>Ga0265300_10003362_pt1 | contig 13173 bp, 6 predicted proteins | sample AusTroGonzalo_MG_FD_193482 | JGI IMG/M metagenome (GOLD analysis project Ga0265300, IMG submission 193482) | Bovine rumen microbial communities from tropical cattle in Woodstock, Queensland, Australia - Gonzalo_03 | ecosystem: Host-associated > Mammals > Digestive system > Stomach > Rumen ... | reverse complement strand
CCGTTTCATTGCCTACAGCCTCGGTAACTTCTGCACCCCTTACGGCATGAACCTCAAGGGCATCTCCGGCTACGCCCCCGTCATCGAGGTAAAGACCGACCGCAAGGGCCGTTTCCTCAGCGGACTGATCCACTCATTCATCCAGCAGAAAGGCGTTGGACCGCGTCGCGACAACACCAACAGCGTCGCCCAACAGATTCGTCAGCTCTCCCTTCAAGATGTCCCCCATAGCGAGGCGACCATTGACCGGAAAGGGCGCATAAAGCGGAAATAGCCAGCTCGATGGTACGTCATATCGATGGATTTTCGTTTTATCTTCTGGCTGAAGAGCTGATGCTTGAATTCAAAGAAAAAGAAAACGAGGAATTGAGGTAACGAGGTAACATTCTCTTCGGAAACGGCCTGTGGCAAAGGGTTTGATGGACGTTACCTCTTTGGGGCAGAGGTAACATCGAGGTAATATGCGCCTCGTGCGCAAAGCAAAGCCTCAAATGTGCGGGTTGTTTTTATGTATAAATATCGTTAGAAACGAATTTGGTAACCAAAAACTTTGGCGATTCAAAAAAATGTCGTATTTTTGCGGCGAACATTAAAACATCAAAAGAAGATGACGATTGTAAGTACAAGAGACTTCCGCGCCAATCAAACCAAGTACCTCGGTATGGCGAGTCGTGGCGAGCACGTCGTGCTAAAGTCCCGTCTCGGTAGCTATCGTCTGATTCCTCTGGAAGAAGAATCGGAAGAGGAAAAACGTGATGTGACAGCAGAGATATGCCAGGGGATGAAAGATTGGAAAGAGTACCTTGAGACAGGAAAATCCGACAAGTTCCGTCCTGCATCTGAGTTAATCGATGAGCTACGAAATATCTAGACATCAGGACTTTGACGTATCCATCAAGCGTCTCGCCAAGCGATACCGTACTATGGCTAATGACCTTCATTTGACAGAACAGTCCCCCCAACACAACAAAAAAATCCACCGTTGAGGACGATGGATCAGGACCTAATGTCTTCACAACGGAATAATCCTTATTTGGGATTCGTAAGATTGAAGAAGATAATCTCTGACCCCATGATACCTTAGTTATAATTACAGCACTTCCTTGTGAGTTCAAGATACTTGCCCTAAACTCACAAGAAATACTGTTTGGTACTAATCTTTTTACTTACTTCCAACCACACTTCATGAGTGCGAGTAGGACGATGATTGCAAAAAAATAATTCTCTGGCATAACACTAAAATGTTAAAAGGTTAAACTTGTTTTTATTTATTTACTCATGTTATGAGTCTTGCTCATACTCTTCTTGCGTGAATGGCGGAGTTGGGTCGATGATGAGTACCTCGTCGTAAGTCAGACCATAGAGCTTATAAACGAGATGGTCGATTTCAGATTCAAAAACATAGGTATCAATACCATTTCGTTTCCCTTCCAATATTTGATTTACCAGACCTTCCATCATTTCTCGCTGTTCATTACTTGCATTTGGAATTCTTACCTGTTTCACGTATTCAGCCTTAATAGCGAGATTGAGGAACTTTGTGACAAAGAGATAGTTGATAAGCTTACTATTCAATATGCCCAAAAGATAGCGCAATGAATCCTCGCTATGCTTAGGAATGATGAAGTTTATCCCCTGAGTGCCATATACGCTACATTCGTCCAATGTAGCTACAATTCTTGTTTTTAGCGCTTCATTTCGAGTGTTCTGAACTATTATTTTTTCCTTGATGTCTAACTCTGCTTTTACACGTGGCCATTGCAGACAACACCAATTAATAACTCCTCGTCTTACTTCTCTTCTTGTATCAAGAGCTTCTTTGAAATGAAGAAGCCATTCTTTTGTTTTGGGATAATCGTCAATGTTTATATTGTTATCAATATAGATTATTCTGCGTTCACGACTTCTTACTTTATACTTTTCTATATCACGTCCATGACAAAGAGGATGAAGAAGTGAAGAATCAATGTCTTTTTCCAATGCATCATATTCCGTGTCAAAGATGAAAGCAGGATTATTGCCAGTAACAATTCCTTGAAATACATTATAATGCTGATCTACAATATCGAATTGGGGATTGAAAAGTTTATCAAAGATTTCACTACCCTGCTCATCACCAATGCTAATTACATTATTGTATTTGCTAAAATAGTTGGCAGGTACTTTGTATGACTCAGGGTGTGCAAAATCAACAGCATTAGTCAACGTTATATGATTATTGCCCCCTTTGCTGCATATAAGAATGGTTGTATCTACTGTTGGTGCATTAAAAACGTCACCACCAGTATAGTGTACCTCTTTTAGCCATTGACGATTTAGAATAATATCGCGAATCTTCTGATAACTCATATTGGAATGGACAACAGATGGTATAATAAGCGTAACAATGCCTTTACCTGAAGATAACTTTAGCAATCCTAATTCCAAGAACAGGCAGAACATATCACAACGTTTAAAGAAACTGGTATATGTACGACGATATTGTTGTTTTTCGGTGTCAGACATTAGTTGAACGTTGACATAGGGCGGATTTCCAATTACCAAGTCAAATCCACCTTTCTCGAATACGTCTGCGAAAAAGATATGCCAAAGGAAGAATTCTGGATTGTTTCTAATACTAATCCCTGTTATGCGTTCTTTGATAGAAGGATTGTTGGCAATGATAATGCTCTTTACTGCCGTTCCAATTTGTTTATTGAGGCTTTCTTTTTCTTCATGGTCAGTCACTTCATAATAATGCCAGATGTGCTCTTGCAGAAGTGCTTTGTTTAGCCCAAACTCATCAGCAAACAATAGTTGTCCTTCTTTGCTTCCTGTATTCATGAGTTCACTCAAATTCACTCCTTCATAGTTTTCCAACAGCGAATTGCCTTGCATAATCTTAAAGTCGAGGTTGGGTAATGCCTGAGGCGTTTCTTCATCTACAATGAGGGAGAGCCAGAAGCGGAGACGGGCGATGTCAACAGCACCACGCTCAATATCAACACCATAAATATTCTGCTGGATGATGTGCTTCTTAATCTCTGCAGCTTTGCTCTGGTCGATACCTTCAATGGCTGTACGGCAAAGGAAGAGTTCTTTTAGCAAGCCCATAGGGAAGGCGCCAGAACCAATGGCAGGGTCGCAGATTTTTACGTCTTTCAGTTTCTGGTCTGTATCTGCTGGTAACTTATCATTCTTTTCATGGGTAGTTACAAATTGCCTAATGGCTTCTTTTATTTCCTCATCTTCAATGTCGGTCTGGAGATAAGCAATCAGGCTTTCGCGACACATATATGTCACTATTTCCTTGGGCGTATAGAAGGCTCCTTTGTCCTTGTTGTCCTCCAACAGGTTTTCAAAGATTCTTCCAAGCATCTCTGGGTCAACACCAACTTCTGCATCGTCAGGATCGTTCTCGTCGATGGTGAAGTTGTAGCTGCTGAAGAAGTCGAGCATCTGCTGCATATACTTGGCTGGCAGGGGAAAATTGGTTTCGTCAGAGGCATCACGCTCGAACAAACCACCATTGAGATATGGAGTACGATATTGTGGCAACTTCCTCTCATCCTCACTATTGAGGTCGTTGAAGAGTGCCTCCAGTACATCATCAACGAAGTGGTCTTTATCTGTCGTATGGGTAAAAAGGTTCTGAATGAACTCCGAATCACCTGTACCCCAAGGTTCACCAGCACGTACGCCTAACCACCCTTTCTTCTGTAAGAACTGGAGGAAGACGAGCCGTCCCATCAGTTTCTTTACATAATCGCGCACAGCTTTTTCTGGATTAGCGAAGTGTGCGAACTCCTGCATGATTTCTTCGCAAGGGGTGCCTTCTTGACACTCTTCCCATTTGTTGGCCACTTTTACCATCCGCTTACCAGTGACATAGAAGATGATATCCTCGTAGTTCTTCTTGTATTCCTTGAAGAACATATCGCTGACAGCATCCACAGAGAAGGCTTTCGTCAGGTCCTTCAGCGAGAGCGCACTATCACGAAGTGCTTCAAACTGCTGAATAGCTGTACGACTACGATGTCCCTCACCCAACAGGTAGGTGAAACGTTTCGCGTCCGTCGATTCCTTCTGATAGCTGCCATCATCAGCAAACGTCCAAGCCTCGCTGACATACGAGAAACGTAGCACGCTCTCGTTCCTGCGATAGCAGAACATAAAGGCACCTGCATTGCCGTTGTTGCGCCAGTCCGTCAGCAGCATATCGCGAATCCCCCTGCGATTACGCTCAATATCGACACTGTCAGACAATTCCACTTCATATACGCTGATGGTTTGCTCATCGCTCAGAGTGATGGTGCCTAACCAAAGAGCCTGTTTGGCAAACTGGCTACTTGTCGGAATGATCGATGGCGTATTCCAGAACTTGATTTTATTGCCAAAAATGTCGTGTAACAGCAATTGCCAGTTCTGACGGTTATATTTCGATTCGATGACAGGTCTGTAATCCATAATGATATGTACGATTTGACGATTTACGATTTACTGAAACTCTCTGAGAGGATGATAGTCGCAGCAGATTCTTCTTCCGCACGTTGACTCTCGCGATAGTAGGTGTTGTATTTGTTGGCCATATCAAGGACTTGTTTCAAGGCATCCTCAAAGGTTAGCTTGGCCTTGCTGCCTCCTTGACGCTGTAAGTCCTTCTGTATGCGCTGCAATCGCTTGGCAATGTAGGTGATGGTGCCTCGTTCTGCCAACTCTTTCAGCTGATTGATTTTCAAGCGCGTATCACCATCGTCTATGTGGGGCAGCATGCTATTCAGCAAGCTGACAGCCGTTGTCACCTGAGCGCCAAGGTTGCTGCGTTGGTTCTGGTTCGACTCTTCCTCGTGCAATTCTTGTTCTTTGGTCTTGTTGAATTCCTTCAGGGCTTTCTCTACGTGCTCATGATGCTGCTCCAGTCTTGGGACGGCCTTCTCTTCTGGTGTGGCCTTGAAGTAGTTCAGGGCATCCAGTACAGACAGTTCGCGCGTCTGTTGTTCGTTTACCAGATAGAACAGTTTGCGGAAGTTTGTTTTGAGGAATACCAAAGAGTCACCTGACAGCGTAACACCATCCAACTCTCGTGGCTCGCGACCAGTACGGCTTCTCAGAGACAGTCTTTCTATGCGCTTATACTCCTTTCGGTTCTGCTGATAGAGTGCCCGTAGTTCTTCATAGAAGGGCAGTTCCAGATTGCGGTCCTCCTGCTCGCGCTTGATGCTCTCCTTAAAAAGCTTGTCCAAATCGCGGTCAATGATTTCTTCCGTTGAATAAATCTGGTTGTCCTCGCCAAACGTAGTGTGGAAAGTCTGAATCTTTCTCAGTGCAATCTGGTTGAGTTTGATTTCTTTGTTTCCCTGACGAGAAGGATAGAACACGTAATTGTAGATGATGCCGGCTGTGGAGCCGATACGGTTCACACGACCTATACGCTGCATCAATCTCGTACTGTTCCAAGGTGTATCGTAATTAATAATAATGTTCGAACGATGCAGGTTGACACCCTCTGCCAGTACATCTGTGGTGAGGATGATGTTATAGTCGTTCTTCTTTTGTTTCCAGTTGGCATCAAAGTTCTCGCGAATGGTCTTGAACAACTGGCTTCGGTTCTGGGACGAAATGACGATCACATCCTGCCTGTTGATTCTACGGGCAAGATACTCTACAGTATCAACTGATTCGGAGAACACAACGATTTTCCCTTCCGGATTGCGTTCCATCTTGAATAGTTCATGCTTCAGCAGGTCCTCAAACTTGGCAAACTTCGAATCGTCGTCATCGCTGATGTATTCCCATTCCAGCCACATTTCGTCAAGCAGTCTCTGGTCCTGATGAAGCATCTCTTCGTATTCTGGATTAAAGTCCTCACGCTTAAACACGGCATTCTTCGGGTTGATTTCAGCCTTTTCGTTCAGCTTCTCTTCTATCTCGTCCTCAGTATAGCCCTTCTCAAACAGGAGGTTGATGTCCATATCGGGAGCAATGAAAATTTTATCGTTCTTCCACATGTTGAGCATGTTCTCGTTTGCTTGGCGGAAGTTCTTGATAGATTCTTTGAAGGCATAGAAACTGCTCTCCAGACGTTTCACAAGTCCGTTCTTTCGGATACCAGCCAAACTGCGACTGATAAGTTGTGCATTGTCGTAAAGTCCGTTTGATGCTTCTGGCTTCAGATAGGCAATAGCTTGATAACGGGCATAGGTCAGTTCCTTGTCAAGAATTTCCATCGCCTTCTCGAAGAGGTCTGCCAGATGGTCGTTTAATTCATATTCCTTCTTGATGGGTTTGTCCACCTTGGGGAATCCTTTCACATCTTTATTATAACGCGTGATGTTCTCGATGTCTGTTCTCGTTCTACGAACGGTCAGTGGCTTGATGACTCTGTCGCGTACCTTCTCTGCCAGCTTCTTGAATTCTTTCAGGTCGATGTTCTCCTGCTTACGGAACTTGCGGAACTCTACCACCAATGGTGAGAAGAATGCAGTCAAGTTAGGCACGCCATCGATGGTACAATGGCGAGGGTCTTGGAACATCAGTATCTGGTAGTAGATGTCAGCTGGCGTGTTGTTCATTGGCGTGGCAGAAATCAGCATTACCTTTTTCTTGTAGCCTGGGATATAGCCGCTCTCCATACGGGGCATCTTGCAGATTTCCTGCAACTGCTGGAAAGCTCCTGTGGTATGGTTACGGAATTTGTGTGCCTCATCGACCAACACCAAGTCGTATTCGTCAGCATTCCATATGTCATAGTTGGTTTCATCAAGGACCTTGTTAAGACTGCCATTACTTACAAACCGTGCATACTTCTCCAATCCAAAATCATGGAAAGTTGTCTTCCAGTTCTGTTCTACGGCCGGAGGATATACCACCAATATCTTTGTATGCTCAGGGCCGTTCTCAATTAGGAACTTTTTGGCTATCATCGTGGCAATCACCGTCTTACCAAGACCCACGACGTCAGCCAGAAAGAACCCGTCGTAACGTATCAGTTTCTGATAGCCCTCAATGACAGCATCTGCCTGATAGTCGAACTTGCTATAACCTTCCGGCATGTCGAAAGGATCATCTTGGTCAATGGCCAGCACACGGTCGCTGAAGTATTCCATCAGCATTTTGATATACAGCTCGTAAGGCGTAACGTCGCCTTTCAGATAGGTTTTGTCGAGCGTCGTCTGATAATCCTCGGCGTTGATGGGAACATTCTTGGCTTCTTCCCACAACAGTTCAAACTCATTCTTAGCAAATTGCACGTCATCATAGCGCTCCAACCTGACGTTGAACTCATATTGCCGCTCTTCGCTGATACCCAGTCCGTTGCCGCTCAAGTTGCTGCTGCCTGTGATGGCGGCACCAAAGCAGTGCTGGTTGTAATTGTCGGGATAGAGAATGTAAAGCTTGGCGTGAATCTTCTTGGAAGGATGGGCGCGCAACTCCAACTTGCCGTCAATGAGGTCTTTCACCATCTGAAGCATGCCGTCCTCAACTTTTTTCGTGTATTGCGACTGTTCGATGTCCTCTTTCAACAGTCTGAGACACTCTTCTTTCACCTCGTCTTCTGCACCAAAGAAGAGTTCGCCCTTTTGGTTGGCCTTGGCAATGTACTTGTCAACGTCAATGCCAATCAGAATACGCACCTTATTGATTCCGTCAAGGAAAGGGCGCAAAGAGAAATAGCCTGATGCACGAAGGAAACCTACTACTGCATCAAGGTTCTTCACCTGAGGGTTATTAGTCAATATACCCTCAAACTCATTCATCAACGTATTCCCGTCCCTATTAGTAAAGAAATGGGACGAGATAGGTATGTCTTGCTGAGCCATACTATAGTTTTAGTTAAGCACCTAAACTATATCTTCAGGCTTGCTTTTCAGGTAAAACCAAGGCGACCTCAGGATACAAAAGAAGCGCGAGTCATGGCTCTTCTCTCGTATCGTGAGGTCGTAGGAATTACCTGAAACACTAGATATAAGTCATGCCCGCGCTATCGCACGGGCATCGGCTGACTTACTCAAAGTGTTTCAATCGTTGAAATTTCCTACGTTTCACGATACTCTGAATAAATAGCTGATGCTATTGTTTTTTCCACGAAAGTCCCAGTCACCACCTCCTCCGAGGCTCTTGCGGCTGATTAGGTGCAAAGATACAAAGAAGTGGGCAAAGAACAAAATAAAAACAAGAAATTTTGTTTTCGGTCACATGGTCACAGCTGTGACCATGTGACCGTCAGCGTATCTGTTTTCTCTCTATAGGGACACGATTTTTGAAAAATACTCATGAGTATCTGGCGAAAGAAAAACTCCGAAGCGGCTGGCTTCGGAGTATATGTATCAGGCTATATTAGGTGAATAATATCGTCAATACTTATTATGTCGACCTTAGGAAAGTCTATTCGTTTAAGGATGTCAAAGTGATTGTCGTCAGTAACAACGTATTTGGCATTGGCGGCAATTGCACAATCAACAAATTTATTGTCATCAGCGTCTGCTTCAATCAACTTGAAACGATAATATGGATTTACAAACAAGGTATAAGGGTTGTTTGTGATAACTCCAAGGGCAGCTTCAGCAAATTCATGACTTGTGTGCCTTTCCAGCAACTCTGCATATTCGTCAAGAATTTCTGTCGATACGCAAAGGGTATTACGCCCATCAAGTAAAGAAAGCCAGAGGTCATGATAACGACTGCGGCGAGAAATACACCGAAGGAGACTATTGGTATCTACTACTAATCTCGACATACTACTGGCAGATAGAATTATTTCGCGTGAAGATCCGTGTGGCGAAGTTCGTCAAGTTTGGCCTGGTCAAGGATTCCTTCATCCCAAAGGCGATCTGCCTCAGCGTCAAGTCGCTCTTGAAAATGGCGAGTCAGGACAGACTGTATTTCACGCGCATAACTCTCACTGTTATTGAAGGAGAATAGCTTCAATAAGTGCATTTGGGTTGGATTTAATGCAGTAGCTTCCATTTCTTTATATTTATTCTTTGGGCGCAAAGATAGGCATTATTTTTGAAACTTGCAAGAAAAAGGATTAGAAACTATTTTTGTTGCAAATTTGAAAAACCACTCACCATACTCACCCGACAGGGCTGAAAGGCCGATGAATAAAGGGATTTGGGAAATTAGATACTCACCCACATACTCACCCAGGTACTCACCAAACTAGTCACCGACGTAGGAATATGTCGGTCTGGGAGAACGGTAAGCCCCTGAAGTGAAATGGCAGGAAGGTGAGGTCTGTGGTGAGCATGTGGGTGAGTATCCGGGTGAGTATGTGGCGATGATGAACAGGCCGCAAAGCCTGTGCAGACGGGCGTTTTGCGATTCGTGGGTGAGTATGGTGAGTATCTTTTCGAATTCTCTTTTTTTGGACGGCACGATCTTCAGAAAATACTCCACGAGTTTTGAAAAATACTCATGGAGTATTGCGCGAAAGTCATGGAGTATTTTTCAAAAATCGTGGGGTATCGTTTAGGGTAAAAACCATTCAACTTTTTTCTCGGGTAGTAAATGGTAGATGACGGGAAATACAATGAACGGTCACATGGTCACAGCCGTGACCATGTGACCATAAAAAAGCCGCCTCGCAGTTGCGAGACGGCTTCTTGTTATATCAGAATCTATAGAGGATTACTCTGTCTTGCCGTTGATGGAATAGACATAAGCCTTCTTTGAAGAAGTCTCGTAGGTTGTTGTACCCTTGTTCTTGTCGGTGTACTTCGTCACCTTACCACAGAGCACAACCTCGTCGCCTACGGCAACCTGACCCATGCCGTCAACCCACTCCTTATTGCCAAGCCAGTAAACACTGTAAGCCTCAAAGTCCTTGGTAAGGTCGTTGTTGAAAACGCCATCCTCAGAAATCCAGAATGTACCTGTCTTGTGCGAAGCATCGAAGGCGTAGACAATCTTCGACACCTTACCCTTAATGTAGACATTGTCAGCACCAGCGGCATCGATGTAGGCAAAAGCCTGGGCAATGGTGAACGGGTTGTTGACAGTTCCTGCAGGAGCCTCACCACCCACACTGGTCTTACCATTGAGAGAAACAATCCAGTTGTTCTTGTCAATCTCAGGAGCACCTTTGTACATCTTCAGGTCACCAACGACAATCACTTCGTCGCCCACCTTCAGCTGATCCTTAGAGGTGAACTGCTCCTTCTGCAGGAACAGACCACTGTAAACCTGCAACTGGTCGCTGGTCGTCTTGCCATCGGCTGAGATGAAGTATGTGCAGCTACCATACCTGGTATCCACTGACTCAGGAGCCTTGCAAATGATACCCTTCACGTAAGCACCTGTCATGCCAGCCTGAGCGGCGTTGATGGCAGCTGTCACGTTGAACGGATCGGCCTCGGTACCGTTGCCAGTCGGCGGGAAGGCGACACCCTTCTGAGTAACGGTGTAGTCAACCTGTGAAGAAGACTTACCGCTGGCAGAAGTAAAGGTGATAGCACCCGTGCGCTTGTCGTTAGCGTTGGCTGCGATGTTGAACTTATAGATAGCGGTGTCGGCAGGGTTCTGCTCGAAGATGGTCTTCGTGCCACCCTTGTACGATACGCCCTCGTAGGTGATCCAGTTCTTGGCATTGTCGGCAATCGTATAGTAGGCGCCGCTACCCTTGTAGGCAACCTTCACCTCAATCTGACCACCTTCCAGATCAACTTCCTGCTCGGGAGTGAAAACCTGAATCAGCGACTTCACAATCTTTACGACCGTAACGTTTACAAGCTCATACTGGCCGTTGTAGATGCTCAGCGGACCCTCGACAGTAATCTGGTCACCGACCTCGAAGCCCCATCCATCAGCTCCGTCAATAGGATTCACCTTTCCCGACTTTCCCTTCTTGTCGAGCGTGCCGTAGATGTAGAGGCCATCGACATTCTTAGCTGTCTTTGAGAAATCATAGGTACCGTCGTCAAGGAACCAGTTACCATACTCCATACCAGAGATTTTCGTAACACGACCGGTAACGCGGTAGTTCTTACCCTCAGTACCAGTCATGATTTCAGAACACTTAGCGGCAGAAGCCGTGAGCTCGCCCTGACGAACCTTGATGAACTGCTTCAGTCCACCCATGTTGATACAGATCTCTGTCTCACGTCCTGCCTCGGTCTTGCCGGCATGGAGCGTTAGAACAGTCTCACCGGCAGCACCGCTGGTCTTATCGACGGTCAGCCAGGTGGGCTCACCTGCGGTCTTTGCCTTGTTCAGAGTAACAGGCACCGGATAGAACAGCTTCTGCTTCTTGCCGTCGATGGTTGCCTCAACCGAGTAGAGATTCTCGAGAGCCCATTCGTTAGCAGCAGTCACCGTCACATTCACGTCGCCACCCGTTGTCGGGATGGTCACAAAGTTCTTGTCAACCTTGATGCTATCGAACGAACCAACGGGATCGTCCTCAGAACAAGCAGTGAAAAGCAGTGCCGAGAGGGCTATTGCAAATATATTTTTAAGTTTCATACTTTTGTCCTCCTTTGATTAGTTGAAAATGTATTTGATACCCACAGAGGCATACCAGCACTGACCAATAGTGTGGTTGGGAACCCATGTAACGGTCTGACCGCTGATAATCTTCGGCGTAGAGAATACAGGATAACCATCGGCATCGGTACGCTCGTACTTCAGGATACGACCCTCGTTGATGTTGCTATCCATGATCTTGCTAACACCCCATGCAGAGTTGAAGAGGTTGAGCACGTTCTTGACGTCGAAGCTGAGCTGCAGCTTGTGAGAGGTCTTGCCATAGTTCACCTTGAAGTCGTGCTTGTAAGCGAAGTCGATGCGATGTACCCAAGGAGAGTAAACGCTGTAACCCTCGGCATACTCACCCTGATGATTCTTCAGATAGTCGTCTCCGTGGACATAGTCCATGAAGCGGGTCTTGTCATCCTCAGAAGCGAAGCGGAACTGGTTGTCAGCCACCTGCTGGTCGGTGGGGATGTAGAGAGCGTCGTAGCTGTAGCCGTCGCCGTTCATGTCGTTAGACAGCATGTAAGAGTACTTGCTGCCACCACGCCATGTCTCGTAAATGAGCGAGTAGGTGTTGCCGCTGTTGTCGTTGATTGTAGCGCTGGCAACGAAACGGTCGGGCGTCAGGTTCTGTGCATTGTGCAGCATGATGTTGTTCGGACCCTGATAGGTGGGGATGTAGGTGAATGCCGACTCAGCAGCAGAGCCAGGCAGTGAGGTCACTTCCTTAGCAGCGCTGTGGGTATAGGCAGCCATCAGGTTCATCCACTCGAACGGCTGAGCATTCAGCTGGATGCTGGTCTGCCAGTTGTAACCACGGCTGGTGTTCTCCAGCACGAAGGCCTTCGTGCCCTGACGGAAGGTAGAGGGGAAGATGACACGGTTGTCAGCGCCATTCCAACGGGCGAAGCCCTCAGCGGGCATCATGCTCCAGTCGGAGATGCAGACGTCGTTGACCATCTTATTGAAGATACCCTCAACAGTTACGGTGAAGGGGAACGAAACGGGAATCTGGTAGTCAACAGCCAGTGAAGACTTCCATACCTGCGGCAGCTTGAAGTCGGGATCGACAGCCGAGATAGAAGAAGGAACGGTACCGTCCTCAGGTGACACGGTGGTGGGGAAGATGTTCTTACCCTCAGCGTTGGTCATCGAGGTCAGCTTGTTATACAGGGCAGCGATGGTTGCCTTGCCGTTTGCGTCGGTCACAAGACCGCCCTTGAAGTCTTCCATAGAGTAACCCAGCTTCTCGCCGTTCTTGGCGTTGAGCTGTGCCTGATACTGCACCATACCGCTGTTGGTAGGCATGTTGGTGAAGAACACGAGGGGCAGACGACCCATGAACAGGCCTGTACCGCCACGAACCTTCAGTGACTTGTCGCCGAAGACGTCCCAGGTAAAGCCTACACGGGGCGAAACCATGATGTTGTTGCTGGGCCAAGTGCCAGTATCGATGTGACGACCGTTGTAGTCGATGTCGTAGATGGCCTTGTTGGTCATCAGGTCGTTGTTATTGAAGAACAGACCGTCAAGACGCAGACCGTAGGTCAGCTTCAGGTTGTCGAGAATGTTCCAGTCGTCCTGCAGATAGAAACCAGCCTTGTTGTACTGTACACGGGCAGCGGGCTTCGACTCACCGTCGTAACCGTAGGTCAAGCAGACAACCTCAGGCGTAGCGCCGTTCAGGAAGTCCTGCAGGCTGAGGTAGCGGTAGTAACCGGT
>Ga0265300_10003358_pt1 | contig 13191 bp, 11 predicted proteins | sample AusTroGonzalo_MG_FD_193482 | JGI IMG/M metagenome (GOLD analysis project Ga0265300, IMG submission 193482) | Bovine rumen microbial communities from tropical cattle in Woodstock, Queensland, Australia - Gonzalo_03 | ecosystem: Host-associated > Mammals > Digestive system > Stomach > Rumen ... | reverse complement strand
GCCGTTTCCGCGGCCCGGCGGTAGAACTGCACCATCTGCTGGTCGTCGTAGTCCATGAAGTCTATCTTCCAGCCCTTGATGCCCATGGCCGAATACTTGGCGCACACGGCCTCCATATCCTGGTTGAAAGGCCAGCAGCCGGCCCAGAGGATGAGGCCGACGCCCTTTTCCTGCGCATACTTGCTGAGCATTTCCAGATCGATTTCCGGAACTATGTCCAGCAGACTCTTGCCCACCACCGACCAGCCTTCGTCCAGGATCACGTACTCAATGCCCTTGGCCGAAGCGAAGTCGATGTAATACTTATAGGTTTCGTTGTTGATGCCGGCTTCAAAGTCTACGCCGTAGATATTCCAGTCGTTCCACCAGTCCCAGGCCACCTTGCCGGGCTTTACCCACGACCAGTCCTTATCTTCGGCAGGTGTTGCAAGCCGATATACGAAGTCGCTCTGGGCCAGCTGACGGTCTTCCGTGGCCACAATGATGCCCCTCCAGGGCAGGATCTCAGTATCTTTGGCAATTACATCGGCCCGCTTGCGAACAATGCGCTGGAGCTTGTTGTGGCCGTCGCGGTCCACCTCCGTGGGCACTTCGGCATAAATGCCGTAGAGGTTGGGAGTGCCGCCATCGTTGCCCAGGAACATGCCGGGGTAATCCAGCAAGTCGCTCTCCACCAGGCAGATCCTGATGCCGTTGGCCGCCTCTATGGTGATGGGCAGGAACACCAGGTGTCCACGGTCCCATTCGCTTAACTTGTGATACTGGTAAGTAGATTCAAAGGAGGTGTAGAACTGGGAGCCGTCGTTGTCGCCGTTTCCCGTGTACGGCACATAAGCCGGCCAGTCTTCGGCAAAGCGGAAAGTAGCTTTCTCGCTCTTGACCGTGACGGGTTTCTGGGGCTCGTAACGGTAGGCGGCGCCGTCGTTATAGGCACGGAACACCAGGTCCCAGCCTTTGGCTTTGAGCCTGAGTTCATTGCAAACGTCTTTTACTTCACTGCGCTTGAACAGGGCCGTCTGGAAGCTCTGGTTCCGGGCCGATTTCACCGCCTTGGTGAACTTGGTACCGGGGCCGAAAAGCGTACCGTCCTCCAGCGTAAGGCCGATTTCCGACGGGGTGATGAGCTGCTGTCCGTCGTAACTCACGGCATAAGTGAGCACGGAACCGGTTTGGACGCTGATTTGCAAACGTCCGTCCGGGGAAAGCAGGGAATAATCCTTGGCAGCTGCTGTAAAAGCCAGCAATAATGAAAGAAGGGCAATGAACTTTTTCATGAACATAAACTTTTCCACAAATTTGCGAATACTTCCGTAAAAAATCAATATATTTGTTTCACTAATCCTAAATTCTTTTAGTATGAGAAAGTACATTGCAGAATGCGTAGGCACCTTTGTGCTCACCTTCCTGGGCTGCGGAACAGCCATGTTCCTGGGTTGTAACACCCCGGCCGGCGTAGTGGGAACCGCTATCGCCTTCGGTCTGGCCGTTGTCGCCATGGCGTACACCATCGGCGGCATCAGCGGCTGCCACATCAATCCCGCCATCACCCTGGGCGTCGCCCTCTCCGGCCGCATGAGCTGGAAGGACGCCTGCGGCTACTGGGTGGGTCAGGTAATCGGCGGTATCATCGCCGGTGCCGTTCTGCTGCTGCTCACCAATGTGGTCAGCGCCCCGGATCTTACGGGCGGCCTGGGCTCCAACGGCGTTGCCAATGCCGGCGGCGTGGGCGGTGCCATCCTGGTGGAAATCATCGCCACTTTCCTGTTTGTGCTGGTAGTACTGGGCACTACGGATGCCAAGGTGGGCGCCGGGAACTTTGCCGGCCTGGCCATCGGCCTCTCCCTCATCCTGATTCACCTGGTATGCATCAACCTCACCGGCACTTCCGTGAACCCGGCCCGTTCCATCGGCCCGGCCCTCTTTGCCGGCGGTGAAGCCCTGGCCAATGTATGGGTATTCATCGTTGCCCCGCTGGTGGGCGGTGCCCTCAGCGCCCTGGTGTGGAAAGGCCTGGCTCCCAAGGAGAAATAAGCTCCTGCAATCAGTTAAAAAATAAGCGGCCCGGGCGGGTCGCTTATTTTTTTAGAGATTGCCGACGGCTATCATGTTGTGCACCGTCTTCAGGAAATTGAGTACCTTGTGCTTGTACATCTCAGGATCCTTCTGGAAGGAATTGGCATGGACCGCACCATGGCACACGTACTTCTCCTTATAGCCTTTGGTTTTGGCATCATATACCATCTGGAGGTTATCGAAGGGCACAAAGGTATCTGCGTCTCCATGGATAAAGAGCATGGGCTTTTCACACTTGGCGACCTGCTTTACCGAAGAGGCTTCCCAGAAGCTCCAGCCATGTTGCCGCCTGGTTACCAGGCTGGCGCTTTGCAGCACATCCGGAGGTATAAAACCAAAGCTTTCCTTCCGGTTGTTGTTAAACTGGACCACAACCGAAGCGTAACCACAGTCTTCCACAAAACATTTAACGTAGTCCGGCAGGGGTTCACCGCTTGTCATCATCACCGTGGCGGCGCCCATGGAAACGCCATGGAGAACCATAAAGTCGTCTTTGAACAGATCGTGAGCCACATCTATCCACTTGATCATATCCAGGCGGTCTTTCCATCCCATCTGGATTTCTTCACCCTCCGAGTAGCCGTGATACTGCAGGTCCGGAAACAGGACATTGTAGTTGAATTCGTCCCGGTACATCCTTACCAGATACAGGAAAACGAAGTGATTGTCTCCGTAACCATGTACCACGATAGCGGTACCGTTGGCATTTGCAGGATCCTTTGCAGGTACGGAGCAGGCATGCAGTTTATGCCCTTCTTCGCTGGTAATCCAATGGTCCTTCAGAATACCCTGGGCCTTGAGGTCATCGTACCAGGCCGTGCTACCCGGAAGAAGGGAATCGGCCTTGTGACGCGTACGTTCAATGTCATCCACACCGTGCGGAGTAGGCTGCAAGGCGTACTTGGACATGAACTTGCCGGCCAGGCAGCTGTTAAGGGAAACGGCCATCACCAGGATGGCGGCAGCATGTATAATCTTTTTCATAGGCCTAGAACTGATAGTTAATGCCGATACCGATCCAGGGATCTGCAGCCATGTTGGGTCCATAGAAGCAGTGGGCAAACTCGGCCGAAATGATGAAATTCTGGTTCATGGCAATCTTGAGGCCGGCACCTGCGCTATAGATAAACTTGCTCATGTTGGGATCGTAAATCTTGGCATCATAGTTTACGTGAGATTTCGCGAACTCCGGATTATCCATAAGACTGAGCAGTTCGGGATCATATTTAACCTCATTGAGCACATTGTTGCGATACTGCTTGGTAATGTAACCGGCATCAAAGAACGGGTTCAGTGCAATATAGAAGTACTGGTTGAAGAGCTTGAAATTCACCAGCTTCACGCGGAGTTCCAAGTTGGCCCAGGCCAAACCTTCGGCCAGAATACGATTCTCACGCAGACCGCGGATGGTGTTGGAAGAACCGAAGCCTTCGGAAATCATGTTACGCTGAACCAGCAGCGGAACGTTCTGAATCATGTAGAAGGGTGTTTCTCCGGCAATGGTCTGCTGCCAGGCCAGCCGATAGGCAAATACCGGATCGCCGGCCTTGATGTGGATGGGAATGTCGATGTAGTGACGGAAATAGACGCAGGCCTTCAGGTACGGATGCTTGAGGACGTTACCATTGAGGTAAGCCTCGGCCCAGATACCCTTGTTGGGAGCGGCTTCTATGTCGCGGGTGTCGAACACAAGACCGGCATTCAGCTCAAGAGCGGTACCGCCATTTTTCTCATCTTCTGTAATGGCCCCCATCTGGATGTAACGATGATAGAGGGTAAGCTCTGTATCATAGTAACTCTTCTGGTTGCTGTTTTTGTCGGGTTTGACACCGTTGTCGTGCATTTCGCCCAGCTTCCAGTTCCAGAAGTTAATACCGGCAGCCCAGTTTAGGTTATCGGTGATGCGCCCCTGGACGTTTGCCAGCCCCCTGATCATCCGGCGGCTCATGCCGTAATAGTTGACATCATTCCCGGTTATAGTGTGAATATCTCTCTTGGACCAAAGGCCATAATCCTGAACCGAAGCGGGACCATTAAAACCCCAGAAGCTGTACAGAGGATCATTTACAAACGTAAAGGAGGCATTCACGCGCATGTTGGGAATCAAATACTTGGAGTCATAGGCCAAATATGCACGCATACGATGGCTGTGGGTGAAATAGGAAAACTCCCAACTAATCTTGTGGAGGGGATCCGGATAGGTATTGCCGTCGCCATAGTAATAGACGTCGCCGAAAGCGCCGGCCTGAAAACCATTATCAACCGAATAGGTGGCGGTGGGCAGGACGCCGAAACTCCATCCTTTCTTAACTTCCTTTTCTTTTTCCTCCTGGGCAAAGGCCGACAGGGCCGCTCCTGCCAGAAGGAAAATGGCTATAAATCGTTTCATAGAGATTATTAGTTTGGTTTATGTGTGTTAGTTATTGGTTATTCAATCAATTACCCCCGCCCACAGATTCTGCCAGTTCAGCATCCAGCTTCTCGTACACCGAGTTGTTGGACTTGTACTCCGGAACAATTTCCTTCATCTTACGGACGGTATCCATGTTGTTGAAGCGCTTGGAAATATCTATGAGTTCGGTAATTTCCTTATCTACCGTCTCGTAATCGTATTCCCGCACCTGGGCGATACGGATTTTCTCGTGGAAGGTAGGTTTGGTGCCCTCCATTTCGTTGAGCACTTCCTCGTACAGTTTCTCCCCTTCCCGCAGGCCGGTGTACTCAATTTTAACGTTTTTGGCGCCGGAGAGGGCTATCATGCGCTTGGCCAGGTCGGCAATTTTAACAGGCTGGCCCATGTCAAAGACGAAAATTTCTCCGCCATTACCCTTGGTTCCGGCTTCCAGTACCAGCTTGCAGGCCTCCGGAATGAGCATGAAGAAGCGTACAATCCGTTCGTCGGTAACGGTGAGGGGGCCACCGTTCTTGATTTGTTCGCGGAACAGCGGAATAACGGAACCGTTGGAGCCCAGCACATTGCCGAAACGGGTTGTAACGAACTGTGTATAATCCTGCCTCGACTTGGAACCGCGCGGACCCACATGGTTCTTGCGCTGTTCCAATGCCTCCAGCTTGAGCTTGCGGTCCAGGCTTTGGACGTAAATTTCGCAGATACGCTTGCTGCACCCCATAACGTTGGTAGGGTTAACAGCCTTGTCCGTGGAAATCATCACAAACTTCTTCACACCCACCTGGACGCTAAGATCGGCAATAATCTTGGTGCCGGCCACATTGTTGAGCACGGCCTCCGACGGGTTGTCTTCCATCATGGGCACATGCTTATAGGCTGCAGCGTGGAAAACATAGTCCGGCTTGAAGGAGGTGAAGATGTATTCCATGCGGGTGCGGCGGTCGATACTGGTAACAACCACCTCGCAGGGCACATCGGGAAAGTCCTTGGCCATCATCAGACGTACATCGTGCTGGGGCGTTTCGGCCTGGTCTATGAGCATCATCTTCTCCGGGCCGAAGCGGGCCACCTGGCGCACGATTTCCATGCCGATGGAGCCGGCCGATCCGGTGATGAGCACGCGCTTGCCGGCCAGCTGCTCCCCTACCGAGTTCATATCTACCCGGATTTCCGAACGCGGAAGCAGGTCTTCCACACTCACTTCCTTAATCTGAATGCTTTCTGCACCTTCCTCCAGGATTTCTCCGTTTTTGATACTGGCTTCCTGGGCGTCGTGTGTCATGAAGATTTTGCAGCCGTTCTCTATGAAGATATCCTGGATCTTCTGGTTGGCACGGAATTCATTTACCCGTTGCGGACTAACCAGTACAGCCTGGATGCCTTCCTTCTTGATAATGGCGTCAATGTCGTCGTCCAAACAATACACCGGGGCGCCCAGCAGACGCATGTTCTGGATTTTATGCGAATGGGAAATGAAGCCTTTAAGCTCGAACTGAACAGGACTCTGGGTACGGATATACTTGGCCAGGCCGATACCGCCGGTGAGGGCACCGTAAATGAGCACGCGCAAGGCTTTGGCATCGGCATTGGTAACGTCGAAAAGCAGCTTGACCACAATTCTGAGGCCCCACATCAGGAGGGTAGCAATCAGGAAGGTTACCAGGGTGTTCATGGGCGAGAGGGCCGAGAACAACTCCCATCCCTGCCATTTGGCCAGGAAGGAAATGCCAAGCGCAAGGGCCAGCGACAACATGTTGGCGTAGGTGAGCTTGAGCAGGTCTACAAAGCTGGAATAACGCAGTACGCCGGAATAGGTGCGGAAAACGCGGGCTCCAATCCAGCTGATAAGCGAATAAAGCAGCGCGGTGGTGAACACCGCTACATGATGCTCGTAGGTAACCTGCGACTTGTTGGCAATCCAATAAGTGAAGATGGCCGAGGCAAAGACAATGGCCGTATCGGCCAGCAGAATGGCCCAGTACGGTAAAACCTTGCGGCTGAAATACCAGTTTGAAGCTTGTCTTATAATTTTTTCCGAGCGTATCATACCCGTACGGTTTCACAGTTGTAAGCACAAAGATAAGAAAAGTAATTGGGATTTCCTTATCAAAGCTTATCTTTGCAGAGTTTTTGACCGGCATGCACCTGGGAGAAATCATATCACTGATAGTAGCCGTTTCCTGGACAGTTACGGCTTTGTTTGCCGATAAGGCCAGCCATCGGCTGGGCTCCATGACGGCCAATGTGCTGCGCCTTACGCTGGCCATCCTGTTCCTGGGCGGCCTGCTGTGGATTACCGTAGGGCATCCCTACCCCGTTTACGCCAACCGCGAAGCCTGGATCTGGCTGGCGCTGTCGGCCCTGGTAGGCTACGTTTTTGGCGACTGGTGCCTGTTCAACTGCTACCTTAGCATAGGCGCCCGCTTCGGCCAGCTGTTCATGACGCTAGCTCCGCCCATGGCGGCCATTGCCGGCTGGGCCATCCTGGGAGAAACGCTCACCTGGAAATCGGCCCTGGCCATGGCGGTGACGCTGAGCGGTATAGCCATTTCCATCCTGAGCAAAGGAGAAGGCCCGCGCGTGAAACTTACCCTGCCCTTCAAAGGCGTCCTGCTGGGCCTGGGCGCAGGAGCGGGTCAAGGCGTAGGGCTGGTTCTGAGCAAAGTGGGCCTGCAGCACTATACAGAGGCCATTCCGGCCGATGCTCCGCAGGCCATGGCTACCATGCTGCCCTTCGCTTCCACCATGATCCGGGCCATCATAGGCGCGGCGGGATTCCTGGCCCTGATGGCCCTGCAGAAGGATCTGCCCAGGCTGAAAGCCGGCATTCACGATAAGAAAGGAATGGGGTATGCGCTGATAATGACGCTCTTCGGCCCGGTGCTGGGCGTTTCGCTTTCGCTGATGGCGGTGCAGTACACCAACGCCGGCATAGCTTCTACGCTGATGGCGCTTACGCCGGTACTTATCCTGATTCCCTACGCCTTCATCTACAAGCAGCGCATCAAAGCCCGCGAGGTGCTGGGCGTAATGGTTTCCATGGTGGGCGTAGCGCTGTTCTTCCTGCTGTAGAATTACTTCCGGGGTTCCATGTGCACGATGATGTGCGACTGGGGGCCGAACCGCTCCCGGAAGCGCCGTTCCACCTCCGTAGCCTTTTCGTGGGCCTCCTCCAGGCTTTGGGCACCGTCCAGACGGATGTGCACCTCGGCGGCAATGCGGTTGCCGATTCTGCGGGTGCGCAGATTGTGCGGGTCTTCCACCCCCGGCACACCCTTAATGATTTCCAGCATCTGCGCCTCCGTATCGGCCGGAAGGGAGCTGTCGGTGAGTTCGCCAAAACTGGGCCCCAGCAGGTCCCAGGCCACTTTTACCAGCATGGCGCCCACCACGATGGAGGCCAGCGGATCCAGCACCGTCCAGCGATTGCCCAAAAGGATGGCGCCGCCGATGCCGATGGCCGCGCCAATGGAACTGAGGGCGTCGGAACGATGATGCCAGGCATTGGCCGTGAGGGCCGGTGAATCCAACTTTTTCCCCTTGAAGCGGGTGTACTGGAACAGAATTTCTTTGGAAACAATGGATACCAGCGCCGCCCAGAGGGCCAGGGTGCCGGGAGCCGGCAAATCCTCTCCCTGCAGCCACAGAGCCAGCTTTTTGGCCCCGGAAACCACAATGCCCACGGCAGCCGCCGCCAGGGCCAGGCCGATGAAAAGCGTAGCCAGCGTTTCGTATTTGCCGTGGCCGTAGTCGTGGTCTTCGTCCTGCGGCCGGGCACTCACCCGCACAAACACCAACACCACAATATCCGTGACAAAATCCGACAGGGAGTGCACCGCATCGGAAATCATGGCGGCGGAATGGCCCGCCACGCCGGCCACGGCTTTAAGCCCCACCAGCAGCAGGTTCACCACACTGCCGGCAAGGGTAACGCGCGCTATTTCACTTTCCCGTTTCACTTGTCGATAAATCCCGTAACCAACTTGAACACAGGCTCGTAGCTTTCGAAACGGACCGTCTTGAAATTATCGGCCGGGGTGTGATAATGCGGGAAGGCCGATCCCTCCTGGTTCTCCAGGAAGATGCAGGGCACGCCGCGGATGGCGAAGGGATAGTGGTCGCTGTTGGCGGCCAGGGCGCCGCGGTCCAGCTTTTCGAAGAGCTGCTGCTCGGCGTTAACCTGCTCGAACTTGGGATACTGGCTCATACCCGCATCGCTTACCTCGCAGTACTGCACGGGGTTGTCGTCGCCGATCATGTCGATATTGAAGAGGTACTTGATCTGGCTGAGCGGCACAATGGGATGCTCCACAAAATAGGTGGAGCCCCTCAGGTTGGCGTCCTCCCCGGAGAAAGCCACAAAGTACATATCGTATTGGGGGCGGTTCTTGGCGTAATGTTCGGCCAGGGTAACGATGGCGGCCGTGCCGGAGGCATTGTCGTTGGCTCCGGGGTAGAAAACCTTTTTACCCATGTTTCCCAGATGGTCGTAGTGCGCGGTGAACACGTAGCAGCTGTCGTGCCGGGCGCCTTCCACCTTGGCTATTACATTAAAGAGTTCGTAATTGCTAAGGAACTCATTATCAACGTTTACCTTCACGCGCTTGACGCCTTCCATGGCCTCCGGCGTTACCCAAATGATGGGCTTGTCCACCACCTTCTCGCCATAGGCTTTGAAGAACTTGATGGGGGCCTCCCAGGTATAGATGAGGCCGCCGTTGGGGCACTCCCCTGCCTTCTGCAGACGGGAGAACACCTCCCGGTGCCTGTAGGTGAACCAGAAATCGCAGCACACCAGACAGCCGGCATTTTCCGCCTTGGCCAGGTCCCCGAAGAGCCCGTCGGCATTGAAGTTAAGAGTATCTACGTGATACACAGGGAATTCCCCGTGTACGCCGGGAGAATACTCGCGCATGGAGTAGTCCACGCCGGTGCGAAGTTTTTTGCCATCGGCCCACATTTCGGCCTTCCCGCAGAAGGTGTTGATGTTGATGGTGAAAGGCTGGAGCGTAATCTCGTCTACACCGGCCTTGCGGAATTCCTTTTCCAGGTACTTCCCCGCCTTGTTGGCGCCGCCTTTTGCATAGCCGCGACCCTGGTATTTGGCCGAACTTAGCTCTTTAACCACTTTCTTGAAATGCGGCAGGTCCTGCGCATTCAGCTGCAGGGCGGCCAGTGCCAATAGGAGCACAAAAATCTTTTTCATGGCAGAAATATAATGTTATAAAGCCCGGGGCTTCTTTTCGCCGAAAACGGCCCAGCGGACGAAGGGAATACGGTGCAGCACCTCGTACAGAGCCGGGGAAAGCGTGAACACGGCTACCGTGAGGATTACGTACATGGCCCACGGCGGCAGCTGGGTGTACATTTTCATCATGTAGCCCAGTGTGGCTACCACCAGATAGTGCACAATGTACAGGCCGAAACTGGTGCGCGTCAAGTAAGAGGCGAACCGGCCGGTGCCGTTGAACCTGGCCTGGAACCAGCCCATCAGGGCCAGGCACATGAGCCAGCCGTAGATACAGTTGAGCGGGCTGCACAGGTACTGCGGAGAAGTATTGTCCTGGCCAAAGGTGGTGCCGATGAGAATGCCTCCCGCCACCACTGCGCAGGCCAGCAGCGGAATCCAGGCTTGCTTTACCTTTTCCTGCACTGCCTCGTGCGAAAACACGAAATAGCCCATCAGGAAGGGCACAAAATAAAACAGCGGTTTGTACAGGTTATACAGCCCGTCCAGCGATTCCGGCCGGGGATTACGGACCAGCGTTTGCTCGGCGGCCCAGTACAGCACCCCCAGCAGGATGATCCATACGATGTTAAGCTTGCCGCAGGCGTTCCAGAGCTTGTCTTTGGCGTCCAGCCTGCAAACCAGCAGGAGCAGCAGCGAGAAAAGCCACAAATCCTGGATGAACCACAGCGGGCCGATGCCGCTCACGGCCATGATTCCATATTTCACCACTCCGGGAATGCCTTCAAAAACTCCCGTACGCTGCGCTACAGCGGTATTGAAATACCCCACCATCCAGTGGAAGACAAACAGGCCGATGGTAGAAGGCACCAGCAGCTTGCGGGTACGGGACTTGAACCAGGTTTTTCCGTCGGCCTTCTGCAGCGCATAGCGGGCGCTGATACCCGCCAGCAGGAAAAGCAGCGGCATGAAGAACGGGTACAGGATGTACATGACGACATCCTGGTACTGCGGGCATTGCGGATAGTCGCCAAAGCCGCCGATACCGCCGAAAACACCCTTGTTGTTGTAGAAGTAAATGACATGATAGAACAGCACCAGGAGTACGGTAACCCAGCGCAGATTGTCCAACCAATGCTTTCTCATTCAGTAAGGCCCTCCATAGCCTGTCTGGTTATATTTCCGTAAAATTACGCAATATTACGGAAAGAACCTATATCTGAACGGGCTTTTTGGAAAGCACTACCCCCAGCAAAATAGCAAGGAGCGCAATGGGCATCAGCAGATATTGCCGGTAGTTTTGCAGGAAGAGCCTGATGCTCTGCACTATGCCTTCGGTGGCCGACTGGGCGTCCACAGGATAGAAGAAAGCGATGGCCGCGGCCGCAATGCCGATGGCCAGACCGGCACACAGCGCAACAATCAGGGCCACCCGGCCGTGATGACGCTGACGGTCCACCTCCGACTTAATGCCTTCTACCTGCTCCAGCCGGCGGCGGGTTTCCAGGATAAAGGTAGGGTCCTTTTTTACTTGCGGCTTGTTTTCCCGGAGGAAATCTTCTATCTCTTTCATAGCTGAATGTGCTGTTTAAGGTGGTTCCTGCCCATGGAGAGCTGATATTTTACAGTACCTGCCGGCATGTCCAGGATGGCCGATATCTCTTTGATGCTGCGGTCTTCGAAGTAGAAGAGGGCGATGGCGGCCTTTTCCTTTTCCGGCAGTTTTTCCAGCGCCTGGTACAGCTGCTGGTAGCGGAACGATTTGTCGGAGGTGTCGGTCCCCGGGAGGTTATAGGCCTCCTCTACGGGTGCCTTTTCCGGCTTTGCCTTTCGGCAATTATCTATGTAACAGTTATATGCAATTCGGAAGAGCCAGGTGCTGAATTTGGAGAGCCCCAGGAAGGAGCCGGAAGCCACATACGCCCGCACCAGGGCGTCCTGGGCTATGTCATCGGCCAGGGCGGCATCGCCATTACACAGCGCAAGCAGGAAGCGCCGTAAGGGCTCCTGCTGCTCGCGCACTTGGCTGATGAACCGCTCCTGTGTCATCTGCTACTTCTCCAGGTTTTTCTCCTCGGCTTCTATTTCCTTGGCCAGCAACTTCTTACCCGCAAAGTAAGAGATGAAGAGGCCGATACCCACTGCGAGAAGAACACCTCCGGCGACAGGGGCAAGATGGTTGAAGAACCTTCCATCCGTATACTCCGGATGAAAATAGCCCACAACTGCCCATGCCAGGAATGCTACGCCCATGAAGGTGGTGATGCAGGCGCCGTTCAGTTTCTCCAGCAAATCTTGCTTGATGGTCCTGGGGCTCTTCTTTCCGGTGTTGAACTGCTCCATGTCGATGGAGGCGCCGGACTCGATGGCCTTGAGCATGATTTCGGCCTTGCGGTTGGTCTCGTTCTGTTTGGTGCGGGCTACAAGCCACACGATGGTCACAGGCAAAACGACGCAGATGAAAATAGGGATAATGATGTCTTCCATAACTGTATCAATATTTAATGTTTAACATTTCCCGCTTCGGAGCGGTTTCATCTGTTAGACGAAGGTCCGGGCCGAAAGGTTGGAAAAAAGTTAATATTTTTGATACTAACCGAAGACGATGGTGCGGTTTTTATACGTAAGTATCTTACGCTCAATATGTTTTGTAACCGCACGGGAGAGCACAATTTTCTCCAGGTCGCGGCCTTTGGCCACCAGGCTGTCGGGCGTGTCCTTGTGGGTAATGCGCACCACATCCTGCTCGATAATCGGCCCGGCATCCAGGTCTTTGGTAACGTAATGGCTGGTGGCGCCAATAATCTTGACGCCCCGTTCATAGGCCTGGTGGTAAGGCTTGGCGCCCTTGAAGGCCGGCAGGAAGGAATGGTGGATATTAATAATATGGTGCGGGTAGCGGGCAATCATTTTGTCGCTGATGAGTTGCATGTAGCGGGCCAGCACCACAAAGCCCACCTTTTCCTTCTGGAGCAGCTCCATCTCTTCGCTTTCCACCTGCTCTACATTGGATTTATCGGCGGCGATGCTCCACACATAGAAGGGGATGCCGAACTGATCGGCCACGTAACGCAGATCCTCGTGATTGCTCACGATGCAGGGGATTTCCACGTCCCACTCCCCTGCCTGGTAGCGCGCCAGCAAGTCGTACAGGCAGTGGCTCATCTTGCTTACGAAAATGGCCATGCGGGGCTTCTCATCGCTGAAAAAGACGTTGGCGTCCATATCGTACCCCACGCCGATCTGCTCCTGGAATGCCTTGAAGATTTGCTTGCGTTCCTCGATGGCAAAACCGTCCAGTTCCCATTCTACGCGCATGAAAAGGCGTTTGTCCATGGTATCTACATACTGATCCAAGTAAACGATGTTGCCGCGGTTGCGGGTAATGAAGCCCGTTACGTCTGTAATGATGCCCTGCCGGTCCGGGCAGTGCAGAAGGAGGATGGCTCTTGCCGATGTCATTTTGTCGTTCGTTTTATATTGGAGGCAAAAATACAACTTTTTTTGGTATCTTTGAAGG
>Ga0265300_10003357_pt1 | contig 13192 bp, 15 predicted proteins | sample AusTroGonzalo_MG_FD_193482 | JGI IMG/M metagenome (GOLD analysis project Ga0265300, IMG submission 193482) | Bovine rumen microbial communities from tropical cattle in Woodstock, Queensland, Australia - Gonzalo_03 | ecosystem: Host-associated > Mammals > Digestive system > Stomach > Rumen ... | reverse complement strand
AGTGACTCACACATTCTTCACTTCGCCTAATGGGGCTAAATTTGACCAAGACGTACACTATGATGCAGAAGTAGAATATCTTGAAACCTCCGGAAACGGAGCATATATAGATACCGGAATAGAATGTACCGGAGACCTCTCTATTGACTGTATGGTTTATTGGAGCACCGATGTAAACGCTCATGCATGTGGAGGAATTAAGAACATGGGCGGTTCGACATATTTCCGCCACCATTTAAGTCCTTGTACTGAATATGGTACTCATACGCTATATTATTATCAGTGTGATGCGGGAGATCCGTCCATTGTTCTTGAGTATGGCCCTACAGGTAACGCCTGGAGACATTTTTCTCTTAATGCCACGACTGGTGCGTGGGAATATGCAGATGTCTCTGGTTCTGTTACACCGCTTTCAGGGAGTTATACTACCGGGAAAAACTACGGCATTTTTGCAAGGATAAGTTCGGATGGTAGTATTTCAACGAGACCGTGCCGTTTTGCGTATTTCAAATTAAGCAGAAATGGCGTACTGCTCCGTGATTTCATTCCTGTAAGGGCTGGCTCTACGGGGTATATGTATGACAGAGTAAGCGGAACGCTATTCCGCAATGTCGGAAGTGGGAGTTTTTCTGTTGGGCCAGATAAATAAAAAAAAAATAAGAGATATGTACTACAAGATTATCAACGACAGGCAGGTCTTTTCAGACTGCAAGAGCATCCAGGCCAATGATGGAAGCTGGATTTCAAATCCAACCGAAGAAGAGATATTTGCTGCCGGGTGGCAGGTATATGTCCCTCCTGTGATTCCTCCGGCGCCGCAAACCGAGCCCGGATATGATGCTATCATCACTTCGGTGAAGAATATGCTCAAATCATCAGTAGAGGAGCTGACAGATGAGGAAGCCCTTGAAGTAGCGGCTCTCTATCCTACTTGGGTGAGCAAAATCGGTGGAGAGGTTCCAGTGAATGAACGTCTCTGGTATGACGGCAAGCTCTACAAAGTTATTCAGGCCCATACCATTCAGTCAGACTGGACTCCAGATGTCTCAGCTTCTCTTTATACTGAAATCAGTATCGAAGAGTGGCCAGAATGGAGACAACCTATTGGTGCTTCTGATGCCTATAACACTGGAGATAAGGTAAGTCACAATGAAAAGCATTGGGTTTCTCTCTATGACGCTAATGTCTGGGAGCCCGGTGTTACTGGTTGGGAGGAGCAATAATCAGAGACCTCAAACAACACGGTCTTCTGTTTCTGGTGGGTGTGGTGCTTGTGGTAGATTAGTTAATCCTATGGATTCCCTGCACCACATTCCATCTTAATAATTATAGATATGGTTGATTTACAAAAAATAAGAGCTGTAGTAAGATGTCCAAAAGAACCTAATGATATTTATGTATTATGGATAGATAACTCTGATGGAGAACATCCAGTACTTAAACTATTTGAAGAAGGTGCTTGGAGACCAATACTTGGTACAGTTAATAATTATAATAGTAGCTACAATAACAGCACTACTCCTAGTGATGACGATGACGAGGATACTCCTAAAGCAGTATTTGATGGTACTCTGCTGATAAACTTTGATAAATTAAATCAATTTGCTCCATATCGTGCTTATGTAGATACCTCTAAGTATACTAGGTTTAGTAGAGAGGCAGATGTGGCCACAGCTCTTGGAATTGCTTTAGAGGATTTAGACAGAATACTTTCTGGTGATGTTGATAAACTGTGGGTTAAAAAAGTCGCCTATTCAGCAGACGATACTCCAGTTGCTATTGGAGAGATGCTCATTAAGAGTGGTCCTGTAATTTACAACAAACAACAACTCTATGGTTCTGCTCCTGAAGTTATGGCTCTATTCCCTATTACTCAAGCCAGCTTAAGTGGTGATATGAATACTACTTATGTAGGAATATATGCAGGATATGATACATTAGAAATTGCTGTTGAAGCAGGAGAGGGAGAAGTAGTAAGAGGAGATTACTTTTATATTATATTTGGATTAAATGTCCGGGAAATATATTAATGGCTAACTTTATAACAAACAATACTTATGGCAAATTTTACTAGAATAAGAACTACTATTATGGGTACCCTACCTCCAGAGAACACCAATGTTTTTTGGATAGACACTTCTAATCAAGATAGTCCTGAGTTAAAAGCTTTCGTTGATGGAGAATGGAGAGCTACGTCTGGAGGAAATGAGGGTGGTAGTTCTGAGTTTATAGAGACTACTGGAGGATTTTCAGCGTATGGCCAAGGCGTCTATGCTGGTACCTTCATCCTTAAAAATGATGAACATCCTGATACTGTTAATGCAACAAAGGAAGATGTTGCTACTGCTTTTGGGATATCTCTTGAAGATCTTGATGCTGTGTTTACAACAAAGAGTGGACTCCCTTTAAGACTACATATGGCTAATGAATATACGGAGCAAGATGAAATGTCTCCAGAAGTATATTATATTACAGAAGCGTACGACGGGGTTTTTCCTCCACTATCACATGGACGTAATAGCACAGTTGTTAATGGTGAAACACTTAGTGAGGAAGCAAGTGCTTCTTGGGCTTATACACAAGAAAGCTCAGGGAAGGTTATTCCAATAACTTTATACCATAGTATGGGAAGGATGATTGTTGATAATGTTACTTTTGAGTATGAGGTATATAAAATATATGGAACTACTCCTAGACAAGCCTAGTCAAGTAACAAGAAGCTTAAATAAAAACTAAATAATTATGGCAAATTTTACAAGAATTAGAACAACAATTATGGGCACATTGCCCCCAGAGAATACAAATGTTTTCTGGATTGATACAAGTAACCCAGACTCTCCTACACTTAAAGCCTTTGTTGACGGTGAGTGGAAACCCACTTCAGGAGGTGGGGGTGGTGGAGGCAGCTCTTCTCTTTCGATGCTTGTCATTAGCTGCTCTGATAATGATATGATTACCGGATGGGAGGCGGCAACTCTTCATGAGGCAGCCCAGAATTTTGGCATAACAGACGAAGAGTGTGCTAAATTATATGCTGGAGAATATTCTATCGTTATGACAGACTCCAGTCCAGTTCTAAGATTTCTTTCCACAGAACTAGGCGAATATAATACAAATAATATCAAATACGATCCGCCGTGTATTGGGGGCTATCAAAGCGATAAACCAGAATTGGATTTATATCATTTTGAAGCTTCAGAATTTGGTCCTGAAGCTTATTGGCTTGGTTATCATGGTGATTAATTAATTAGATATGCAACAAATTAAAAACATTATTAAAGGTCCATATGAGCCACAGGATAATACAGTGCTATGGGTAGACACTGGTAACCCTGATGCTCCTGTTGAGAAAATTTTCTGTAATGGGCAATGGACTGCTACTTCTGGTTCTGGAACTGAACCTGTTGAAAGTACTGCTAATAAAGTAACAGAGATTACTGCTGAATCTACTAATGTTGAGTATCCTTCCGCCAAAGCGGTTAATGATGCTATCGAACTGGCGATTGCTCCGGATCCTGCTCCATATAGGGATACGCCACTGACGATATATGCATCCGAATCGGGTACGACAAACGTGTATTTCTGTTGCGAAATACAGGAGTATGCAAGAACGATCAAAGTTTCCGTAAACGAAGGGGACCTGGTAGAGAAAACTGCAAGCCCGGAAGGAACTTTATTGGCGGCTTTACATGCTGGAGATTTGATGACTCTTTATGGGGACAACGACACCTATACCTCAACATATATTGACCCGGAATTTCCGGAGGAAACATCGCTTTGTTCAAATCGTATTATCGCAAGTCAAGATTACCAAGCATACGGCAATGTGATGTCTCTTGTCAGCAGCAAGAATTATCCAAAATTGTATAGTGTCAAGGACTATGCTTTTTATGCTTTATTCAGATCTGGACTTCGCGGACAAAGTACGGGATCAATATTATATGCTAACGGGACATATCAAGATGAGAGATATTGTTTGTTCCTTCCTGCAACGAAACTTGGGAAAAGCTGTTACAATTCGATGTTCTACGATAACGATAAGTTAATCAAGGGCCCAGAGCTCCCGGCAACCGAACTTGCTAACAGTTGTTATGCCAGCATGTTTCGCGGTTGTACTTCTTTGGACGTCGCTCCAGCTTTACCGGCAACCGTCTTAGCGGATTCTTGCTACAAGAACATGTTCTATGGTTGTTCTTCTCTTGGAAAGGCTCCGGAATTACCTGCTAAGAAACTTGTCAACGGTTGTTACAATGCGATGTTCCGCAATTGCAGCAGTCTTAATGAGATTAAAGTCGCTGCAACTGAAAATGACTACAATACCTGCACATCTAAGTGGGTAACTGGCGTTGCCGCTTCTGGAGATTTCTATCGCAACAGCAATTACGACTGGGCTTCCGGCCAGAACGGCATCCCTTCCGGGTGGACGGCGGAGGATTATGCTCCCGCTCAGAAGGTGGAGTATATGATGATGCCAGTGGTGGATGTTACAAATATTACAACGGGAACAGTTCTTAGTGACGAACAGGTTCAATTGTTTAAAAGTACGGTCTTTCTAAAAAAAGATGATGCATATTATGTGCTTTCCGGAGACAAAAATATTGCAGACTTTATTTTAAGTTACCGGACAGATGCATCTGCTTGTGTAAATTATGTGTCACAAATAGAATATGCAAATAACGATATAAGCTCAATGTATGTATTATCGCTTTTGTGGACTCAAGATGGATTTATACTTGGAGAAACCGGGTTTTAAAATATAAATTTGATTCTCCGCCGAGAGGCGAAAGGGCGCTGGGAGAGCACACATGACACGAAAAAGGAACTTAAATAAAAACATTACTAATCAAAAACCCCTTGCAGAGCAATCTGTGAGGGGTTTTAGCATTGTTGTCTTTCTTATAATAATTTACATACCTTTGCTGCCGTAAGCTTACAACAGAATTATTAACAATTTAAATCTAGTAAAATTATGGCAGAAGATACAAAAACTTATGTCTTTGGTGGTGACCAAGTTCCTGCTTGGCTTGCCTATGGTAATAACAACAACAATGGTTGGTTTGGTGGTAATGGTTTAGCTGGTGGTGCTCTTGGCTTCCTTTTAGGCCTTGTCTTTGGCAATGGTTGGGGTGGCTTTGGAGGTTTTGGTGGTGGTAACAATGGTGCCGCTGCTGCTTCTCTTGGTGCTCAGGCTACTGCTTATAACAACACTGACCTTTTGATGAATGCTATCAATGGTACTGACGCTGATATTAGAGCTTTGGCCACTATGTCTAATAGTGACTTTGACTCTATGAAAACTGCTCTTGCCACTCTGAATGCTGGTTTAACCAATGTTGGTTCTCAGATTGGTCTGAGCTCTCTGCAGGTTGTCAATGCTATTCAGTCTGGTAATGCTGCTCTTGCTTCTCAGTTATGTCAATGCTGCTGCGAGAATAGACTTCTCACAACTCAGCAAGGCTATGAGGCCAGAATTCAAACCATTGATCAAACCAATCAATTAGGTGCTCAAGCTGACAGAAATGCCAAGTCCATCACAGACGCTATTGCAGCTCAAACAGTTGCAATGAATGACGGGTTCTGTGCTATCAAGGAGAGAGAGCTCCAGAGCAAGATTGACACTCAGGCTGACATTATTACTCAGTTAAGAGGTCAGATTGACAATGCTAATCAAACTGCTCAGATAGCCGCTATGCTTGCTCCTATTAAGAGCGAGGTTGATTCTATTAAGGCTTCCCAACCTAACACTGTTCCTGTTCAATGGCCTAACCTTGTTGCCGTGAATAACACTCCTTATTCTGGGGGTTTCTATGGCTATGGTTATGGTTATGGTAATGGTGGTTCCTATTGGGGTTAAAGTATAGGAGGGAAATGTTATGGCAAGATTTCCTTTTCAATACATTAACATCAATGGAATCCCAACAATAGAGGTGCGGAGAATTGTAGTTTCGGATACTTCAGTGGTATTTCAGTTCAGGCCAGACTTTGATGGTACTCCTTTCAGGGGTTTACTCCTAGTCTATATGCCTGAAGCTATCCCTACTGGTACTACTACAACTTTACCTGTTCAACTTGCAATGGCTGGAAATACTCAAACTCTTACCACTGCTGGTGGAGAGGATGTTACTGTTGCTGATATGGCTGGTACTGGTGTGTATCTTGTTTACTATGATAGATTCGCTAACATCTTACAATTAGTTTAAAGTAAATTATTATGTTTCAATCAGTTAGACCTAACAGTCAAATTTTTATATTTCATAGGGGAGACACTCCTAGAATAGAGATTGGATATGTTGTAAATCAGCCTATCCCTAGACCTAAATATCAGTTACCTGCTGCTTTTGGACAGCCCCAAGAAACTGTAGTTGACTTAATTGTTAAAACAAATGACCAGACCTATAATTATAATAACTTGCCTGCACAACAAGATGTGGCAGACTCTGTGAGTAATGGAGAAAGCCTAATTGTCTCAGACAGCAGAGATGCTATTAGTTCAGAGATAATTAATCTTAAACAGAAGAGTCTTGATATTGCCAATAGCAAGGACTATCACTTGGCTATGGTGGATAAGTATGATAAGGTTCTTTTAGAGATTCATCCAGAGATGGCAGAGAAACAAGAGCAAAAGCAAGAAATGGATACTCTCAAGAAGCAAATGAGCGAGATGTCCAAAAGCATTGCAGCCCTTATGGAAGCCAATAAGGATTTGATTGCTAGGCTAACTTAAAATTATGCTGATATGAAAATGTGGGAAATTAGAGAACAAGATGGTCGCAGAGACGACTATAGAAGTGGTTACAGAGGAAGCTATCGTTATGGTAGTAGAATGGGTATGAAGAGTCCTGATGAGGCTTATGAGGAAGGTTATGAGTGTGGCTATGAAGATGGTTATGCCAAGGCTATGAAAGACACTTTCTACTCTCATAGTGAAAAAGATTCTTATGGTGAAAGACGCATGTCTAGGTAAGTTTAATCTTGGGGAGTAGTTTCTACTCCCCTTTATTGTTTTAAATATGAGACTTGATTATAGAGAAAAGTTTCCTTCTGGAATGGAGGAGTATCTTTCTATGAATGGCTGGCACTTCAATAAGAAGATGTGTGAATGGGCTTCATCTAAAATGTATAAAAAGGTTAATGGCAGAAAAGAATATATACAGCCATTTAGTAGAGAGAAGTTTGATGAGATGTGTAAGGTATATGGTATTAAAGTAGTTGCTACTGGATACGACGATGTGTATATTGCTAATATGTGTAAGGCCGATTTCTTAGGGAAGTCTGTACCTGATGATGTACATATGATCCAATATGTCAAGGATGTAGTGGAAGATCCAGATGCTTATGAGGGTATGCCTTTTACCAGATTCTATGCTGACTGTATAGGAAGTGGGACACCCATTCCTTGGGAGGATGTACTATGATTGTACAGGATATATACTTGGAAGACTATGATTGGTCTATTAGAGTATATTATGCAGTACACGAATATTTTATTTCAAATATCTTAATAGACTTACTTGATATTGACTGTGATGAAGAATCTTTCTTTAAGATAAAAGGGCTGATGGAAACAGGTAAAGACAATATTGGATTTACCTATACAAATACAGAAATGGGAGCATCATTAATGCTGATAGGAAAGACAGATTCTTCTGATGAGTTTCAAGATACCTTTGACCACGAGAAAGGGCATTTAGTAATGCACATTAGCAGTGCTTTAGGTATAGACCCATACAGTGAAGACTATCAATATTTAGCTGGTGAAGTGGGTAAGAGAATGTTTAAAGTGGCTAAGAAGTTTCTTTGTGATCATTGTAAACAATACATATTATAATTAATGCTGGGGAAGATAGGTATATCTTCCCCTTTATTTTATATAAATTCACTTATGTATAAATAAATAATTTTATTATTTTATTTATTATGTTGTAAATTTGACATATCTTTGCACAAAGTTTTAAATGGAGATATTATGGAAGGATTAAGCATTGATAACATCCTTGGACAAGAGGATATTGAGAACCTCTTTTCTGAGGAAACTGATGATGAAATTACACAGGAAACTTCTCCTGAACAAAAAGAAGAAACAACTACCGAGGAGGTAAATGCTGACAATTTGTTTGATGAGGCCCCGGAGAGCGTAGGTAGTGAAGAGAATCAAGAAGGGAAGGACACCTCTTCTGAAAAAGAAACTGGTTCTTCTCCTACAAACAACTTCTACTCTTCCATTGCCAAAGCCTTAAAAGAAGAGGATGTCTTTCCTGACCTTGATGATGAAATGCTTGACAAGATTGAAACTCCTGAAGATTTGGTTAAGGCCATTCAGGAGCAGATTAGATCTGGTCTAGATGAGGAGCAGCGCAGACTTGCTAACATCTTAGATTCAGGTGTTGACCCAGATGTTGTCAAACAGTATGAGCAAACAATCTCTTACTTAAACAGTATTACAGAGGATAAGCTTGATGCTGAAGATGAGGCTGGTGAAAACCTTAGAAAGCAAATCATTTATCAAGATTTAATTAACAAGAAGTATAGCAAAGAGGAAGCTATGGAAGAGCTTGAAGACATCTTTGCTAGTGGTAACGACAAGAAGAAAGCTAAGAGAGCATTAAGTGCTAATAAGGATTTCTTCCAAGGCAAGTATCAAGAAGCTATTGATGAAGCCAAAGAAGTTACTGAAAGAGAGACACAGGAGAGAGAAAGGCAGGCTAAGGAACTGAAGAAATCAATCCTTGAGGACAAGGAGGTATTCAGTGACTTACAAGTAGACAAGGCTACTAGACAGAAGATTTTTGATAATATCAGTAAGCCAGTCTATAAGGATAAGGAAACTGGAGAATACTTCACTGCTCTTCAAAAGTATGAAAGAGAGCACAAGGTTGAGTTCTTAAAGAATGTTGGTTTGTTATTTACTCTTACTGATGGCTTTAAGAACCTTGATGGTTTAGTTAAACCCAAGGTTACTAAAGAAGTTAAAAAGGGTCTCCGCGAATTGGAACACACGCTGAACAACACAGCAAGAACCTCTAATGGTAATATCAAATTTGTGAGTGGAGTCAGCGAGGATCCAAATTCCTTTATAGGAGCTAAGTGGGACCTTGATGTGTAATCACAAGTTCAATTTTATTATAATAAAACTAAATTATGGCTGGAAAGTTAAATAAATTCCAAATGATCGGCTTTTCCCATTGGAAGGGCCTGACCAAGGAGAACCACCTGGGTTCCATTTTTCAGTTAGCTCCACAGAAGGCCAGTAACCTTATGGTTCAATTACTTGCCTACTATAGAGGTAAGACTCTGGATACCTTCCTGAGCCAATTCCCTGCTAAGGAATTCGATACTGATGATGAGTATACATGGGATGTCATTGGTTCTTCAAGAAGAAACATTCCTCTTGTTGAGGCCAGAAGTATTGATGGTACTCCTATCACAGAAGGTGTCGCCGGTGCTAATGCTGAGCCTTTCTATGTGGTGTTCCCTGAGGATTGGTTTGCTGACGGTGAGGTGATTGCCGGTGAGAAGAATGAGGTTTATCCTCTGCGTATTCTTGCTGACCCTCGTATGGAGGGCACCAATGCTGTTTACAAGGTTGAGTTAATGGGTGGTGTTACCGCTGGTATGCCTGCTTCTGAACTTACCGCTGGTAAGAGATTCTCCGTGGAGTATGCTCCTGTTGAGAAGGAACTCTCTAGAAAGGTTGGTGATGTCAGATTCAGCTCTACCATTGCTATGAGAAATGAGTTCTCCACCATCAGAATTCAACACAAGGTCCCTGGTTCTATGCTGAACAAGAAGCTTGCTGTGGGTATCCCTGTTACTGAGGCTACTGCGAATGGTAAGCTTGCTCACACAGTGAAGAATATGTGGATGCACGTTGTTGATTGGGAGGTCGAGCAGCAATGGTCTGACTACAAGAACAACATCTTAATGTATGGTAGAAGCAACAGAACTGCCAACGGTGAGTACCTGAACTTTGGTAAGTCCGGTAATGTCATCAAGATGGGTGCTGGTCTCCGTGAGCAAATGGAGTATGCCAACACAATGTATTACAACACCTTCTCTCTCAAGCTTCTTGAGGATGCTCTCTATGAGCTTTCTGCTGCTAAGCTTGACTTTGGTGACAGATACTTCCTCATCAAGACTGGTGAGCGTGGTGCTTCCCAATTCCACAAGGCTGTCCTCAACGAAGTCTCTGGTTGGACTCAGTTTGAGCTGGACAACAGTTCTGTGAAGGTGGTTGACAAGACTTCTTCTCCTCTCCATAGCAATGCTCTCAAGGCTGGCTTCCAGTTTGTTGAGTTCATGGCTCCTAATGGTGTCAGAGTGAAGATTGATGTTGATCCTTTCTATGATGACCCTGTGAGAAATAAGGTTATCCATCCTGAAGGTGGTGTCGCCGAGTCTTACAGATATGACATCCTTTACATCGGTACTATGGATCAACCTAACATCTTCAAGTGCAAGGTGCGTGGTGATGAAGAGTACAGAGGCTATCAATGGGGTCTCCGCAATCCTTTCACAGGTGCGAAGAACAATCCTTACATGAGCTTCGATGAGGATTCTGCTGTTATCCACAGAATGGCCACTCTGGGTGTGTGTGTCCTTGACCCTACCAGAACAATGTCCTTAATCCCTGCTATTCTGCAGGCCTAATTGAAAGAGGAAAACATAATAAGGGAGGAGTAACCCTCCTCCCTTTATTTAAATAAAGGAGAATTATATGAAGAAAATGGAAGAGAAAGTTGATTATTCAACACAAAATTTCGAGATTGACGACACACCTATTGGTGTGGTTCCTGTGGAGAAACCACAGAGAGAAGCAAGAGAGGAAGTGGAAGTTAAGGTTACTCCTACTGTTAAAGATGAAGAGCCCACAGTCAATGTTCTTAGAAATGAGAGAGTTACTGTTAGGCACCTTAACAAGGAGACTGGTTTTGTTTTTACAAACCCTAAGCACCTTCTTTATGGAGGTATGGCTGAAGGAGCCTCTAGAACATATGTTGTGCCAAGGCTAAGGTCTGGCTCTTTTGTGAATGTTCTTACTAATGCTGAAAAGAAGTGTCTTGAGGAAATTATGATGCTGGACCCTAATACCTTAAGTGCCGTAAGGAAGAAGGATAATTATTGGGTTAATGCCAGTGTCAGACTGTTAAAGCAGGATAATTACTTAGACCTTTCTGACCCAGAAGACTACATTAAATATAAGATTCTTCTTGCCAATAAAGACCTGATTGCTCCGTCTCTACAAGCTCTACAAGACAATCCGAAAGCAACCTATGAATATGTTATTATTGCCGAGGGTGAGGAGAACAAGAGGGCTAAGGATAGCATGAGTGCTATTATGAGATGCTACAAGGAGTATGGCAAGATTGAGGATGATTCCTACATTCTTAGAGTCATTATTGAATCTATTGATGGTAGACCTACAGCTCCAAACTCTGACCTTGAATTCCTTCAGACTAAGGCTAATAAACTCATACAGGCTGATAGTAAACTATTTTTAAAAGTCATTACTGATCCGTATTTAAATACTAAGGCACTTATCAAGAAGGCAGTTGAGCGTGGAGTTATTTCCAACAGAGACAATCATTACTATCTAAGAGAAGACAATAGTCCTCTCTGTGAAGCAAATGAAGAGTCCACTTTATCTACTGCAGCCAAGTACTTAAATTCTCCTAAACATCAGGATGTACTTTTTGCTGTACAAGCTAAAGTGAAAGATTGATATGACAAATGCAGAATTTAGTAATCAGTTTGACGTTCTCTATAACAATGTAATGTCTAACCAGGCTCCTGGTTTAGATGAATATGAGAAAAGTGTTTTTCTCACAAAAGCTCAGGAAGAGATAGTTAAAGCCTATTTCAATCCTAAGGGCAATAAGTTCCTTGAAGGTTTTGATGGTAATGAGCAAAGACAGATTGACTTCTCAATGCTCATGAAGACTAGTACAGTCACTTCATTTGCTACTTCTGTATTTGATGGTAGAACTGCTGGAGTTAAATCTGTTACCATTCCAGGTGATGCTATGGTCTTTGTTAATGAAAGACTTGAAGTTACTAGAGGTGGTGCTACTGTTCTCCTGACAGTTGTTCCTATTAATTATATGGAGTACGCGAGACAAATGACTAAGCCCTTCAAAAGACCTGTCCAGTATCAAGCTTGGAGAATCATTGACGATGCTACTGGTGGTACTAACAGAAGTGCTGATTTGATTGCTGGTCCAAACGACACTATAGTAAAGTATGTTGCTAGATATGTCAAGAGACCTAGGGCTATCATTCTTGTTGACCTTACAAATGAAGGTGTAACTATTGATGGGGTTTCTGCTGCACAAACTTGTGAACTAGATCCGCTGCTTCATGAGACTGTCCTTCAAAGAGCTGTTGAATTAGCTAAGGCCTCTTATGCTGGTGACCTCTCTACTCAGATTGCTTTGGGTGTGAGCAGTGAGACAGAAAAGGGGATGGCACAAACAGGTAGATAATTATGACAACAAGAGAGTTTTCTAATTTATTTGATACCCTTCTTAACAGTTATGCCAACACGCCAATCTTTGGAGATACAGCATCTCGTCAGGAGATTACATTAGATGAATATGAAAAGTCTGTATTCCTTACTCAAGCACAGGACATTATAGTCAAGCAGTATTTTGAAAGAACAAATGCTACACCCGGCTTTGATGATTCTGAGAGAAGGCAAATAGATTTTTCCAGTCTAATTACTACAGCCTCTGTAGGAGTATCTGGAGTAAGTGGGTTTGCAGAAAACTCGTGGTTAATTTCCTTCCCTTCTACTAATGTTGTAACTGCTTCTGGAAGTATAGTTGCTAAGCCTTTGTTCATTCTGAATGAGAAACTAGTTTTAAGTAAGAATGACAGCTTTAGAGTTTATGTGGTTGTTCCCATTAATTATGATGAGTACAGTAGACAAATCTCTAAACCATTTGCTCAGCCTCTTAAGAAACAAGCTTGGAGACTGATTCAGGATGATAACAGTTCTGTTACAGACCTGATAAAGCTGGAAATTATTCCTACAGACGCTGCTCGTAGATTAACTACTGATGGTTACACTGCTACCTACAAGGTTAGATTTGTTAGAAGGCCCTGTCCTATTGTATTAGAGAATCTAACTAATACTGGCTTATCTGTTGATGGTACCACTGCTATTACAGAATGTGAGTTGAATCCTATTCTCCAC
>Ga0265300_10003356_pt1 | contig 13195 bp, 16 predicted proteins | sample AusTroGonzalo_MG_FD_193482 | JGI IMG/M metagenome (GOLD analysis project Ga0265300, IMG submission 193482) | Bovine rumen microbial communities from tropical cattle in Woodstock, Queensland, Australia - Gonzalo_03 | ecosystem: Host-associated > Mammals > Digestive system > Stomach > Rumen ... | reverse complement strand
TGTAAAGGGTTTGGCAAAATCAGGCTCTTGGCAAGGCGGTTTACAAGGCGTATTTGGTGTAAACGAAGATGATAGTGATGTAATGCAAGGTATAAACGGAACATTGAACGGAGGCTTAACAGGATTTAGCGTTGGCGGTCCGATCGGTGCTGCTATCGGTGCTGCGCTCGGGTTGGGTTCAAGTTTTATAGATGATATTTAAGGAGTAAAAAATGGCAAGATTTTTTAATAGAAATAACGCAGATGAATATTTTCAGAATATGCCCGCTCTACAATTAAACGCAGATGGAACGGCGCAAGTAGTTGATAATGTTCCTGATATGCAGCCCGTAAGAATTAAAGACAGACTCGCGAATGCACTTTTCGGAGTTCAGGCAACGCCGACAGATGGAGTGCTAAATCTTAATACCGGAGAAATAGCCGGTAAAGATGCTCTTACCGGCGAAGATGTTATCTATAACCCGACAGCAAACTCTACAATATCATCAAATCCGCGTATTGGTGGTTTATTGAACGATTTGGCAAGTGGATACAGAGAAAATTATGATAACAGATTTAAAGTCGGTAATTGGAGAGATAACGAATTACCATATGACAGAAATAAAGGATTGAGTTATAGAATCGGTGAGGGCTTGGGTACAGTCGGCAGATTTATTGATTCACCGGCCGGAAGATTTGCTATGGCTTATGGCCTTAATTCTGCTCTCGGTTACAATAACTCTCTTCAAGAGGGATTAAAGGCAGCAGTCGGCAGACAAAATGCGCAAACTGCAGATAAAGTTTACAGACAGCAACTCTTACAGATGGGTTATTCTGATGATGACTTGGCAAATATCAGAGGCAATATTACGCCGGAGATTTATAAAGGCCTGACAGATAGTTTTAGACTTGGTAATCAGCGTATGACTTACGGACAATTAGCAATGTTTGATGAGGGTGTCGCTGAACAGGTAAGACAAAATCCGGAACTTGCAAGCCAATTTATCCCTATGACTTTTGCAAGAGATATTTATGGTAAAAAACGCGATTTGGCAGAAGAAAAAATCGCAAATGATAAAGTAAAACTTGCACAAAATGAAAGAAGATTAAACATTTTACAGCAAAAAGTTAATCAGGGTGCTGCAACTGCTGCGGAATTATCAGAATATAGAGCCTTGAAAAAAGAACAGTTAGAACTTGAAAATGCTTTATATAAAAAAGAGTTAGGAATTGGCGGAAATCCAAATGGCGGGACAAGGCCGGTAGGACAAACTAAAAACGGTATTAAATATGAGGTAATGTAAAAATGCCAAGAGTACGAATTACATTAAACGATGGCTCTACAAGAGAAGTACAATTTGAAGATGGGTTTACTGATTCTGATATAGAAGAAGTCGCAGGACAATTAAATGCACAAATAAAACCGGTGCAACAAAAACCCGTAACACAGCCAAAGCCTCAATCTCAACCGCAAACACAACCGCAACCGCAAGCAAATAAATCTTATAATCCCGATTATGCGGATATTTTGAATAATAACAGTTTAACTAAAGAGCAAAAAGTACAGGCCATAAAGGAACGCGGAGAAGCAATCCAAAAAAAGATAGATAACGATTATAAAAAGGATATGGCTAAATTAATCGGCGGGGCTGTTTTAGAGATTGGCTCTGCTGCTATTCCTATGGGAGCAGGTGCAAGATTGGCGGGAAGTGCAATTAAGGCCTTAACTCCATATGTAGGGCGTAAAATTGCGCAAGAAGTCGGCACGGGCCTTGTTGCCGGTGGTTTATCAGGCGGCGTATTCGGAGCAGGCAGAGGCTTGATAGAAAATAAAAATCCGATAGTTACTGCCGGACAAGATGCTTTATTAGGAACTGCAACCGGCGGAGCAATCGGCGGAGCAGTCGGCAAGGTTAGTAAAACTGTTTCCGGTAAAAGATTGAATAAAATAGAAAATCTTCAAGATTTAAGAAAAGCCGAAACAGATTATTATAAAAATTATTTGCAACAAACAAAAGTTACAAGAAAAGATTTAGGCGATATAGATTTTACGCAGGCAGGACTTGAAACAGTATCTAAACAGCCTGAGGCGGGCCGAAATTTTGCATCATTAAAAAATGATATTAAAAACGCAGAATATTTGGGAGCCGAAGATCTTAATCATCCAAGAAATGACGGAATTGTAAAATTTCATCGTTTAGAAAAGGATGGGCAGCAATTTTTAATCGGTGAAACTAAAGACGGTAAAAAATATTATATGTCTAAAACAAAAGACGAATTAACCGACCGACCGAGTAGGGTCGGGGCTAACTCGCCTACTAACAGTATAACCGATAACGCGCAAAATTTCAACCCCTCTGAAAAAATTACTAAAAAGGGCCTTGAAAATCAGGCAAAAGAACTGAAAAAAGAGATTGCCGATTCAAAGGTAGATTTAACACCAAAAACAACTGTTTCAATGGCTAAACAAGGGCATTTTTGGAGCAGAAATATTGATGATCCAATGACTAAAAGTATCAGAGGCGCAGAAGAAGAGTTAAATAGTATTGTAAGTGAAATACAAAAGAACCCCGAAATAGTAAAAGATTCTGCAAAATTTGAGGCCTTGCAAGATAGATTATCAAGCAAGTTAGGTATTGCGGATGAAGTAGATCAGGAATTTTATAATAAATTTTATGAGGCTGCAACAAAGGCAGAGGAAGCAGTAGATACTTTAGCACTTGCCGGAGATTACACTCAAAGAGGACTGCCAAACACTATTATAAACGCAAAAGGCACGCCAAAAGAAATTAAAAAAATATTAAAACAGGATTTCCCTGAATATAAGATTTTGCACAATAACGAATTAACAGATCAGGCAGTAAAAGAAATTGAAAGTAATTTTAATAATGAACTTTCAAGGCTTACATCTGCTAAAGATTTTGAGGCGTTAGATTATGAAAAATCAAGACAGATTGCTAAACGCTTATTTGATATGGGTAGGCACGAAGAAGCAATTAACTTGATTGATAATGTATCAGAAAACGCAACTAAAAAAGGGCAAGCAATACAAGCGCTTTCTCTTTGGTCTAATATGACGCCGGAGGGCGCAGTATTTAAGGCCGAAAAACTTATAAATGAATATAATAAAAAAGTGCCTGCAAGAAAACAGGTAAAATTAACTGATGAACAAATTGAAAAAATCAGAGAGTTACAAAATGCAGCACTTAACACAACTGATGATTTAAGTAAAACGCAAGGCCTTGCAAGGACAGCGAAATATGTATCTGAATTAGTGCCGAAAAATATAGGCCAAAAGTTAAAAGCATACAGAAACATCTCTTTGCTTTTGAACCCTAAAACTTTAGGCAGAAACATTATTGGTAACACTTTATTCAATGCCGTTGATACTGTTTCAAAGGCTGCAGCCGTTCCGATTGATAGAGTGTTAGGAAAAATCCCTAATAACAGATTCTTTAGTACAGTTGAAAAAACAAGGGAATATCCACAATTAAAAGAATTTGTAAAAGGCGGATTAAAAGGCGCTAAAACCGGATTCAATGAGGCGTTAGAGGGTATTGATACGCGTGGACTTGGTAAGAGATACGATTTACAAGAGGGTAGAACTTTCAAAAATCCTATTATGAAAGGCCTTGAAACCGGATTAGATATTGGATTGAGAGTGCCGGATAGAGTACAATATGAGGCTACTTTTGCGGAAAGTGTCGCAAATATGATGAAAGCACAAGGCCTTAAAGAGCCTACACAGGAAATACTTGAACAGGCGGAGCGTGAAGCGTTAGAGAGCGTATTCCAAAATGATAGTGCAATTTCAAGCATAATAACTAAAGTACGCAAGGGGCTTAACACTAAACAGGGTGATTTTGGGATTGGTGATTTGGCTATTCCTTACGCACAAACTCCGGCAAACTTGGTACAGCAGGCAATAAATTACAGTCCTGCAGGCTTGATAAAAGGTGGGGCAAACTTACTGCAAGGAAACCAAAGACAAGCAAGTTTAGACCTTGCAAGGGCTTTATTGGGTTCAGGTATTATTACCGGCAGTTACGGATTATCTAAAACCGGTGCCATAACTCCATCACAATTTGATGATACTTATAAAACAAATAAACTTATAAAATCGAATTTGGCAACAATGGGAATTAAACCGGAATCAATTAATGGCTTATGGTATGCACCTTTTCAGCCTATGAGTACATCTGTTGCTATCGGTAATGCAATGGCAAATGGTGAAGATCCCCTACAAGCAGGTATAAATACTATGTTAGATTTGCCGTTTTTACAAAATCTAAATAGAACTATATCAGATGTTAGAGATAAAGGCCCTGCAGATGCGTTAGTTAATTTTACAGGCTCTTTACCGGCTCAATTTGTGCCGACAGTTGCAAGCCAATTAGGACAAACAATAGATCCTATTCAAAGAGAGACTTATGATTCTAATAAATTAAAACAAGGTATAAATCAAGCAATAGCAAAAATGCCAATTGCAAGTAAAACCTTGCCGGAAAAAATAGATGTTCAGGGTAAACCTATTGAAAGATATACATCAGAGGGCCTACAAAGAATGTTTGATATCTTTGTAAATCCTACATACTTAAATGAGCCGACAAATGATACTGTAATGAATGAGTTAAAGGCTTTATATGATGTAACCGGAGATACTAAACAATTCTTGCCGGTAGTTGAGAGAAAAATAAAATATAAAGATGAAAACGGTGTAGAACATAAAATCGAATTAACCGGCGAACAATTTAGTAATTATCAAAAAGTTTTAGGCAGCAGATTGTATAAAGAGTATGCGGAACTTATGCAAACAAACAGATACCAAAATGCTGATGATGAAACAAGGATAAATCTATTGAGTAAAGGCAGACAAAAGGCCACAAATGAAGTAGAAGCGGAATTATTTAATAAACCTAATATCCAAAGCAGAAAAAAAGTAAAAGATCCGACTGCAAAATTAAAAAGATTGCAAAACAAAATTGATAAGCAATTGATTGATACTATTTTTACTGAATAAGCCCGTTTCGGAAATTGTTATTGTAAATATAAAGGAGCATAATATGGCAACAAGACCTACACTACATATCGCAGTCGCAAAAACTAAAAATACTGCCTCTGATTATAACGATAATTTTGATATGATGATGGACTTTATCGATAATACTCTCGATGAGTGTAAAGATTATGTCGATGATTATATGCCTCCATTATCAGGTCAGGCCGGCAAAATTTTAACTAATGACGGCACAGATACCCTCTGGGAAGATTTTACACAAGTCCGAATAGTAGTAGAAACATATAAATCCGGTAACGATTGGTATCGTATTTATGATGATAATTGGTGTGAGCAGGGCGGTTATGGTTCAGGCGCTATTGCGTTATTGAATGAGTTTGCAGATACGACATACACATTAATCCCTGCAAATTCTACTTATTCCTCAAAGACAGTAACAGGATTTACTTTGGCAAATACGAGCGGATGGGTAGCAATGGGGTATTTGGCTAATGAAAGTTAGAGAGCAAGGAACACAAAATCTATATTTCAAAGACGGTCAGGCAGAATGGGAGCAAGAATATTCCGGCGTGAGTGCGAGTTCTTGGGTAAATGCCGGTAGTCAATGGGGCAGCGCTTATGGTGCCTTTAGTGGTAACGGCAGCGCTATATATTCTTACAGAGACGAGGCAAAACAATATTTATATATTGATTTTACAATGCCGAGACCTATAAAACCGCATAATTGGATTTTTGAAACTTTTAGAAATTCCGCATCAAGTAACGGCCATCCGGCTTGGAATCCGGCGTTATGGTATTGGAACGGGTCCTCTTATGTTTTATTCTTTGAATCCTCCGGATGGGATTATGGCGAATATTGGCGTAATTATGCTGTTAGTTGTCCGGTGTTTGCTCAAAGTTTTAGAATGAGATTTGCAAATAGCGGCTCAAGTTATGAGGATGAAATTTGCATAAGAAATATATCTCTCCCGTCTTATATCCCGTGTAAAAATGCCGGAACAGTAAACGATTATACTGATAGTATCATAGTACCGGCGTATAAAACATTATATACAGATGGTAAATATTACAGCATTAAAGGAGTAAGTTAATGGCATACAGTTTATTAAAACCATATACAAAGGAACAAAAATATAATTTCATTAATGAATATAACAGGCAGCAAAAATTGAGGATTTATTATTCAGATAATGCCATATATGCGTTATTGGTTAATGAACTTTGGGATGAAAATAAACAAGAGCCATATGTAGATCCTGATTATGAAGAAAAGCAAGAGCAGGCAAGAAAAGAGCGTATTAATATGCTTACAATGACAGCGCTTGATTTTCTTAATGTATTAAAAGAGTTTGGCTTTACTGATGCACAAATTGAAGCATACTTAAATGCAAATTTGGAAGTAAAACATCAATTACAATTTTGCCAAAATGTTTATTGCGGTGTGGCAAAGGCGTTAATGCCTATTGAATATGACGGCATAACAGTAACGGCGGAAATGGTCGAATTGGCATTTAAACAAAAACACGGAGAGGAATAATGGCGATATTATCAGCAGGACAAAATATTTATTTAAGACAAGGTGATACGGGAAATATCACTTTTTCAGGACTACCAAAAGACAAGGCTTATAATGTATATTTATCCATCTACAATCCTGATACAAATTCTATACTCAAAGAAATTGTACATACTACCTTTACACAATCTACGGGAGTAGCATTATTTACGATTAATGAAACAATAAGTAACGCTCTGCCGGTCGGAGAGTGGGAATATGGGTTAAAAATTTGCTCAAGCGGTTCAGAAGATACAATCTTGCCAAGAGCATATGTCGATAATGGAGAATTGATTCAGGAAACAGTGCCAAAATTTACTGTGGATTATAAATATAGTGAGGGTGATTAATGCCTATTAATGTAAATACAGATGCTAATAATACCATAAATATAAATGTAGAAACCGATCAGGGAACCATCGATCAGATTGGTGTTGTTTCACTTTACGGGCCAAAAGGTGACAAAGGCGATAAAGGTGATAAAGGCGACAAGGGAGACAAAGGCGATCAAGGGCTTACGGGAGATACCGGCGCAACGGGTAACGGAATCGCAAGTATTGAAAAAACCGGCACAAGCGGACTTGTTGATACTTATACAATCACTTACACAAACGAAGATACAGATACTTTTACTGTAACTAACGGTAAAGATGGTGTCGATGGTGTTGATGGTAAAGACGGAGCCGATGGTAAAGACGGAGAAGATGGTGCGGCCGCAACTATTACAGTAGGCACGGTTATAACAGGAAGCGCGGGAAGTTCTGCAGTTGTTGAAAATAGCGGGACAAGTTCTGCTGCTGTTCTTGACTTTACAATCCCTAAAGGTGATAAAGGGGACACAGGAAATACCGGTGCAACGGGTAACGGGATTTCTAAAATTGAGTTAATTTCTACTGTTGGCCTACAAAAAACATACAGAATAACTTATACAAATGGTGATTATTTTGATTTTGTTGTTACGGATGGCGCTGCCGGTGCGACTACTTGGGGCGGTATTTCAGGCGTTTTAAGTAATCAGACAGATTTACAGAACGCGTTAAATGGAAAGCAAGAGAGTTTAGTATCAGGTACAAATATAAAAACTATAAATAATACCTCTTTGCTTGGTTCAGGTAATATTACAGTACAAGAAACTTTAACCTCCGGTACAAATATTAAAACAATTAATAATACAAGTGTTTTAGGCTCCGGCAATATTGCCGTACAGGAAACTTTAACAAGTGGTACAAATATAAAAACCATAAACAATACATCTCTTTTGGGAAGTGGTGATATTGCAATACTTAAAGACAGTAACGCTTCTGAAGTAGTAGAGTTTTATGCTTGGACCAAATCTTGGGATAGCAGCACAATTTATACAAAGGTAACATCAAGCGAAGAGGAAGATGTAAAAGTGTATGCAATTATTAGTAATGCTTATACACAAATATCATCTTGCGGGTATTTCTATAACAATAAATTGTATTACGAGGATGAATATGAAGATCTTGGAAATGAATATGATGGCACAAGAAATACTGCCGGAGATGTGAAATATAAGGCTATTGTGTTATTAAAGGGCAGTGATAATACAGAACTCTGTCCGACCGCAGTATGGGGATAATATATGAATATATTTAATAGATTTGCGCAATTAATACGACACGACAATCGTATAAGTCTTTTGGCGAGGTTGATATATTGCGATTTGGCAGAAATATGCACAAAAGAGGGCGGATGCATTATTTCTAATGATTACTTGGCAAAAGTTTTTAATGTAGAAGATATTGATATTGTCCTTGCATTGGCCGAATTGGAAAATATGTTAATGATTAGTTTTGAAAGGCTGAATAACACGGTGTCCGTTAAAGAACCCGTTATAATTAAGAATAAGCATAAAAAAGAAAGAATTGTAAAAGCGTGTCGGATTATTCATCTGAACAAAAATACAAACGAGGTATTTGGAATTGATAAAAAGGATTTATTCGAGATGTGGGCCTAAACCTTTTGCGCTTATTGTTAGTCAATTAAGTAGTAAAAACCGTAACAAGGGCAAAATATATGAAGTCAGTTGGCAAACACGCTAACATTAATGCATAAGGTATGGTTCGGACATATGAAATTAGTACTGAAATCGGTCTTTACTATTCAGACCGGAAAAAGAAATAGATGTGTTACAAACTCAGGACTTCGTAATAGTTAAACATAAAACAAGTCCTTACAAAACGCGTATTTAGTACGCATCTCAACGGAGCAAAATTATATGCAGGAACGGTTGGCTGGAAATTTCAGTGCTGGAAAGGAGGTTAAATAAGTTTTCTCGGGGGTATATCCCCCGATTTATAAAAAAGGTTAGTAGCAAATTATAAAGGAATTACTAAATGAAAATTCAACCGATATGTAGGCCGATCCCGTTTTTGGGTAGGCCCGAAGATAGCAACAAAAGGAGTAAATTATGTTCAGATTTATTAGAAAAAAGATTGTCGAAAACATCATCAAAGACATTATCAAAGATTTACCAAAGTACAAAGTTAATGCCTTAAATTATTTCAATGAACACAAACAAGAAATTGTGCAAAAACTGATTGATTTTGTGCAAGAAGAAATCTTGAAAAAAGTTGTTGTAATTGCCGGTATTATGGCTTTATCTTTAATGCCTGTTATGGCTCAAGAACCGCAGCAGGATATTAAAAACGATCAGGCTTATTTTACCGCTAATTTACAAAAACAGCCGGAAAAAGATAACAAACAGAAAATTCAAAATCATTTTTCATTTTTTGTTATCAATATACAAATTAATGGAAAACTCAAGGATCTTGATACTACCGAAAATGTACGATGAGGATGTATTCGGAATTGTAATTATTTATAGGTTTTAGGGCTGCTGCAGCGGTCCACCATAATCGCTGTGTCGTGTAAAGCATAAGGGATGATTCCCTTGTCCGTTTGGATATAGGCACAGTTCAAAAGGGGGAGAACTCCCCCTTTTGCGTGTCTGTATGATTGATATAGGGAGGATAAAATGGAAATACGACATACAGATAATATTAGTTTTGGTTATACACATAAATTAAAAACATTATATAAAAAAGGTAAATTCCCATCGGTAAAATACGGTTTTTACGGAGAGGAACTAACAAAAAAGAATGTTACTTTAGAACATCTTCAATGCATCTCCAAAGGCGGGAAAACAGAATTAGACAATTTGGTATTAGCGACAGCAAATAAAAATCAGGAAAGGGGCAATAGCCCCCTTTTTAATATGCTAAATTGGAAATATGTAGGGCAATACCTTGAACAATTTAGAGATGTTTCTGTTAATGGGTTCAATGGTAATGAATACATACAAAAAATATTGGAGAAAATAAAAATACTACTTGAGGCAGGCTTATGATTTGGTATGAAGATGAAGAATTAAAAATTGAGTTTGATAATATCCCGCGTGTTGGTGTGCGATATGCCTTACCTACAATGACAGAAGCCGAAAAAAAATCAGTTGCAAAATATCCATTTATAAACAAAAAAGAATTAAAAGTTAAAATAACATATTTTACTAATGAATGTTCTTTTGTTATTCCTAAAGATTATACTTGGGATGGTGCAACAATTCCGCGTGTTTTTTGGCGTTTAATCGGTGCAAAAACTGATAGTAAATTCTTAATCCCATCGATGATTCACGATTACTGCTGCGAGAGACATTATGCCGTAGATTTTAATCGTTATTTGGCTGATAAAGTATTTGAGCGCCTTTTATATGTTTCCGGTGTTCCGGCGTTTAATAGGTGGCTTATGTTTCACTCCGTAGATAATTTTCAAAAAATCTTTTGCGGATGGGAGGAAAAATGACAATGGATAGAAGAAAATATCATATTTTGCAATGGTTATCTCCGTTTATAACAATCTTTACGCTTGTAGTCGGGGCCATAGTTTGGGTTAATACTATGTCGGGTATTCCGCCGAGAGTAACAAAAGCCGAAGAGAGAATATCGGAACTTGAAAAATCGCAAACTGCGATGGATGTAAAAGCCGATATGACATTAAAAGCGGTTTATGAAATAAGAAGCGTTTTGATGAAAGGCAATAAATGACGGAAGAAACTATTACAATTTGGTATAATGGCCGGAATATAACAATGTGGAAGTTTGTATATGATGCGATGATGGGGTGTAAAGGTGGTTAGATTATCTAAAAATTTTGATAGTAACGAGTTTACTTATTCAGTAACAGCACAGGCAAATAAAATAAATAACGCTCCGAGTATAGAAATATTAAACAATCTTAAGGCTCTTTGTGAGGGAGTGTTGCAGCCGTTGAGAGATTATTTAGGCTGCGCCGTTAAAATTACAAGCGGGTATAGATGCAAGGCCTTGAATACTAAAGTAGGCGGACAGCCTAATAGTCAGCACTTATACGGCCAAGCAGCAGATTTTATTGTCCCGTCTAAAAATCTCAAAGATGTTTTTAATTATATAAAAAATAACCTCGTGTACGATCAATTACTTTTTGAGCATAACTCAAAAGGTGATGTATGGATTCATATTTCATATGTAAAAAACAGGATGCAAGCGATAGACAACTACCAAGCACGCTAAATGCTTTTTCATATAGAATCCTTTTGCCTCCTGATATCTTCGGGAGGCGTTTTTTTACTTGCTTTTTTAATTTCTCTATGATAAAGTTAAACCAATCTTTAGGATTATTCCTTTAGATCTGGTTGCACCTCTTAATTAAGGGGTGCTTTTTCTTAACTCTTCCGGCGTAATAAAAAACACTTTGATATTATATTTATCCGCAACTACTTTAAGGCGGTTTATATATTTTTGGCAATTACTATCTTCAATAATGATTAAGACAGCAGGCTTTCTGTAAGTCATTATTCCATAATAAAGGGCTTGTCCTATACTTTCATATACCTTTGGCGCAAAATCGACCTCTACGGCGTAATCAGGCAGCAGGCAATCAATTCTTGTGTTGTCCGGTAACTTGTATTCGATAAATCCGCCTCTTTGATTGCACCAAAATTTTTGATAATCTTTCTCCAAATATTGATGCTTTGCAGATACCGGAATAGCAAATAAAATAATACTAAAAATTAATAAAAAATGCCTCATATTCATATTATAACTCCGTGTCAATAAAATAGATTAATAATATTTCCTGTAAAAATAAATTTTATTATCGTGTTCAAATCGTGTTCAATCTTTTTTTGAAAAATATAAAAAATATAAATTATACTTATTAAGAAATATTGACTATATCAGTATTTTTTGATAAATATAAAAAATATAAAATATATGAAATCGGGTAAAAATGGGTTCAAATCCTGTCATCCCGATTTTGTTTTGGCTTATTATAACTGCGTTTCAGCATTTGAAAAATCCACTATGTTCAATTTGTGTTCAATCTGTATTTTTTTCAACAAATTCATAGCCTCAAAATTTACATTCGGCATTATGTGATTATACACATTTAGCGTAGTTTGTGGGGTGCTATGGCCTAATTGCTCTTGCACAAATTTTAGCGGTACACCGTTTGAGAGTAAATAAGTTGCGTAGGTATGCCGTAAACAATGAAAATTATAATCGTCTTTCCCGATTAATCGCATAGCCTTTTTGAACCAATGCAAAACAAATTTATCCTGTGATATGTAACCGCCGGAATCAGAACAAAAAACAATCTTGCTTAATACCTTTTGGCTTGATTTTAATTCCTGTAATTTCTCAATTATAAAATCCGGAACAGTTATTTTTCTTGTTGATTTATAAGTCTTTGTTGTTGATAATCTGCCTTTATAATATTGTTTGTTTACTGATATTGTGCAATTCTCTGTATCAATATCCGACCACTCAATCGCTAATAATTCGCTGATTCTCATTCCGCTATATAAATCAACTAACAATGGCAAATATTTATTTATAGGAAAAGTTTTTATAACATCTAAAAATTCTTTCATTTCGTCAGATGTTAAATACTTAATTTCCCGTGTTATTTTAGGCAATTTCTTGACTTCTTTTGCAGGGTTATTACTTACCCATTTATTTGTTATTCCATAGGCAAAAACACTCCGCAAATAGCCTATAATATTGTTTATTGATTTATTGCTTAAATCTTCCTGCTTCCAATTTAATATTAATAAATCCAGATCTCTTTTGGTTATCTCTTTTGCTTTTTTATTTATTATCTCTTTAAGGTTTTTTGAATAACCCTCATATAATGTAATTGTGCTATCCTTACAATGCAATTTACAATGTTCATTATTATAGCAATTACATAATTCATTTAATCTAATATTTGTTGATATTTCTTTAGTTACTTCGTCTAATTTATCCTGTGCATCCTGTTTAGTCTTAAAACCACTTCTACGGACTTGAACTCCGTTTATTACGCAGTTAATCTCATAACAAAAATGCTTGCCGGATTTATTCTCCCAACATCTTTTTCTTATGCCTGCCATTATCCTATTTTCCTAACTTCGCAACTGTTCTCTATCATATTTTTTACTTCTGAAAGTTTATAATAAACTCCGCCGCCAATTTTATAGCGGTGAATCAAGCCATCACGCACCCAATTATCAAAAGTCGCTTGTGATGTTCCGATAAATATTTTTTGCATATCTTTTGCACGCAATAATTTATCTTCGTATATTTCTCTATTAAAATTTACTA
>Ga0265300_10003352_pt1 | contig 13203 bp, 8 predicted proteins | sample AusTroGonzalo_MG_FD_193482 | JGI IMG/M metagenome (GOLD analysis project Ga0265300, IMG submission 193482) | Bovine rumen microbial communities from tropical cattle in Woodstock, Queensland, Australia - Gonzalo_03 | ecosystem: Host-associated > Mammals > Digestive system > Stomach > Rumen ... | reverse complement strand
GAAGCGGCGTCCTTCAGGACCGTGATCGACTCGATATCGTCGGAGTTGATGTTGGAGATGGAACCGTCAAACGGCACGCCGTCCACCACATAGAGCGGGGCGCTGTCGGCGCTGAACGAACCGAAACCGCGGATACGGATACTGCCCGAGGAACCCGGCTGGCCAGAAGCAGAGGTGAACTGCACACCGGAGGTGATACCTTCGAGGGCGTTGGTAGCGTTGGTCACAGGACGGGCCACCAGCTTCTCGCTGCCGAGGGAGGCGGCGGAGCCGGTAAAGTCTTTCTTGTTGACCGTACCGTAGGCGACCACCACGGTCTCCTCCAGTGCTTCGGCGTCGGGAACCAGCAGGATGTTGACGACACTGCGGCCGTCGACGGCGGCTTCCTGGTTGATGTAGCCGATCGAACTGAAGATAAGAATAGCATTTTTCGGCACACTGATTGCATACTTGCCATCAGCGTCCGTCGCAGTACCGGTCATGGTGCCCTTTACCTGGATGGAGGCAAACGGAACTCCTTCGCCGGTTGCGGCGTCTGTCACCGTACCGCTCACGTTAATATTCTGAGCAAAAGAAACTTGGCTCAGAAACGCGGCTGCGATGCAGAGGAGAAAGAATTGCAATTTTCTCATAAATGATGTTTTAGGTTAAAAAATAATTGTATCAGGTTTACTTTTGTTTAAAGTTGGTTCACACAATTTAGGCAAAGATACGTAAAAAAAAGCGCTCCTGCAAGCCAGGGGCGCTTTTTTTGAGGTAAAGTGAGGGTTTAGTCCTCGAACTTCTGGTTCAGCAGTTCGATCATCTTGATGGCTGCCTTGGCGATCGGGGTGCCCGGGCCGAAGATGGCCACGGCACCGTCGCGGTACAGTTCGTCGTAGTCCTGGGCCGGGATCACACCGCCCACCACCACGAGGATGTCCTCACGGCCGAGCTTCTTGAGCTCCGCGATGATCTGCGGGACGAGGGTCTTGTGACCGGCGGCCAGCGAGGAGACGCCCACGATGTGCACGTCGTTCTCAACAGCCTGGCGGGCAGCCTCTTCCGGAGTCTGAAAGAGCGGACCCATGTCCACGTCGAAACCGCAGTCGGCATAACCGGTGGCCACCACCTTGGCGCCACGGTCGTGACCGTCCTGGCCGAGCTTGGCCACCATGATACGGGGCTGGCGGCCTTCTTTCTTGGCGAACTCGGCCACCATCTTCTTGGCGAGCTCGAACTCGCTGTCGTTCTTCACTTCAGAGGAATAAACACCAGTGTTCATACGGATCACAGCTTTGTAACGTCCAACAATCTTTTCGCATGCATCGGAAATCTCGCCCAGGGTGGCGCGGGCCTTGGCGGCCTCGATGGCCAGGGCCAGGAGGTTGCCATTCTTGTTGGCCACGGCGTCCGTGATGGCATTCAGGCAGGCCTGGACCTTGGCCTCGTCGCGGTGGGCGCGGAGGTCTTTCAAGCGGGCGATCTGCGATTCACGCACCTTGGTGTTGTCCACGTCGAGGATCTCGATGGGATCTTCGTGGTCCAGGCGGTACTCGTTGATGCCGATGATCTTCTCCAGGCCGGAGTCGATGCGGGCCTGCTTGCGGGCGGCGGCTTCCTCGATGCGGAGTTTCGGCACGCCGGTCTCGATGGCCTTGGCCATACCGCCGAGGCTCTCGACTTCCTGGATGTGCTCCCAGGCCTTGTGTGCCAGCTCGTTGGTCAGGCTCTCCACATAGTAGGAACCGGCCCACGGGTCGATGGAACGGCAGACCTGTGTCTCTTCCTGGATATAGATCTGGGTGTTACGGGCGATACGTGCGGAGAAGTCGGTCGGCAGGGCGATGGCCTCGTCGAGCGCGTTGGTGTGCAGCGACTGGGTGTGGCCGAGGGCGGCGCCCATGGCCTCGATGCAGGTACGGGCCACATTGTTGAACGGGTCCTGCTCGGTGAGTGACCAGCCGGAGGTCTGGCAGTGGGTACGGAGCGACTGGCTCTTCGGGTTCTTCGGGTTGAACTGGCCCACGATCTTGGCCCAGAGCATACGGGCTGCGCGCATCTTGGCGATCTCCATGAAGTGGTTCATGCCGATGGCCCAGAAGAACGACAGGCGCGGTGCGAAGGCATCCACGTCAATGCCGGCCTTGATACCGGTGCGGATGTATTCCATACCGTCGGCCAGGGTGTACGCCATCTCGATGTCGTTGGTTGCACCGGCTTCCTGCATATGGTAACCGGAGATGGAGATCGAGTTGAACTTGGGCATGTACTGCGAGGTGAAGGCGAAGATGTCGCCGATGATACGCATCGAGAACTCCGGAGGATAAATATAGGTGTTACGCACCATGAATTCCTTGAGGATGTCGTTCTGGATGGTACCGGCCATCTCTTCGAGCTTGACGCCCTGCTCCAGGCCGGCCACGATGTAGAAGGCCATGATCGGGAGGACGGCGCCGTTCATCGTCATGGAGACGGACATCTTGCCGAGCGGGATCTGGTCGAAGAGGACCTTCATGTCCTCGACGGAGCAGATCGACACGCCTGCCTTGCCGACGTCGCCCACCACGCGCGGATGGTCGGCGTCGTAGCCGCGGTGGGTCGCCAGGTCGAAGGCCACGGAGAGGCCTTTCTGGCCGGCGGCCAGGTTACGGCGGTAGAACGCGTTGGATTCTTCAGCCGTGGAGAAACCGGCATACTGGCGGATGGTCCAGGGCTTGTTGACATACATCGTGGAGTAAGGGCCACGGAGGAACGGAGCCACGCCGGCGGCGTAATTAAGGTGTTCCATGCCCTCGAGGTCGGCGGCCGTGTAGAGCGGTTTCACGTCGATCTTCTCCGGGGTGTGCCAGAGTTCTTCTTCTTTCTGGCATGCGCAGGCGCACTTGGGCGCAGCGCCCTTCGTATAGTCAATATCGTTGAATTTCGGTCTCATTGTCTGTCCTCCTGATTAAAGTTCCTTGACGCCCAGTGCCTTCTGGTATTCCTTGAGGGTATCCAGCACGTTGCATTTGACATGGATGTAATTCTTGATGCCCTGCTCCTCGAGCTGCGGACGGCACTCGGGATCGCCGGCGACCACCACGATGGCCTTGTCGCCGATAAGCTGGGCGATCTTCGGGACATTTTCGAGATATTCATCGTCGGCCGAGCAGGCGACCACGATGTCGGCCTTGGCCTTGAGGGCAGCCTCGACGCCTTCTTCGATCGTGGAGAAGCGGTTGTTGTCAACCACCTTGAAACCGGCGACAGCGAAGAAGTTGCAGCTGAACTGGGCGCGGGCGCGGCACATGGCCAGGTTGCCGAAGGTCAGCATGAAGGCCATCGGCTGACGGCCGTTACGGTCGGTAGCCAGGCGCATGGCCTCGAACGGCTGGGCACCGCGATAGGCGCAGAGCGGTTCGGCCATCTTTTCCTCGCAGCCGCAGCCCTTGCTGTCGCAGCAGGCGGCACCGCGGGTGACGATCTCCTTGGTGATCTCGTCGCCGGCTTTCTCGAGGAAGTTCGGGAACTGGTTGGTACCCAGCAGGGTCTCGCGGCGCTGGGCCAGGAGTTTGTCTTTCTTGTCGGAGACCGACTTGACCTGCTCCTGGACGAAGCCGGCCTTGAAGGCCTCGGTGTAGCCACCCTTCTCCTCGACGTCCTTGAAGAGTTTCCAGGCGGCGTCGATGATCGACTGGGTGAGTTCCTCGACATAGTAGGAACCGCCGGCCGGGTCGGTGATCTTGTTGAAGTGCGATTCTTCCTTGAGGATCGACTGGACGTTGCGGGCGATGCGGTTCGAGAATTCGCCCGGTGCGTGGAACACCTGGTCGAACGGCAGCACCTCGATGGAGTCGACGCCGGCGATGGCGGCACTCATGGTCTCGGTCGTGCCACGGAGCATGTTGACATAGGCGTCGTAGACCGTCTGGTTCCATTGGCTGGTAACGGCATGGACGTGCATCTTGCAGGCGCAGTCGCTCTCAACGCCCCAGGCGCGGACGATGTTGGCCCAGATCACGCGGCCGGCGCGGAACTTGGCGATCTCCATGAAATAGTTGGAGCTGATGCCGAAGGTAAACTTGATGCGGCGGGCCACTTCCTCGGCGCTGAAGCCACGTTCGGTAAGTTTGGCGATGTATTCGTTGCCGATGGCTACGCCGAAGGCGAGTTCCTGCACGAGGCTGGAACCTGCGTCGTTGAAGTCATAGGCCTGCACGTTGATGACTTTGATCTTCGGGAAGTCGGCGACGGCCTTGATGGCGTCGGCGAGGAAGCCGTAGGCTTTGTCTTCGCAGAAGTTGCCCTTGACGGTCAGGCGGTGGAGCGGGCTGAAATCGAACGAAGCGCGGACCTCTTCCGGCTTGACACCCTGCTCCTTCACGACGGCGAGGAAACTCTTGAGAGTCTCGGCGCTGTGCTTGGGGCAGCACTTGCGGAAGTTGATTTCCACGGCGGGGATGCAAATACCCTTCAGCAGGGCTTCCATCTCGGCCTCGGAGAGGTCTTTTTTCTCACCCAGAACGAAGCCCAGCGATTCGACACCTTTGTTTAGGATGTCGAGGGCCTCGGCATTTGCCTTCTCGATGCCTTCGCACAGGCAAATGTCCTGACGGGTGAGCCAGTTGTTGTCGTTCTTGATGCCGCGGACGAACGGGAACTGTCCGGGCATCTCGCCCAGTGACTTGATGTCGGGCAGGTTCTCGGCGCGGTAGTACGGGCGCACCGGGAAACCTTCGTGGGTCTTCCATACGAGTTTCTTCTCGTAATCGGCCCCCTTCAAGTCCTTGATAATTACCGCATCCCACTGTTCTGTCGTAACAGGAGGAAATTCAGTAAACAGTTTTTCTGCCATTTTTTATACGATTTAGTTATAGTGTGTTTTTGGTTAATACGCCTTAATCCTGCAAATTTAGGATTTATTTCTTATATTTGAAAACTCAAATCCACGGTCATGAAACGATTTTTAAGCTTTTTCATAGTATTCCTGTCTTTTTCCATCGTCTGTGCTGCTGAGACCCCCGATCAAGTCGGGGGTGACGGAATCGTCATCGATAATCCCGTCATGCCCGGCCCCGACCGGGCATCTGAGATTGATAGTCTTCGCTGCAAGCCGGACGAATCGATCGCGTTCGCCCAGTACGACACCCTGGCGCTCGAGATGGACCTTTATTTCCCGAACGACGATGCCGAAACACACCCTTGCATCCTCTTTACCTACGGAGGCGGTTTCATCATGAACAACCAGCGGCATTTCGAAACGCGGCGGCTCTGCCGGATGCTGGCCGACGACGGCTATGTGGTGGTGGCTACCGACTACCGGCTGGGCCTCAAAGGCGTGAAATTCAAGGGCCCGGCCTCGATGGCCAAGCCCCTTGAACAAGCCGTGCATCTGGCAGCTGAAGACGTGATGAAGGTCACCCGCTACGTGCTCGACTATGCTCCCGAACTCTGCGTCGATCCCCGGCAGATCATCCTCGTGGGCAGCAGTGCCGGTGCCATCGCTTCGCTGCAGTGCGACTTCGAGCGCTGCAACCGGACCGAGCTGGCACAGCGCTATCTCCCGGAAGGTTTCCGCTATGCGGGCGTAGCAGCGTTCGCGGGCGCCATCTTTTCGCGCAAAGGACTGGAATACAAGCACGACATGCCGGCACCGACCCTCTTCCTGCACGGCACGGCCGACAAACTGGTCCCCTACAAACAGATCAAATTCTTCGGCATCGGTTTCTACGGCTCCGACCGCATCGCAAAGCAGTTCAAGAACCGCCACTACCCCTACAAGATCATCCGTTTCCAGGATGAAGGCCATGTGGTGGCCGCCCGCTACTTCGCCAACTACGACGACCTCCGCTGGTTCCTCGACAAGATGGTTAAAGACGCCCGCCACCTCGAAATCGACGAATCCTTCAACGACCCCTTCCGCCAGCACTCCCACTGGGACGACTACGATCCGTCAAATCTGTATTAGCAATTTACCTTCCACTTCCGAAAGCCCTTCAGCCAGGACGGCCATGTCCTGGCTGATCTTTTTGTTGGTGATCTTGGCGTAAATCTGAGTTGTGCGGATGTTGGTGTGGCCGAGGATGCGGCTGAGGGTTTCGATGGGCATGCCGCGGTTGAGGGCCAGGGTGGCGAAGGTGTGGCGACCTACATGGAAGGTCAGGTGCGTGCGCAATCCACAGCGACGCTCCAGTTCGTGAAGATGTTCGTTGCAGCAATTGTTGCTGGGCACGGGGAACAGACGGCCGTCCGGCGCGGCGTCCCTGTATTTTTCGATGAGCCGCAGCGGCACATCAAGCAGCCGTACGTTTGAATCCACGCGTGTCTTGTGGCGCCGCGTGACGATCCACCAGTTCCCATCGAAAAGCTTCCGCAGGTTCCCTGTGCGCAATTCCTTGATATCCACGTATGAGAGCCCGGTAAAGGCAGAAAAGAGGAAGACGTCGCGCACCAGTTCCTCCACCGCGGAGGCGGGCGGTTCCTGCATCAGCCGCAGCAATTCCTCTTCGGAAAGATAGCCGCGGTCAACGGGTGTGTACCGGTTGATATACGAAGAAAACAGATTGACCTTCAACAGCCCCTCATCCTGCGCCAGCGACAGGATATGTTTCAAGGTGATCATGTAATTCCAAACGCTGTTGGGAGCCAGCCCCGCATTGCTACGGAGCCAATCGTCAAATCCACCGACAAACGAATGCCGCAGCCCGCCTAACTGCAGATCCTGCTTCTTGTATTTCGAATGGATATACCTTTCAAGGTGGCGGAAAACGGTCTGATACCGGTCATAAGTTACTTTGGATCGACTATACCCGACCTTCTTGTAAAATTCCTGGTTATGTCTGGAGAAAAAATCCAGGACGCCCATTTCATTTTTTCTCATAGTATTGAAGATTAAATAGTTATAACCGACAACGCACAAAAAGGAAGCCAGCGGAGCAATGACTTTTTAACCTAAAAACCTTTATTTATGAGGAAACTAAAAGTATTGTGCACCTGCCTTTTGACTGTTTTGGCACTGGGAACCGCCCTGGCGCAGAACATCACGGTCAAAGGCTCAGTGAAAGATGCGAGTACCGGTGAAGGTGTTCCCTTTGCTTCGATCCAGGTAAAAGGAACGATGACCGGTACCGCAACCGATGGAGATGGCAACTACTCCATAGATGTTCCGAAAAATGCTATCCTGCTCTTCAGTTCCATCGGCTACCTGAACCAGGAAGTGGCTGTCGAAGGCCGTACGGTCATCGATATTTTGATGGCGACGGACGCTGAGGCGCTGGAAGAAACGGTGGTTGTTGCATATGGTACGGCAAAGAAATCTTCCTTTACCGGTTCGGCATCGGCCGTCAAGAGCGAAACCCTGAACAAACGTACTGTATCCAACGTATCGAAGGCCATTGAAGGTCTCGTCGCGGGTGTCACTTCGACTGCCGGCTCCGGCCAGCCGGGTGAAAGTGCTTCGCTGCATATACGTGGTTACGGCTCCATCAATGCTTCTTCCACGCCATTGTACGTGGTCGACGGCATTCCGTATGACGGTGCTCTTTCGGCCATCAACCCGGCTGATATCGAGAACCTGACCGTCCTGAAAGACGCTTCCGCTTCGGCACTGTACGGTGCTCGTGGTGCCAACGGTGTCGTGATGATTACCACCAAACGCGGCGAATCAGGTTACGCCAATGTCAACTTCAAGGCCCAGTTCGGTCTTCAGTCCCGTTCGCTCCCGCGCTACAACATGCTGTCACAGGACGAATTCGTCGAAATTACCTGGGAAGCACTGCGGAACTCTTCGTACTATGCCGGCAACTCCATGGCCGATGCGGGAGCCTATGCTTCCAGCGCATTGAGCGCCCAGTTGGGTGGTGAATTCTACAATCCCTACAAGAACTACACGTGGGAGACACTTGTAGATCCCGCTACTGGCAAAATCAAACCTGACGCAAAAGCTGCCTGGAACGAGGACTGGATGGACATCCTGACCAACCATAAGGCCTATCGACAGGATTATCAGGTCGGAATAACCGGCGGTACGGAAAAGACCCGTTACAATCTGTCGGCGGGTTATCTGGATGACCGGGGCGTCCTGATCACCACGAAATTCGACCGTTACTCCATCCGCGGTGGCGTTGACCACAACGTTACCAAGTGGATGCAGGTCGGCGGGAACCTGAGCTATTCCTACACGGATTCGAATAGTTCGCAGTACTCTTCGACCCAGACCGGAAATGCCTGGTACACAGCCCAGTTCATGGCTCCGATCTACCCGGTTTACCTGAAAGATGAAAACGGCAAGGATGCCTTGGATGAAAATGGTCAGCGGCAGTATGACTACGGTACGAACGGTCGTCCGAAGGCTGCCCGTTTCAATGTCGTAGGAGACCTGTATGAGAACCATTACAGAACAAAAGCCGACAATGCCAGTATCCGTTCCTATGCCAATTTCGGCGGCAGTGATCCCGTCATGGGTGCACTCAAAGGCTTGAGTTTCTCTGTTAATTTCGGTGCTGACATCCGTAACCGGGCCATCACTTCCTACTACAACCCGTACCATGGCGACGGTGCTTCGACATCCGGTGAAGTCGACAAGTACGCTACCCGTACGATGTCTTATACTTTCAACCAGATCTTGAAGTATGACCGCAAGTTCGGAGCACACCATGTACTTGCCCAGGCTGGTCACGAGTGGTATAACTACAATTATACCTACCTGTATGCGGAAAGAACCGGCGTCTATCCGGGTATCTACGAGCTCAATCCTGCCACGAACGTGACGGATAACGCATCCTATGCCTACGATTACCGCATTGAATCCTGGTTCGGCCGTCTCAATTATGATTTCGCCGACAAGTATTATGTGGAAGCGACCTGGCGTACGGATGGTTCTTCCCGATTTTACAAAGAGAACCGCTGGGGCCAGTTCTGGTCTCTCGGCGGAAGCTGGCGTATCTCGGAAGAAAAATTCATGAAATCGGCACAATGGGTGGACAATCTGACCCTGCGTCTTTCATACGGACAGTTAGGTAATGACGACCTGGATTCCTACTATGCCTGGCAATCCTTCTACAACCTGACCTGGCCAAACGCAGGTAACCCGGGCGCCATCGTTACCTCGCTGGAGAACAAGAACGTATCCTGGGAGAAAAAATCTTCCTGGAACGCAGGTATCGAAGGAACGTTCTTCCATCGCTTCCTTAACCTGACGGCAGAGTTCTATCACCAGACGACGACCGACATGCTCCTTTCCTTCCCGATGCCGACTTCCACCGGTTTCAATGGTTACAATTCCAATGTGGGTTCCATGCGAAACATCGGCTTTGAAGCGACACTCCGCTTTAACTGGATCAACAGACATGATCTCCGTTTCAGTTCCACCATCATGGGCTACAAGAATAAAAACACGGTCCTGGCGCTGACGGATACGGATGTCATCACATCGGGTAACCAGGTCATCAAGGTCGGCATGCCGATCTATACTTTCTACATGCCGAAGAGTGCCGGTGTCGATCCCGAAACCGGTAAACTGCTCTATTGGTGCTACGAGTATGAGAAAGATGCAGAGGGCAATGTCATGAAAGACGACAAGGGTGTCGAGATTATCAAGCCCGGCAGCGAACAAAAGACGGACGACTCTTCCAAAGCAACGGCTTCGAAGTATTATCTCGGCAGCCGCGAACCGAAGTTCCAGGGTTCGTTCGGTTCTGATCTCCAGTGGAAAAACTTCGACTTCTCTTTCCTGACTACCTTCTCCATCGGCGGTCTGGTCTACGATAGCCCGTACGCATCCTCCATGGAAGTTTCCTACGCAGGTGATACATGGAACCGGGACATTCTCAAACGCTGGCGCAACCCCGGCGACAACGCTGAAGTACCTGCTGTCCTGCTGGGTGCGGGCCGTATCAATACGGACCGTTGGCTGATTGATGCATCGTATTTTGCCATCAAGTCGATCCAGCTCGGTTACACATTCCCGCAAAAATGGACGCGGAAAGCCGGCATGAAATCGCTCCGCATTTTCGCTACGGGTGACAATATCTGCATGTTCAACAAACTGGCCGGTATGGATCCGCAGTATAACTTCTCTGGCGGTACCAGTTGGGCCTATACCCCGACACGTACTTTCTCGCTCGGCCTGGATATCAACTTCTAATCGATTTGCCCCATGAAAAAGATAATTATTGCATTCTTTGCGTTTTGCTTATTGACATTGGCATCCTCCTGCAACCAGGAGCTGCTTGACACGGTACCGACAACAGCTGTTTCCGGTGACTTTATGCTGGAGAATACGGAAGGTGGATTCATGGCGCTCAACGGAACACTTCGTTTCGTCTGGCGTTGGGGACAGACCACGACGGGCAACTACCACCAGTGCTTCGGCATACAGTCCTACGCCTTGATGGGCGACCTGATGGGCGAAGACATGGTCATGGCCGCACAGGGCTCCGGCTGGTTCTGGTATGACTACAACTACAATGTAAAAAGCCGCTTCAGTTCTACGACCTGGCGCCCGTACGATGCCTGGAACTATTATTACACCATCATCAGCCAGGTCAATTACATCCTGGCTGCTCAGGAAACAATGGCAGGATCAAAGGCCGAGGTCGACTATATCATGGGTAATGCCTTTGCGCTGCGCGCCTATGCTTACCATTATCTGGCCATGACTTTTGCCCGCAGTTACATCGGCCATGAAGACAGGCTCAGCGTGCCGATCTACACTGAACCGACGTCCGCCGGTACGGAGGGCAAGCCCCGTTCCACGAACAGGGAGGTATATGCCCAAGCCATGAGCGACATCAATCAGGCCGTCACACTGCTGAACGGCAAGAGCCAGATGCATGTCTCGCATATTGACCAATATGTAGCCAACGGCATCAAGGCGCGCATCGCCCTGTACATGGGGGACTACAAGACTGCATATGAAGCTGCCGCCGTCGCTGTCAAGGGTGGAACGATTGATTTCGACAAAAACTTCCATTACAACGACGCTACGCACAGCAGCGTACTGTGGGGTGCAGAAGTAATCACCTCACAGGGTACGACAAACCCTCAGTTTCTGGTACATATGGACATTGACTATAACGCCGGTAGCGGCTATGGCGGCCGTGCCCGCAAGTGCTGCAGCACCGAGTTGTACGACCAGATTGCCGATTCTGATCTCAGAAAGACCGCCTGGTGGTCCTGGCAGGTCCTGGCAGACGGCAAGACCTATGGCTACCAGCAGTGGAAATTCCAGTTCGCCAACAAGGCATACCAGGGCTGCGGCAAAGTGGATGATACCACGACCGGTGCGGACCACATCTTTATGCGTGCCGCAGAAATGCAGTTGATCATGGCGGAATGTCAGGCTCGTCTGGGTAACGAAGGTCAGGCAAAAGACCTTCTGAACGAACTGATGAAGACGCGTCAGTCGGATTACGACTGCTCCGGAAAGAGCGGTCTCCAGTTGGGTAAGTTGACCACCGACAAGACAGGATCCCTCCTTGAAGAGATTATCCTGCAGCGACGAATCGAGCTTTGGGGCGAATACGGACGTATCTACGACATCAAACGTCTTCGTCAGGGCTTTGAGCGTACTCTCGCCATGGGGCACCCGCAGGCCGACCTGAATGTCCTGGCTACCAACAACTGCCACCTCTCGGATCCGGAATCGTTCGACTGGGTGCTCACCATCCCTCAGAAGGAACTGGACGCCAACCCGTACATGGTTCAAAACCCGCTCGGCAGCTATGCCTCTGACGGTTACGGCGATGATCCGGCTCTGAACAAATAGCCGAAATTTTGCTTTGCGTTTAGCGGGCGGCTCTTTCGGGCTGCCCGCTACTTATTTGTTTTTTTCCATCAAATTTGAAAAAAGCAACCATTACATCGACGATTTTTTCTCGTAGTCCCGGTGGATTATCTTTGAGAAGAAAAACAGTTGGATATATAGCAGATATGTTATATATTTGTACTGTGATACGTGTGTTATGAAATGGAGTGAAATGAGACGTATCGCCGAAGACCATGGATGGTACATGTGGCGCAATGGGGCAAATCACGATATCTACAGGCATCCTGACCGCGAGGATATCATTCAAATATCCCGGCATGGCTCGGAGGAAGTCAAGACGGGAACATACCATAAACTGAAAAAACAGATAGGCTTTTGATATGAAGACAATTGCACTGATTGAAAAAGGAAAGGACGGGAAGTATGGAATCTATACCCCCGACTTGAAAAGTACAATTATCGGCAGCGGAGATACGGTAGCCGAAGCAATGACAGATTTTGAAAGATCGCTGTCGGAGATTCGATCGGCATTTAGAGATGCGGGCGAATCACTGCCGAAAGAACTTCAGAACGTAGAATTCGAATACAAATACGACATCGCCTCAGTGTTCGACTATTTCGATTACATCAACGCGACCCGCTTTGCAGCACGGGCTGGCGTCAATGCTTCCCTGCTCCGTCAATACAAGTCCGGCGGAACATACATCTCTGAAAAACAGGCACTGAAGATTGAAAACGCCCTCCACCGCTGCGGCGAGGAACTTCTTTCATTATCCTTGCTTGCACACTGAATCTGCCTAGATATTCCGGCCGATAGCTTGCTCGACTTGAGAAAGCCCTTCAGCCAGGACGGCCATGTCCTGGCTGATTTTCTGGTTGGTGATGCGGGCGTAGATCTGGGTAGTGCGGATGTTGGTGTGGCCGAGGATGCGGCTGAGGGTTTCGATGGGCATGCCGCGGTTGAGGGCCAGGGTGGCGAAGGTGTGGCGACCTACATGGAAGGTCAGGTGCGTGCGCAATCCACAGCGACGCTCCAGTTCGTGAAGATGTTCGTTGCAGCAATTGTTGCTGGGCACGGGGAACAGATGACCGTCCAGCGCCTGGTCCTTGTACTTTTCGATGAGCCGCAGCGGCACGTCGAGCAGCCGTACGTCCGACTCCACGCGTGTCTTGTGGCGCCGCGTGACGATCCACCAGTTCCCATCGAAAAGCTTCCGCAGGTTCCCTGTGCGCAATTCCTTGATATCCACGTACGAGAGCCCCGTAAAAGCCGAGAACAGAAAAAGGTCGCGCACCAGTTCCTCCACCGCCGAGGCCGGCGGCTCTTGCATCAGTCGCAGCAATTCTTCTTCCGAAAGGTATCCGCGGTCCGCAGGCGTGTAACTATTGGTATATCCGGCAAACGGGTCGACGGAGAGCAGATTTTCGCGCGCCGCCAGCCCCAGCACATGCTTGAGCGTAATCATGTAGCCCCA
>Ga0265300_10003350_pt1 | contig 13211 bp, 15 predicted proteins | sample AusTroGonzalo_MG_FD_193482 | JGI IMG/M metagenome (GOLD analysis project Ga0265300, IMG submission 193482) | Bovine rumen microbial communities from tropical cattle in Woodstock, Queensland, Australia - Gonzalo_03 | ecosystem: Host-associated > Mammals > Digestive system > Stomach > Rumen ... | reverse complement strand
TTGGAGAAACAGTAATCAATGAAAACCATTTAACTACCCTTTATTCAGTTTGGCCGGAATAATGCGATCCACTATTACAAAGCAATCCTCTATGTGATATACATAATCCCAACGCCGATTATGAGACACCATATGCCGGGCTTCGGGATGGATTTGTAAGAAAGTCTTGGAACTGGTCTTCCTGTAAAGATCTGCAAAGACGGAGAGCATCTTGATCTCTGCTCTCATGTTGTTGGCATAGCGAACAGCACCATCCTCCGACATCATCTCCAACAAGAAGGTACGGAGCCTGGCCATATCCTGAAGGGCGTCACGGCTGATACGGACTTCATAGATTTGCATAGTCCTGGCGCACCTTTTCAATCAACTCATCAAAGTACTCGTCTACCGACACCGTACTTGCCATCACGCGCTCAGGGGCAGAGATACCGTATGCCACCGCCGGCTCTTCAAGAACATGCGGCTGCTCCTCATTCACTGGATATCTCTTTGCCATAATACTATGCATTATCATAGGCAAAAATAGCGATTATCGTTTAACATTGCAAATTAAGCCTCGCCATCCCACCTCCTGTCCAATTCTTTCCGTTGTTCTTCCTTGGGAGTCTTCTCGCGGAAGATATTGATAAGTCCCTGCTTTCTATCGTAGTCTATTTCAACAATAACATTCTCATCAACCCCATACCCCATCCCGTCATCCGCAAGTATCCTGGGGTACACATCCATCAGAGGGTCTTTCTCGTCAAAACTGATCTTTCCGTTCTCACATAACCCACCCAGAGCTAACAGTATCTCCCGAAGATTCATTTTGAACTCCGGCCATCCTTGAAAGTCATAACAGACAATGTCCTCTTTCCTTTGCATAGAATGTACTTAGCAATCTATCTTTTGTTTGTCCTCAATTGTCACTTTTCCTAGCGTCAATCCTAACAACACCTTCAGCCCAAAAGCTTGAAAGAACGTGATTTTCCCCAGGCCGAAGATTCCCGGCACCAGCCAATTCCAAAGGAGTTGCACCGGCCAGGCCAAGACCAGTGACCAAAGTACCATCATCATAATGGCAATTGCCGATACTGCCGTAAATGACAGGACTGATTCAAATTCATACTTTGTTTTCATAGCACATACATTTATTCCCTGCGGGGGCAGGATTCAATCCTCCACCTGTTTGACGCAAAGGTAGGCCGACGGAATTGCCCCTGCAAATCTTTGCAAGGTTTGCAAAGATTTGGAAAAGCGAGAGATATTATTAAGAAAACAAGCCCGAGAAAAGACCAATACCTGTCAAAAATGAAAGGAAGGGCCTCTCAGGACACTTTACATTTACTGCGGTTCACGATTAGATCTTTACCGAAGCAGGCTTGGGCACGTTGGGTGAGCAGGGGGAAGTTATCGGCACCAGAGGGCTGCTTGGGGCCGATAAGGACAGAATCCAGGCAGAGGCCAATATCCGGCAAATCCCGGCCCTCGAACTTGAATTCCTTGTAGGCGACGCAACGAGTGCCGTTTTCGTACAGTTCGTAATCGACCTCCTTTTCATAGTCGATAATCAGGCGCCACTCTTTTTCGGCGCCGAAATTATCGTCTTTCACAAATCGATGGCAATCATCGACGGCGGAGAAATGGATGCAGATGCCATCGGCTTTTAACTGTAACACGCTCTCCTTCAACTTCATCAGGGGCGAAGAACTCCTGTTGACATACTGCACTTGATGAAGAGTCTGCCTGCCAATTAAACTAAAACACAAGCAGACTCCCCTTCCCTCCCCAGCATACTCTTTCCACATTTTGGAGCTATCGTACTCCGTTGTAAATGAAGATATTAACACCGTTTGTTCCCGCAGCACACCGGCGAAGCGTTTGAACTCGTCTTCATAATCGGCACAGAGCAGATCGCCCAGGTAGAACGTTTCCTCCCTGTCGCTCTGCGATACGATGGAATTCATTCTGAATGAGCCGTTTAGCAGCATATTATGGAAAACCTCCAGCGGTACGTACTTGTAAATAAACGCCGGAGCAGGCTCTTCCTCCCACTGTAGTTCCGGGATGGGGATGTCAACCACATAGCGCTTCTGGAAACTGTCCATACGAATATGTTCCGGGCCGATTCTGAGGGTCTCCATTATCCGCTGCACCTCCGCCTCGTCGCGGATTGGAAGGACATCCTGCAAGGCATCGGCCAGATCGGCCTGTTTGCCGTTGTAATTCACGTGCCAACGGTCGTCGATATTCAACGTGAGGGTTTCTCCGGGGGCCGTCAGGAGCTTGCCGTCGTTCCTTCGGCGCACCGTCACCATCCCCTGGATCGTGCGCTTCCCCGCCTCCGTCCGAAGATACTTTTTGTAGAAATTGGCAAAGAACAGCGTCTTTTGCCGATAAGTTACTTCCAGCCGTCCATATGCCCTCTCCGGATCCGGTGACGGCGTGCTCTTTACCTCATACTGGTCGGCATCCAACTCAATGGCTTCCATCCACTTCCGGAAGATCCGCTCCAGGGTTTTGATAGAAACGGGCTCACCTTCTGCAAAGGTCACTTCCAATGTTACAGACATAATATCAAGCTAATTCGGCAGTTCGCGAAATGCAGAATGAGACCACGGACAGCATATTATCCATTGCTATCTTGAGACGGTTGACAGACATCTTAAACGTCTTGTCAAATCCAACTACATCGTCTAATGTTTCCCTAAATTGTTTAAGTCTTTCGTACGCGAAACTCATTCTCTCCTTTAATTCTAAGAAGCGCTCTTGCAATGCCCCATCAAAAGTGCTCTTCCCCATCCTTTCCCGCATCACCAGTGCGTACTTAACGGATTGGTCAAAATGATAACGTAATATGCTGGTTTTGACCTCATACACCGCAGAGAGGGAGTCGGTGTTACGAGCCGCTGTTTTGAATATACCTTGCAATTGGGTAGCGGTAAACAATTGCGGGTTATGATTGTAATTCTTTATCCTCTGAGTAGCGCTATTCAACTGCCCTGTATAGGTATTCATCGCAGAAGTGAACTCTGTTAGTAGTTCTACATATGCTGTTGAGTGTAAAGCATACTTCTCACTCAATCCGAGCACATCCAATTGCGACAGTTCTGTAGTCTCACCAAGCATATCTACGTTATCAGGAGCATCGGCTGGAATCTCTTCCAATTGTTTGAGGAAATAAGCCTTGTACCGATTCCAAGTCGAGGTCTGGACTTTCGTGGACAAGGACGCTACAATTTGATCGTGGATTTGATCAAGCCCCCGTGCGTCAGTCAATTTCGTCGCCTTTTGTAAACTAATCAGCCAGCCCATCCGGTCAAAATCTACCGAGGGGAGCAGTAAAATGATCTTTTTTACTCCATCACACATCCAGGCAGCCCCCATCTCGTTCAAGCAAACTTCGCTTTTCCGATAATTCGGAGATACCATCATAATGAACAAACGGCACTCACGGATGCTTTCCTTGATGGTAGAGGGGATATCTTCTCCATTAGGGATACCCGTATCATCACCCGTTGTGTACATAATATCCTCCAACTCCACGCCACAACCATCGTGGAGTATGAAATCCACGAATATTGAGACGATTCTCTCGTCCGCAGACGCATGACTTATGAACACTCTCTTTCCCATAGATCTTATTCATTTTTAAACCGTTCCAACCGTTCTCACAAAAACATCAAATTGAAACGAAAGTTTATAATCCCAGTTTTCTCCTGAAAGGACCGGAACCGTAAATGGACTCCTCATTATCATCTACCCTGTCCAGTCTGTAAAATCAAAAAAATGGCTATTCAGGATAAGCGCCAAGGTTTGAATCGATGTATAGTGGTATATCTTCATTATTTCATTCTAATTAAATTATGCAGCCAGAGGAGCCTGTAGCGCTATTCTTTGTGCTATTGCAGAAGCCTTGATGAGATTCTGTGTATAGCTCTTTACAGAATACATCTTACTCCTAAAGGCGTCATAGCAGATACAGTATTTGTCCTCTACAATGTATTCCGGGAATAACGTCTGAAGATAATACTTTATCATACAGGCAATCATCGTGGCTTCCTCTTCCTTGAAGGCCGATTTTTTCAGTTTTGTCTTAATAGCTCCAACGTGGTATCTCCCCTGAGGGTCTTTCCACATGATAATTGCATCCGGATTAACATCCAGTTCGATACCGTAAAAGGGGATCGATTTGGCAGCAGGTTTAAGCATTGTTTTTCCTTTAAGCATATCAAAGGACATCGCATACATCAGCTTCACCGCCAACTTAGAATTCTCGCAATCCTTTCTCTGGAAGTCTGTCTGTGGTACGACTTCATCTAATTTAGTCAACAGGGACTCCAAAATACCATAATTGATACTCTCCGCAAAAAAAGACCTTACACCAGGCCGAATGCGCGAATACCAGAATGGTGCATCAATGCTTTCGACCATTCGGCCAATTGCGTTGGTCAGGCTACTCTCGCTTCTTCTACTAAGGAGAGACGCGAACATATTTAGATAAACCTTTACCAAACTATTTCTTAATTGTCTATATCATTGAACAACGTGTACATTCTACTCTTTGCCGCGAAGATAGATTATTTAGTACTGATAATCAAAGAAATAATAAGAAATAGTTATCAACAAGACAACGCGAAAACTGTTAATTACCTATATATCAGATATATAGAGCATTTAATATTTGGAATAATTCTAACAAAGAATAATTATGTTATTGAAAGACAAAACCGGCATTAATCAAAAAAAAGAGAGCCGAAGCTCTCTAAAATCATGTTTTAAGAAAAATCCTTTTGAAAGTGAGGAACAAGTCCCCAAAAGTAAAAAATCAGTAAAACTATTATTTGTTTATGCAAAGATAAAACAATTCCATCAAAAGACAAAATATTTTTTACTTTAACCACTCGTCATCTGGCTTTGCAATAAGACGAGCATTATTAATAGCCATGTCTATAGTTAAACAAGTCGAAGCTCGATAAACCATATTCTCCTTTTCAATAACAAGGGCCAAATCTGCGACAGCCTTAGATGTTAAGCATAAAGGAAGCAATAACTGAATCTTACCAGAATAGTATTGAGGCACAGCTGTCTTGTAATTCCTACGAACTCTTCGAATTGCATCTTTAATAGTTCCACCTAAAATATTACCCAGTTGATACTTATCCATTGTCTGCAATGCCGAAGGGAAACGAGACAAGTTATCATCAATGATGTGATCAATATTTGGCCTCAATTCAATTCCAGTATCATATATTAATTCAGCAGGACTGGAGAAGTAATTTGCGACATCAGGCAAATCAGTGAACTTCATCAAATCGCGATCGCTACTTTTCCTCCACCCTATGAAAAACCAAGGCTGATTATCTTTCTTTTTATTCTCCTGGAAAAAAGCATAAATCTCTTCCTGGTTTGGCGTCACTAAACCAGTATTAAATAGAGAATAGCCTCCCTGCTCAAGAATCTTTCCTTCTTCTAATAGCTTACTAAAAGTATGCTTAATATAGTTAACAAGAATAGGCTGTTTCCCCGTAGGATTTCTCAAATAATCCCAGTTCTCTGGCATAGCCATATCCTTTAACTCTGCGATCCTTCTATAAAACTCAAAAATCCACGCATATTCCAGCAGTTCCATGATCCAGAAAAAGATAATAATTGTTAATAACTACTTGTCAACGAGCCTATGCGAAACCGTCGTTGATGGCAAGGTCACATACAGTAAACCCTTGTGCAAAAATAGCTGTTTCTAACAAAAATGCAACTAAAACATAAGATATTTTACATTCTTTGGCATAAACTTCCAGTAGAATCACATCTGGTCAACAATCTGACCCATGGGAATCAATCTCCAGCTCTATTATCAATGACCAAAATGCATCGTATTCTGGGGGTAGTGTTCCCTTTGTTCCTGTCCTCCTGTTCCCGTAGGAACTCCCCACGTTCAGCCACCATCAAACTCTCCAACATAATCTCCAGCAGGTCATGAAGACCGTTTTCTTTCTCGGCATGCTTGCACATTACCTCAGAAAGTTGTTCCTTTGTAAAAGCAATTATAAGTCTGTTTCTTTAAAGTTGAACTTACCAGGTTCCTTTTTAGCTCTTTAAAGTTACAGACTTTTTTCTTTTACCTTTCAGGACACACTTTTGGGGACATTACCCCACCGGGTGGCGTTTTCCGCCATCCGGTGCAAACTTTTTTTCAAAAAAGATAAAAAAAGAGCTGCGAAGGTGTGGGGATCCTGCCGCAGCTCCAGAAAAAAACATCGACTGCTGAATGTCGTTCACCTATAGAATGACCCGTGCAGCCATATTTCACGCCATGTTTTGTTAAACTTTTCATACCTCGGGCATCGCCTGACAAATCTTCCCGTCAAGCTTCTTGCCGTTCTTATGTTTATCACGCTTCACACCGTCGCTACCCCAGGTTCCCCACTGCTTGAAGAAAAATGCCTTGTCTGCCTTCTCGCACTGGTCTTTGATATTCCTCACCCATTCTTCCTTCATCGGACGTGCCTGATTTCCGCTTTCGCCTCCCACAATAATCCAATCTACGTCAGTCAAGTTCAATTCTCCCAAATTCTCTAAAAGGGGCTCACAAGATAAGAATTTTATGGGAGCATTCTCTATGCTGCGAAGGTTCTCTATCCTACTTTTTGAGGTCTGTACCTCTACGGTTACGCCAAGCCACACATTCTGTGGCACCTCCCTTGTCTGGAAATACAGCTCCATCCTGTCCGCCCGTTTGGTCAGCAACTGATAGCGGTGCTGCGGCGTTTCCGTTATCACTTTCATCACCTTGTCCACAAACTCGAAAGGTACGTCCTTATGAAACAGGTCGCTCATCGAGCACACAAATATCGTCCTCGGTTTTCTCCATTTTCGGGGTTCGTTTAGTGCATCTTCATGCAGCGTCACCATAAAGCCGTTCTGGTACTTGGCCACACCCATTGCTTTCAGCCTCCGCGTCATCACTTCCGCATAGCAGTGGGCGCAACCAGCAGACATCTTTGTACAGCCGGTTACGGGATTCCACGTAGCGTCAGTCCATTCTATTTTCGTTGTACTCATCTTGTTTTCCTTCTTATTTCAGTATAAATCTTACCTTTGGGTTCTTCGTTGCTTCGTATGTCAGATAGAAAGAACCTTTCCTGACTGCATTTCCGCTTGCAATGTCAAGCACCGCCAGCCGTCCATCATCTTGCAGTTGTTTCAATATGCCATTGCCATGCTGTTTCAAGTACCCTTTTCTCATTACAAACTTATACATCTCGCTATTATTGCGTGGCTCTTGCAGATAATCCATCATGGCCTCCCTCAATTTTTTGCTATGCTCCTGTCTTTTTGCTTCAGCAAAATCTTCCTCAAACAGCGACATTTGCACGTATGGTGATGCTTTCTCCAGCCGGAATCCGTTGCCGTCTTCTTCATCCAGTTTCCATTTCACCTCCAAAATCTTTTCAAACCCCAGCAGGTTGTGTGTCATAAAGAAAAGAGCAAAATATTTCCCCTTTTCACGCTCTATTTGATACGAGGCGGTATAATACTTATCACCAAAGGAGAAAGCATCTTTGAGATAATCTATATACTCGTGTACATTCATTTCCTCATCAGGCTTTCTCATTGGGTGGTTCTCGGGAAAGAACTCTTCTATAAATCTTCTCAATGGTGCAACACCATTAGATGCGTCAGGATCGAATGCATAGCCAGAGAACCTGTGCATAAAAGATACGGGCAAGAAAAGAATTATTTCTGTCTTTCCGTTTTTCAGGATGTTTTCAATCGTTTCCTTATGAATCAAGCTATAGCCGTATGGATCGATAAATAGCAAGTTCCTTTCATCAGTTCTAGTTCGAAATAATGAAGTGCCTAACTCATCAAGTAGCTTTACTGCATCTTCGGTTGAAAACTCAACATCGCAGCAGCTTTTGTAATCTGGAATATTCTGAGCGATATAGTCTTTTACAGATTCAACGCTTTTAGGTGACAAGTCGTTAAGGTATAGTTTAAACTTCGTTCTTGAGGGCTTGGACTTCTTGACATTAACAACACTCTTTAATGCACGTATTGGACTACCCTCGCCTCCATTCTCATATACCCCTTGCCCACAGAAGAAATCATATATATGTATTGTCGTGATGTACGGCGACAGGGACATGATGGGGAGGTAGCGCTCTAGATATTTCTCATAGAACTCCACCTTTGCCTTCGAATGAGGCAGCATCGTTTTTTGTGATTTCTTTTTACTTGCCATCGTTTTATTAAATACCACATCAACTGACATCCAGAAATTGGAATTGTATTTCTTTTTCTCCACTTCAGGCACAAATGGCTTTCAGCCATTAGAGCCTTCCGTTCCCCACGCACATGGTGCAGCCGCGAAAGCGGCAGCACCATGTGCCTTAGCCTCCCGCGCTCATTGGTATTGGTTAACTCGTTTATTCTCCTCCATCAATGCCAGCAACTCATTAAACCGCTCTATTCTATCCGGTTTAAGATATCCGGCATTCATCAACTTCCTATTGTGCTTGATCCAATTCAAGGCCAAGTGATCCTCAATATTATGACGCGAAGGATTCCTGTGATTCTTCACTATGAAATCCTTCACCTCATTATACTTTGCCAGCCAGCGTTCATCTTGGGTCATTACAGCTTCAGTTCCTTATATCATCAAACCTTACCACGAACTTTCTGCTTCCTTCTTTAATGTCAAAATACTCCTCCATCTCTGGAATAATCGGAACAAAAATACGGTTCTTCGTAATGATTGTCGATGTCGTGATAGGCTTGCCGCCCGTCATGTCTTTCTCAAGTTTAGTCTTCAGTTCCATATCATAGTAAAGCGTCAGGCTTCCAGACAATAGCGTAAAGATATAGATTATCCTGTGCATACTCCATATAATCCTTGTTGTGTGTGGCTGCATAAAGAAATCCATATAGAAATTCTTTACACTATCTGATAATGCCAAGAAACTCTTATATCCGTTTATTCGCTGGTCATCGCTTTCCGCCACCAATATCTTTAGATTCGTTTGCTTGTCTATTCTCATAATTGGGGGCAAAGCCTCTATAGGAGCTTCCCCACCATTATTGGGTTCTACTTGTGCTGCGGGTTGTGGCAGTTTTTGCTCACCCAAAACCTCAACAATATTACCAATATTGTTAGGTGCAACCGTTTGTGTATGCGCTGTATTCACTCGGTTGATTACAGCCGCAACCTCTTCCATATTGGCTTTTCCGTGCAAATAAGCATCCCAAACTGATTCAATATTGCCCACCTCAGTGCTCTCGTATGACCAGTCTTCCTTTCTTTGTACAAGCATTTTGTACATATATTCTGCCCCACCTTTCTGCGATGATGGAACATACTGCGAGAACTTTGTGTACAGACTGGTTCTTACATAGTCTTTTACCAAAGGCTCAAGTAAAGAATAGTCGTTCTTATATATCTCACAGAGGTAATTGAGTTCATTTGACTTCCGTCTCAAATAAATAGTCATTTTTTCACCCTCATATTGAGCCAAGACTGGAAGCCCATGCGAAATCTCCGCAAATCTTATCTCACAAACAGAGAAAAGATAATCGTGCTTAAGGATATTCTCAATCTTCCATTTGATGGAATATTCTGCCGCGTCCAGTTCATTGTCTTTATACTCATAGGTCACTTGTGGACTATCTGAAATCATTGGAATCTGGGCCTGATTGATAAAGAACATTTGCACCTGCCGCCTGTCGGAATCATCACTGGGGCGCAACACAATATTGTCCGCATCAGTAAAAGTTTTCAGTATAGCTTGATCCATTCCGATGTAGTACCTTACCTTTCTCCCCTCGTGCTCTACCTTAAGGTCTTTCAGCCTGATTGTCTCATTCGTGCCTGGTTTATCTGAATACACAAAGACAGACACATTTTCGCCAAATTGGAACAGTCCTTGATATCGGATATATCTCATAAACTCTCGAGAGATGTCCGCCAGTTCGGTCTTCGCGATGCAAGAAGCGGCTACATAGTCTGCTTCTGCTACAATCTGAGCAACCATATTGATGCTCTCTCGACTGATAGCATCCCTTCCTGCTGTAGGTGTAAGACTCAGCAAGTTCACAACGCCGCCATATCCGAAAGTGCTCGATACAGGCACAGGAGCCAGTCCGAAGCTGTTTCTGTATCCAAATAGCGTAGGTTCTCCTGAAACAAGAAGAATATTGCCATCCACCTTTTGTTCCAGCCATTTGATATTGAACAAAATAAGTTTGGGCGTTACCTTTCCTCCTTTGTTCAAGACAAGTCTAAAATCAAATTGTACCCTGTTCCGGGAGTGAATACCATCAAAGAATTGCTCTCCTTCTTTATGCGAATCAGTGAATTCATATACTTCTTTGCTTATCAGTTCATTATTTAGGAGAACCGGGATTGGTATATACCTAACGTAAGGTCTTAGATAGTCTTTTATCTGTTGAATGGTTATCTGCTTATCCGGCAGCAAAAGAACTCTTACAGTGGTTCCGGGATGTGCGAACTCCTCTATTTCATCATCAAATTGAATACAGTTAGGATCTGTCTCCAGTTCGTCACGTTTCACACTCGACTTGATAGTTTTATGCTCTCCATTATAATACTTCGAGGTCACTTCCAAATAGGAACAAACGCCAAAATTCGCCATTGCCCCTATGCCAAACGTACCTACCACGCCAGCAGCCCTCGCCTCAGGCGTGTTCTTTCCACTCGAGCCTGCTGTCCAGTAGTTCTTGTCTAGCATCTCTTTGGTCATACCGATACCATTATCCGATATGGTCAGTTGATTACCTTCCAGCAAGATCTCAATTCTTCCATCCTCCTTAAAGCTCTTATCCTCATAACGCCTTTGTAATATGGCATCATAGGAATTCTGAACATTCTCCCTCAATAGGGAGAGAGGTGAGTCATAAATATCGTTCGACAATATTTTCAGAACACTCTCGATATTGAATTTGAAATTTGTTCTTTCTTTCATATACCGCCTATAATTATTCGTCCCTCAGAATTATCACCATTGGGTCTTCACTGTTTTTGATAAAAGCAACCGTTTTTAATTGTTCCATCAGATTCCTGTCTCTCAGTGTTTTGGCAGAGCCAAGCAGATACATAGCCTGTCGTTGGCTTTTTATCTCACCAAGAATATCCAAAACCACATAACAATCCTCCGTTTTCAGTTTCTCAATATAGTCATCTATATAACGCTCTACCACCTCATTCTCTTCACGCATTTTTACCAGTTCTCGTATCCCTTGTAAATAATTACCACTCGTCCTTATCTTCACGTCCAATTCATTGATAAGTTCATTAATAGGTGTTACTATTGGCTCAGGGAGAATCAATTCTTTCACAACCACATCGTTATTCGAATTCCCTATGTTAGAATGCCCCCAACTTGGTATTTGGTACTGTCCATCGCTTTGATCTTTTCTGGTTCTTACTTCAATTCTCACCTTTTGTCCATGCATCTTCACGCTGATAAGGTTATACTGCCGTGAAGTGTCGGGTGGCAGCTGCTTTACATTCCCGTAGAGGCATCCAGCGCTAACCAGAAACATCTCCTTTTCTTCAGTTACATCAAAGAATTGCTGCACCACTTTCGACTTATGCTGATGTCCAAACAATCCAAGCTGTATGTTATACCTCATTAACGAAGTCAGTATCCTATAGTCAAGATAGTTGTGTTCCGTAGGAAGACCTGAGATGTGGTGGTGCCACACTGCGCAGAGCAGGTAGCCTTTCTTGTTCAACTTACTCAGTTCTCTTCCATTCTCAGTCACAGCCCCAGGATAAATAGAACCCGCATCGTTCAGATGGTCTAAATTGTGACCGCTGTTAAGCGTTAGAAATGCAATATTATGACTTTCTATTTCTACCACATTTCCATGCAATGCACAGTATTCTTGTAAGTTACGAGAACCACCATAAAAGTCATTATAGAACCTCACAAAGTGGCAAAACCTTTTTTCATACTTATCGCGATCTGCAATTCTGTAAAATCCGAAGTCATTCCACGACCATCTTATATTACCCTCACCTGTTTTGTATATTTTGAAATCCTCTTTACGGTCGTTGGTAGACGGTACACAGGCCTCCTTGCTTATCCCCCTGCAAACATCGTGATTCCCCGGAACGATAATTAGACGAGACTTATCACCATCAAGGAAGAAGTCGGTCAGTTGCTGAAGGAATGATGCCGCTTCTGCGTACTGCTTTTCAATTTTTACATCAGCATCAGGTCCTTCTGCACCTTCAGCGATATCCCCACTTACTACAATAATCTCCGGCTTTTTTATACCCTCTTGCTCATACGTCTCACAATCCATACACAGCGACTCCATTAAATCCTTGTATGAATCTTCTTCTGACTTATGCAAGTCGGAAATATGTAGTATGGTATAATCTTTATCCATCTATCGAGTGACTATTGGTCTTTCACAATTATCTTAATCCGTTTTGGGGACCGCCTCTGCGGCACAAACAAATAAGAGCAAAACTCCCAAACTCCTTTCACCAAAGCCATGATCTTTCCGCTCCTCATTTCACTATCATCACTTAGTAAGAATATCTTCCTCCCCCAACGGCTCATACGCCCCGGCCTTCGATTCAAAAAGTACCGACCCACTCTCCAGGCACTCCAGCGAATGCCATCTGTCTTTCTCTACCACAAGCATGCGGTTTTCGCCATTCGCGTCAAGCAGAACACGCTCTGTCTCGTTGCCATTCTCGTCATAGAATATCCAACGAATCTTTCCACGAATAACGACAACTGTCTCCGAGCTCGCGTGGTGCCGATGGATGGGTACCACAGTCTATAGCTCCACTGCATTCAGCATCCGATGGCACTTATCCTCCAGCGACTGGTGGAAGCCCTATGCCGAGATCACGCCCAATAAGGCCGATTACAAAGCCAGTATATCTTCCTCCCCCGTGGGTTCATAAGGCCCGTCTTTGACTTCCATTATGACAGTGCCGGATTCCAGGACGCGCACCGTGTGCCACTGCCCTGCGGGGATGTTCAGCGCCACTACCGGGCTGTCATATTATTACTTTTGAATCATATACTCAGAACAGCCATAGAGTTTTCAACGCCTTCTTCATCTCGCAGGCACTTCAAGAATACCATCTATTTCATGCTCCACAAATGGTCCCTCCTTGCATTCAAAGATAACACTCCCTGACTCTAACGACTCCAGCTTATGCCAGACGCCCTTGGGGATATCAA
>Ga0265300_10003349_pt1 | contig 13213 bp, 18 predicted proteins | sample AusTroGonzalo_MG_FD_193482 | JGI IMG/M metagenome (GOLD analysis project Ga0265300, IMG submission 193482) | Bovine rumen microbial communities from tropical cattle in Woodstock, Queensland, Australia - Gonzalo_03 | ecosystem: Host-associated > Mammals > Digestive system > Stomach > Rumen ... | reverse complement strand
AACCTATGTGTCAAGGTACTTGTACCTATCACTACAGGGCATGCCCTCAGTTCTATCTTTAACTCATGCTTCTCCATTTTCCTCTTCTTGAATTATAACCATATTACCTGACTCTGTCTTATCCAAGTCAGCTTTACCAAACACACACCTTATGGGCTCTTTAGAATCACCATACTCAGCCCAAAAGTATAGCTCATCGCCACCGAAAACGAGTTCATATGATGGGCCAGATGTTACCTTGACTTCAACATCTTTACGGATTCGTTCACGAATGTAGTTATGACCATCAATGGTTACGTCGCAGTCGTTGTTAAAGACCACTCCTTTAAGCAAGACCCTGTCCCCATGTTCAAGTGTACGAAAGGTTTTCTTCTTATCCTCCTTAAAGGTTATCTCAAACTCCTTCTCTACTATCCTGTAGTTTTCCTCAACATAAGGTCTCCATATCTTTTTCTCCCAATTTATCCTCTTGAACAACCAACACTGCCCAGATTCGGAGTATTCATAAAAACCAGTAGCCTTTAATTCATCGCTTAACCCATCACGACCATAGTAAACTTTGTCATAAGGCCGTAGAAGCCTATGCCAGTCATCATTGCATTCCAATGATTTTTCCGCACCCTTGGCCGTAGTATACCCGATAGGGTTGCCGACAACATTGCCTCTTTTGTCAAAAATAAAATATGCTTTCATTGCTTTAATCGAAATTTATTATTTACTGATGCAAAATTATAAAATTTCTCAGAAAACACCAAATTACTAAACATATTTTAACATTCATTAACCCATATTCATAATATAGAATAAAAAAATACCCGACTGATTTATATAAAACCAATCGGATATTAATCATTTAGTATAATGGGAAAAACTTAGATTTCCCATTGTGTGGTGGTTGAAGGTACATTCGCATTTATTTCAATATAACCATCACCTGTCTCTGCATCAAAGTTCCGACTCATTTCACCTTGGTATATTGAACGGTCACTATAGTAGCCATCCACCATTGTGTCCACAAAGAACAAGTCGCAAGAATTTTCACTTGTTTGTAATCGTGAATTCAAATCGTACATTTCTCCCAATAATTGGGATGCTGCTTCTGCTTGACTTATACCGCTTGCCATTGTGACATCTACGTCAGCCAATGCATAATAGGTAGTTCCACCTGAAACAATATCAAAAGCAGGGTAGTGGTATAGTGTTGTGCCTGAACTACTAAAGACTGGGGCAGTGACAGTACCGCCTGAAACAGTGAAAGCTACCTGTAAACCAGAACCTTCAGTACCTCCAGAACTTTCAGAGCCTCCAGAACTACCAGAACCTCCAGAACCATTGTTCAATGACACGTATGTTTCAATGGTGTAATCACCTGTCTCCGCATCAACTCCAATATTTACACCTCCTCCGTATATAGTAGAGCCACTATAAGAACCGTCTCCATGGGCAGTCGTAAATAGCAACTTACAACTATTCTCGCCTGTAGGTAATACTGAGCCGTGATTAGACAACTGGCCAATTAACATTAGGACTGCTTCTGCATCACCTTCATTATGCTCACAGGAAACATTCTTGTCAACAAAAGCATAATAAGTTACGCCACTCACAACGGTATCAAATTCAGGATGTGGATAAAGTGTCATGCCTGATAAATTTATGTTACCATTCGCAATCGTGAAAGGCATCTGAATAGTAGCACCATCTGCTATGGCTTTCTCAACCAAAATAGTGGTATCAAGGTCAGGGTTATTGGTTATTTGACAAGTAATCTCACCATCATATTCAGCCATGTCCGCATACATTTTTTCTCGTAGTCTAATCTGTCCAACATATGAATTAGGGTTGGACTGATATACGTCCATAAGAGCCATATAAACACCTCCCTTAACACCCTGGGATATATCTGTCATAAATAAAACCTGTACCTTGCCATTACTTATCAAGTTGGAATTTCCATTTTCATTGCCTATTGCCGTAAATAGCCTTGTGTCAAGGCCACTGGTTATTCCTGACTCTGCATTTGACAATATCCTATAGGCAGTAGCATATGCCTCATGTGGGATATAAGCATAGAAAGTGGTGTTACCAATAACAACATTATAAGGCTCGAAATAATTGAAAACAAAGCTTGTCCCATCATCAACCATTGTATATGAGATTGTATTACCACTATTGGCAGTTACAGTAGGGAGACCACTGTAAGAAGTCAGGAACTCTGCACCGTAATCCTCAAAAGAAACAAAATTATTACTAAAACCAGATGGTGTAGTGGTGTAAAACCTGAATTTCCTACCTTCCGAAATATCTGTCAGGTAATACATGTAATCATCTGCCTTATAGCAATAATAGGTGATACCATCTACAACAGTATCCCCTGATGCATAGCGGACAATCGAAGGATACTGATAGCCAACAATTTCTTCGGTTTCCTCATCATATGTCTCAATCGCTCCTATGTCCATGAAGCATAAAGCAGAAACTACATTACCTCCTGATATGGTTATATATTCATATCCCGTGCGATAGCCAAAGCTATAGCCGACATTCTCCAAGTCTGATGAATAAGCCAATTCTCCTGATTGACAACATGCTACGTTAGTATTCAGACTGTCTGTATACAACAAACTACCATTTAATATGGTCACAGTTGAACCAGAGAATCCGTCAGTCTGATATGTTGACTCCACTTCAAAGCTCAAGCCACTGATGCAATGACCGTCAAACGTCTCGCCATACCCTGCCTGGTAGTATTGGTCGATAAAGTCCGCATTCCAAAATGCATAGAACGTCTTATTGCCAACAACTATGTCCAATGGTGCAAAACGCCTATATTGGACAGGAAGCCAATCACGGCCAGTATTATATACTATCACATTTCCTTGAGTGAAGGTAGTGCTGGACAATATGTTATACTTCGGTAAGCTAACTGAGGTCTTATCTATCCTTGCAGCCATATCTCCATTAACCCAAGAAGTATGTGCACTGTACACGAAGTCACGCCCTGTGAAATCATCCTCTACATTGAAAAGATACATCTTGAAAGGTATGTCTGAACAATCCTCTTCATCATAGTCACCACCTTCCAAGTCCTTCTCAATACCTGCCACAATCCTTTCATGGAAAACAGCATCACTCTCATTCTGATACTTAGTGTAACCTATCCTGTTGCAGAAACCGTACAACTGGACAGAATTACCCCCACTTTTATCAGTGTAATCCAAAAAGTCATAATGCTGGAATGTACCAAACGGACATGTCAATACACCGTCCTCAATGCTGACAGGCACATAAACCGAACCGTCAGGCATGTCCAGTACAGGAGTCCCACCAGACACACTTGGTACGGCAACCATGACAGAACCCGTCTTGCCACTAATCTCATTAACATAGCATATCTCAGAAACATGGCTCAAAGCCCCTTCCGTATTACCACTCCATATACCTCCTTGACTGATACTGACAAGATAGTCATTGTGATAAGCATCATATTCAGACTGCTTCACAAACGCATATAAGGTACCCTTATTTGGCGCATCGACAATATCCAGGCCCCAGCAACGCCTGTAATACTGATTACCCTCAGAACCACTCTTATTGTACAAATACTTTATCTCACCCTCAAAGTAACCATCCCTACACCTCACAACGGCATTGGTAGCACCCCAAGGGGCACCAGCAGGAAGCATGGTCACACTATTGTCAAAATACATATCGGTAAGATTAAGGCACCCATAGAATGCATCAGCATCGATTAACGTCACATTGGAAGGAATCGTTACGGCAGATAAAGCCCTACAATTGGCTAAAGTATAACGACTTATCTGTGTCAACTTTGTAGGTAATGTAATCTCCTCAAGCTTAGTTAAATACATAAGACTACCCAAAGGAAGCTCCCTTATCTCTTTGCTGAATTCCAATTTCGTAATCGCACTCGCAGCTTGCTCAGTCTCCAGTTGGAAATACTCGTCATGCAAATAAACCTTCTGACCCTCACAAGGACCTATAGTGTCGAAATAATCTATATATCCACTACCAGGCTCATTGATGCTATATACATAATAATACAGATATTGGCCATTACTTTGCTGACTCCTTTCCTCATCTACCATATAGGTAGGAATCTCTGTTACCTCACCTGTTTCAGGGTTCTTACCCAATATCTTATCAGGACTACTACCCTTCTTGGCATAGATTCCTGCACCCTCACCTACACCATACGCAGAAGGAATTACATAATTACGGAAACCATCTTCATCTATTTGCCCGTCCCATTCCATGTTTATCACCTGAAACTGTTCTTGACCATCCGACAGTTGCTTAATACCAATACCGTATGTCAATGTCCAATTCTTGTTGACCTTCTGGGTCTTGTACAAGAATGGACCCGTAGCCCATACCTTCATAAACAAACCACGGAAATAAATGACATTATTAGTCGTGAGAATGTGACCAATAAATGGATTTTCATTGTAATCCAGGTCATTCTCAGACTCTATCTTCTTCAATAACTTGTGTTTTATTAAACTCATAATAATATTTTTATGCTATAACAATAAATAGCGTAAAAACACAACTATGATAAAATCACAAACATAATTCCCAGCACTTACCATTCAAAAAAAATCAACCTGCCGCCATAACAAAGCAGCAGGTCGACCAACAATAAAGAAACCTAATCACTTAAGCTACCTTCAATCAGATAGCCATTGTCTTCATAATACTTCCTCTCACTTTCAGCAAACTCGAAAATTTCACCAGAGGAAAGGCAGATGGCCCATTTTTTATACCGTAAGCACTCAGTTGCTGAAACACAGGCACCCACCAGATAACTTAACCTGATATCATCAAAATACCACGAAAAACCACCACAGTCAACAAATGACTTCTGATGTGTCACCCATGTGGCATCCAAAGGAATGGAAAAACCAAAACCTTCATTCAACCGACGGATTATCTTTTCCTTAATAATCATATACCTTTAATTAAATTATGTAACTATTCCCATTCTATTTCATACATCCCTTCTGGGGCCTCAATCGCCAAACCCTTTTCAATTAAACCCCTATAATCGAAATGGTGTGCGTTGAGCCAGTCAATAGCCAGAATCAAATAGTTATATGGAATTTCGGGATTGTCTGCATCAACAGATATAAAAAGCTGATATGTCGCAAGACCACAATATGCAGACAACTCATTCTGCTCTTTCTCTGTCATCGAAGACAAAGGTCTGAGGTACGGCTTTATATTGAAGCAATCTAATTCAAAATAACCATCACCTTCATCATATACAGGCGTGTCAATATGTAACACATCCCCATCTATCCCAAGCAACTTATAAGGCACTAAATAACCAGGAACGCATAATCGTACACCATATCGCAAACGTGACGATAAATCCTGTAGCAATAACTGTATTTCTTCCTCTGTCATAATTTCTCGATTTTAAGTTCTACTTTATTTAAAGGGTGTCTTCGACAAAATTTCTTATTTTTACGCAGACTTTATATGCTATTAATCCTCCTTTACAATATTATCTATAATGTACTTGAGTAACTTCAAACTATAGGCATGTGCCACAGCCTGACCATTATCTTCAAAGGCTTCCCAACAAACACGATGCTCTGGAGAATAGTAGCCGACACAATTAAGTTTATAGCCTCTATACTCATAATGTCCCTTGCTTATTTTACGACATTTCTTCATACTCAATCCTCCTTTGGTAAGTTTGGTAGCATCCAATGAGTTATATTTTGTATTATAGTCCCTATCCACATTGCACGTTGGAAATCATATTGAGCAGTATCTATAGTTGTGCCACTAGTAACAAAGACCTCTATGCTCTCTGTTGGATATTTAGGATTTTTAGGTGGTAATTCATCACTAACCTTGTGCCAGTCGGGGTGTAAGTTTGCCCATTTGAGGGCAGAAACCATCAGTCCTCGGATATTCTCAGGAATACGCTCGTTCATTGCGCATTCGTGCTCCTTTATCATTTCTTCTTCTCTTGCCATATCTATTCCTCCGATTCTAATTTAAATCCTTATTCCTTCTCCTTGAATCCCTGTATATCCTGTAACCTGACCACAATGCCCAGCCACAGAATATATACAAAGGCAACTCAAAGAACAAAAACCACTTCCACCTAAAACCCATGATACCATAATGGCCCACAATAGCACACACAATCCCAATGGAAAACAATGACAGGACAACAGGCTTAGTGAAGTCATCAAAATTCTCATGAAGAAACTTTCCGACTTTATGTATCATACCTGTGCCTCCTTCCTGCCGACAATGAAAGGCTGGGGACAATTATCCCAAAACCTCTGCTCACCATCAACCCAGTCAAAATACATGCCGTCCAAGGATACATTAATCAGACAGCAACTACGCTCCAAATACAACATAGCCCACATATATCCAGTCACCTCATCCTCACATAAGTGGCTGAATATAGCACCCCTGCCCTCTGGATAACCCATTTCAGGCTCAGGAGCAGTCCTGTACATGTCACCAAACTTGGCTCCCTCGAATATGTTAACTTCTTTCTTATCCATGATTTTTTCTATACAGTTAATAAAACACGCTGCAAAGATATAATATTTCTATTAAACAACCAAATATATTAACACATTTTAAGATAATTCATAAAAATTTCCCCAAAAAATTTTTTCCAGGAACAATATATTAACCCCCCTGTGTTTCTAAAAATACTACCCAAAAAATTTTTTCCAGATAGACAAATGTATATTACAAAATCCTATTTCCAGGAACAAGGGTATATATAGGGGAATAATAAAGGCACCTGGTATATTTCAGAAAAATTTTCCCAAAAATTTTAAATCGACAATAGTTCTCCCACTTTTAGCACTATTAATCCCCCCACCCCCAAGGGGGTTACGGAGGTGGGGTAGGTAGGGAGGGTGTGCCCCCATGTGTTCCACGTGAAACGCTATGTTAAATAATATTAATTAATATTAATACATAAACAAGTGTAAACAAATGTTAAATACGCTCTCTCAGCCTTTGTTTCTCTGTCGGTGGATAACTGCAAGGGAAGTAATATAAAAACCTCTCAGAGTGGCTGAAAATGGCTGGATTTGATGCGCTTATGCTTGCTTGTTTTCAGTTGTTGAAAGTGTTTGGTAATGGATAGAAAAAACCTCCCTCTATCTTCACAGACTGAGGGAGGTGTAGCGTATGTATAATTACCTAAACAAATATGTTCTAAGTTGTGATTACATTGCGATTGAAACGCTGATTTCCTCTTGCTTGTTGTATTGGATTTCGCCACACTTGAAAGCGAGAATATTCTCTTCTGCTACGTTGGTAGGGCGAACCTCATTCTCTTGTGTCAAGCCTTGTGTTGTGGATGGCTTGCGCTTGCTATTCTCGTATTCCTTGATAGCTATGAGTTGGTACTCGTTGGCAGGCTGACCATTAACGAAATACTTTGTCTCGTGCCTTGCACCCTTGAACTCATACATACGGAGGTAGCATTTGCCGTTGTGAGTGATGATTTTGTTAGGGATAAGCCATACACCCCAAGGGAGTGATTTTGCGCTGAATGTAGGTGCTTTGCCCTCTTTCTTTAGGCGGTTGTTTACTGCGTTCTCGTAGTCGTAGTTGATTTGTACCTCTTTGGTAGTAACCTTTGTTACCTCACCGCCTATCATATAGTACTTTGGTACTGCAACAGATGTGCGAGTTGTGATTGATGCGATTTTGCAACCTTTGAGGTTGATGATTTGTGTCATAAAGTTGGACACCTTGATTACGTTGTTCATAATTGAATTAAATTAAAGTGTTGTCCTCAGAACTATCTCTGATTTCTACTGCAAAGGTACGAATAATATTTGAAACCGCCAAATTTCTTAACACATTTTAAGGAAAAAAATTGAAAACTTATTGTTTGTAACACTTGTTAAGGTTTTGAAGTAATTATGAAAGGTTTATTAACATTTGGCTTTAATATATATAATATATAATATAACACGCATATAGGCATAGACACGCAGTCATAAAACAAATAAGCCGTTTCAGCCGTTGTTTTGTGTTCTATGGATAACTGCAAGGGTCAAATACTAAAAAGCCGTCAGAGTGGCTGAAAACGAGTGAATTTCAGTTGTATTGGATGGGCACAAAAAAGGGTAGCCGTTTAGACTACCCAGTTAGTTAATGATTATCTTCAAAGCCAAAGCATAGCGGACATTTAATCATGTGAGCTTTTTTGCATCCGTTTTTCAGTTGGAGGTAAACTTTCTTGTTTGTGTCCTCACCGCCATCGAAGCAGATGTGATGTAACTTTGCATCGTGGTATGACTTGTGATATGTGCGGTCATTGCCTTGATAGTAAACAATAACGTGAGAATCTGCATTTTCTACTGACTTCTCAGCGTTCATGACGATTACTGACATTACGAGAATAACGATGATTGAAATAAACTTTTTCATTTTCTTTAGAGTTTTAATTGTTAAACTTGTTGTTTTGGTTTCTTGATGCAAAGGTACGCAAATTTTCTGTAACTTGCAAGTATTTTTACGATTTTAACACTTTTTTAACACTTCGGCTTAATATTAATATATATATAATAAAAAAGCACCCACCACAAAGGTGAGTGCCGAAAGGTTTTTGTTAGGAGTTTTATTTGATGTATGTTTTCTTGCCGTTGATGATGTAGATACCACTCTGTGTGATTTCCTTGACCTTGACACCATTGAGAGTGTATATTTCCTTGTCGCTTGATGTATTCTCAATCTCATTGATACCTGTGGTGTCCTCTATCTTCTTCCAAGAGCCATAAAGGTGGAAATCTTTAGTTTTGTTCATATAATAGCCATTAACTCTTGCGCCCCAACTCTCTTGATAAAAGACCTTGACGTTCTTTGTTTCGTCAAAGAAGCCGACAAACTCGTAACCCTCGCAAGTTGGGAACTTGTAATCGTTCTTAAAGGTGTGGCACTCTGACCTTGTTGCATCGGTGTAATACCAATCGTTCAAGACATCTTCATCCACCCAGATGCTATCATTAACTTCCTCCTTGTTTCCGTTTGGATAGTTGTGGTGGAGGTACAGATAACTATCAGCCATTGCGTTAAGACTGAACATTGTCACTACTGCTAAGATGTAAAATAACTTTTTCATAATTGTGATTTTTTAATTGTTATACGTTTGTTTTTTATTTCTGATGCAAAGATACAGACTTTTTTTGAAACCACCAAATGTTTTTTGACTTTTAACATAAATTTAACACTTCAATTTAATATTAATATATAATATATAACAAAAAGGGGTAGCCATTGCTGACTACCCAATTTGCGTTTGTGTCGTACACTTTATTTGACCATTACTTTTTTGCCGTTGATGATATACAGACCTGGCTTTGTAATCTTTTCGACCTTGACACCATTGAGAGTATATATGTCTTTATTACTTGATGTGCTTTCGACCTCATTGATAGCGGTGGTATCATCGCTTACCTTTTCCCAATAGCCATATAAATGGAAGTCTGTACTTTTAGTTATAAAATAACTTTTGACGTTGCAGTGTTGCTCTCCTTTGATTAAAGGGCACGTTCCCTCTTGTCTGTCATAAAAGCCATAGAACTTATATCCCTCACAAGTTGGGAATGGGAAATCTCTGATAAAATAGTGAGATTCTGTCTTTGTTTCGTCTGTATAATATTTTCCGTCTTTGGCATCCTTATCCACCCAAATGACTGCATGGATTTCTTCCTCGTCCCCGTTTGGATAATTGAAGTGAAGATACCAATAACTATCAGCCATTGCGTTAAGGCTGAACATTGTCACCATTGCCAAGATGTAAAATAACTTTTTCATTGTCTTTGAAGTTAAATTGTTAAACTTGTTGTTATTAATTTCTAAGTGCAAAGGTAAGGAGAATATTTGAAATCTCCAAACTTTTTAACACTTTTAACATTTGTAATTAATATAATTAATATAATATATACAACAAAAAATCTTCCCCTTATCTGTCACAGACTGAGGGAAGAAGTAATCAATAATAATATATCATTACCAGTATCAAAACATCTAATCTAAGTCGAAGAATATCTCATTGTTGTCAAAATCGTCCAACGCATCAGGGTCAAGACCATTGTTTAAGGCGAAGTCGCTTTTTAGTTCGTCAATCGCATCGTTGATTAATGGTGATGCAGATGATATCGGGCAACGCCATCTGTCTATATTATTCCATGCAGAACGTTCCTCTGATTCAGACCATGTCTTGTTTTCGTTGATGTGACTGAGAAGTTGATTGTATAGCTTATTCATAATTGAATTAATTTGTTTAGTTGTTATCAGCACCATTACTGATTTCTTGATGCAAAGATACGAATAATATTTGAAATCTCCAAATGTTTTTCTGATTTTAACATTTAATTAACATATTACACCTATGGTACTTTTTTTAGTATTAACCCCAAAGAAAAATCCCCCACTCTTTTGGAGTGAGGGAGTTATCTGTTAGACTGCGAGTTTAATCAACTCATTGAAACCTCTCTGCTGCTTGTCGTATGCAGTACCAAGCATTATGCTATTGAACTGCTTTTCGTTGTCCTTATTACGAGCCACGTTGTCAAGATAGCAAGTCAATCCGTTGTAAGCGTGGAGTGCGGTGTTTGTTTCCAAGATGTTCTGACCTACACCACCATAGATTGTGTCCATAAGTGCGTGGTATTGGTTCTTTGTCTTTGTGGAAATATCGTCACTCTCGATATTGTAACCGCTATTGACATAGACTTTCCAAATATCGTCACTCACAAGGGAACGGACTGCGAAACGCTTTACATCGTTGTCGGTAAGGTGTACTTTTGCAAGGAGTGACATCTTATCCTCAAACTCAGCCTTATAGACATCATAGAGTTGCAAGGCTCTGCTAGCTTCTGCGATATTTGCAAGGCGGTTGTTCACGTTGCTAGTGTGGCGAACATTCCAACGTCCCGAATTGTTACGGAATGCAGCGTTGAGCGTGTTGTTACATACTACTCGGATAGGTGTAACCATTGCGGTAACTGCGCCCTTGCCATCGTGTGACGTTGTGAAAACGATATACATTTCAACAAGGTCGTTGTCCTTATGAGCCAAGCGGATAGGCTCTGGGAATTTGGCGGTGATAAACACTCTCTCGCCCATACCGAGCACACCTGCACTCTCGATACATGGAGTACCCTCGCCACCCGTACAGAGATTGTCTATGAATGCAAAGGCATCCTCATTCTGTACAACTCCGTAGCCATCACCTACGATACCAAGGGTTTCGTTGCGGTCTGTGCGCATTGTAGCGACTGAGTTCTGAATTATCATGTCTCGTAGGATAGACATGTTAGCGAACTTACCCTCTTCCATCATAGCTACCATTTCGGGAGTGAGTGCAATGATAGGTTGTTTCTGTACCTTGAAGTTAGCGTGGCTCTCTTCGAGTGCTACCTTTGTTGTCAATGGTGCATCAAACACCTTACCTAAGTTGTGCCATTCAACCTGTGTTGAAACGAAACTTGCACCATTTTCACGAATTTCAATATTTGCTGCCATAATTGTAAAAAATTAAATTGTTAAACTTGTTGTTATTGATTTCTGATGCAAAGGTACAAACTTTTTCTGAATCCTCCAAATATTTTCCAAGAAAAAATCAATTCATTTTAAAACTCTTGACATAAATCAAGTGAAATGGGTATTTTAGGGTATAATTGTTGAAATGAGTATGTTTTTAATGAAAATTGAATTGGAATGAGATTGGGAGTGAAATTAATTAATATAATATATAATAACAAAAAACCGCCCCTCTATCTTCACAGACTGAGGAGCGTTGCCTAAATAACTAAAACCTAATTCTCTATAGTTTATGTCCAACAATCAATATCTTTAGTATTTGATACCTACTGCATACTCAATGCTAACTCTTAGAGCCTTAAAGCACCTTGCAGACCTTTGATAGGTATGTCCCATAAAAGAGAAGTCTGCTATGTACTTTCCCTTTGACTTTCTGAGAGAACCGATTGGGAGTAGGTTGTACTTGATTTCTGTGCTATCCTCACTCATAGTGAGTATTCCGAACTTTGCCATATTGTTTAGATGTTTTAGGTTATCCTCTGCACTATTGCTTTGGATTTCTGATGCAAAGGTAGTGATTTTATTTCAAACCACCAAACCTTTGCGAGACTTTAACACTTTTTTAACACTTACACCATTTTGGCGGTATCTTCCATACTCAGCACTTTTTCTTCAAAACCCAGTAGATTGTATTTCTTGCAAAAGTCGTGCATTTGACGGAATGCCTCTTTCGGATTGTCTGCAATAATGGTTTGTAATGCGAATTGTGCGCCATCATGACTATATGAGAGAGAGAACTGACCATTGTCAAGGTGTCTTCCCGACAATTCCAAATCCTCCACAAAATAACCTCTGTAACCTTCAAAGTTAATCTTGATGAAAGCAGGTAAAACATTCATATCCATAATTGAATTAATTTTAAATTGTTAATATTTTGGTGTAGGCAGAGTTTCGGGCATAAAGTAATAATTCCAAGAAGAACTTACGTTTTGCGCATGAACATAATCATGTGCTTCTTGCCAAGAAAGGTTTGTTTTAACGACTTGTGGCTTTAAATGACCATAAATCAAGCCTTGACCTTTTTTGATTACTTTATATTTGATTTCTGAAAACACCATAATTGAATTGTTTTAGAGTTGTTGTCCTCAGAACTATTTCTGATTTCTGATGCAAAGGTAATGAAAAAAACTGAGACCTCCAAAGAAATCTCAGTTTTTAACACTTATTTAACAGTTTAATTGATTTGTGAAAAACTTTCCAAAGTCTTTTTTCTCACCTCAACCTCACTTTCAGCAATGACAGAGCAAGCCTTTAGTATTCCCCTAAACCAATCATCTTCGGGGAGTTCTGTTCGTGCAAGGTAGTCATTAATACCCTTGATACAATCCTCTGCGGACTTAGTGCGCAAGTCGATGGATGCAAGGTAAATGTCGGGCATATCAAGCAACTCAACCGCTAACTCGTAGTTAATGGCGATTGTTCCGTCTGTCTGCACATAAGGTATTGCAATAACCTCGTATCGGTTTATTCTATTATCCTCCTTGAACTTGCTATCAAAGCAAAAAGGAACAGATAAATCATTTGATGTAATTCTAATCATTGTCTTTCCTCCATTCTCTTATTTCAGCAACTTCATATCCAACAT
>Ga0265300_10003346_pt1 | contig 13223 bp, 6 predicted proteins | sample AusTroGonzalo_MG_FD_193482 | JGI IMG/M metagenome (GOLD analysis project Ga0265300, IMG submission 193482) | Bovine rumen microbial communities from tropical cattle in Woodstock, Queensland, Australia - Gonzalo_03 | ecosystem: Host-associated > Mammals > Digestive system > Stomach > Rumen ... | reverse complement strand
AGGAAGTTCTCGATATGGGCCATCATGAAGTGGTTCATCGAGGCGCCCAAATCAGGATTCCACTGCTCAGTCAGCGTGGTATGCCCCTTCTTGATCTGATAGCCGTAACCAGGCACGTCGTCGTGGTTCAGCATGGTGTACAGTAATTCGCGCTGATCGTTCTGTATGAGTACGCTGAACAGGTAGCGGTTGCCAATGTCACCCGTTGTCAGACGGTTGCCGTGAGCTTTGATGTCCTTAATCAGGTTCTGAAGTACGGCCTGATAGTCGCCTTCTGGTACCATCTTCAGATAGAGTGGCAAAGCCAGCGAACACTGGCTGCCCGTAGCGTATGTCTTTTTCTTGGCATCGTAGAAGGTGCGGTTGAACGAGTGGCGGATGCTGTCAGCACGCAGGTTAAACCACTCGGCATCCTGCTTGTGACCTAAGCGCTTGGCTAACACATACATATAACACATCCATTGATAGTAGTGGGCTGTTGCCACCAAAGGCACGGGCGTATTCTTCGAGAAGCCCGCCTTGCCTGTCCCATAGTCATACCAGTCGCCCAAACCCATGTTCAGAATGAAGCATGAATCCTGCGACACCAGATAAGCCAGATAACGCTTCATGGCGTCGTAATGGTGGTTGGCCAGATCAAGATCGCCATAGTGTTGCCAGTAGAGCATGGGCAAGGCAATGATGGCGCCACCCCATTCGGGCGACTCCCGGAACGGACGTGCCCACGTACCCGTAAACTGCGTGTACTCTGGTGCTATCTCAGGCATCGAACCGTCCTCATGCTGTGCATCGACTATGTTCTGCATGGTTTGCTCAATCATGTGACGTGCATCGTAGTTATACACCAATGCCTCGCCGTTCAGCCAGTCTTGTTCCAACCAACCCAGTTTTTCGCGCGAGGGACAATCCGTCCATACAGCCTGCCAGTTTGAGCGTATGGCGCGATCGATAATCTGGTGAGTGGCATTGATGCGTGGGTTGGAACACTCAAACGAACCTGTGCGTTCGGCAGCGTTGTACACGAAGCACGACTCCACCTTCTTCAACACGTCAATATCGCCCTCAATCTGTAGATAGCGGAACGAGTAGTAAGAGAAGCGTGGGTGCCAAACTTCCTTGACCACATAAAATTGGTCGTTGTCGCCTTTTTCTATGACACCTTTTAAGGTATAAGTGTAATAGTGGGGACGTCCTGTCTGACGCTGATTCACCAGCCCGTCTTTATCTAACGTCTCACCGGGAATAAGCTTGATCTTCATGCCTGACTCGCCCTGAACGGTAATCTCAGGATAGCCTGCCAGGTTCTGTCCCATGTCGAGCACGAGGATAGAGTCCTTGCGCAGTATCTGCTTGACAGGGTAGCGCTCCATTACTTTGGTGGAGTGGGCTATCTGAGGTGTTAGCTTGCCCTTGGGACCTTCCTGTATCACCACAGGCTTCCATATCTTCTTCCCTAAGGCGGGAAATGGCTCTAACCTCGCGTCATAATCCTCACCACCATAGATGCTGTTGAAAGTGATGGGACTCTCCGTCCACTGCCAATTCTCATCGCTGTAGACGCGTTCGCGCATGCCGTCGTCGTAGGTGAGATAGAGGAAATAAAGCAGGGTGGGAGGTCCAAACGAAACCTTTAGCTTGACGTAACGTCCACCTTGTTCGTTATAGAAACCATTACCCAACAGTACACGCAACTCGTTGTTGCCCTGAACAATTTGCTGGGTGACGTCATAGACATTAAAGAAAACAGTCTTGTCGTAGTCGCTCCACGTGGGTGCAAACTCCGAATTGCCAACCTTCTGGCCATTGATGGTGGCCTCATAGAAGCCAAGTCCACAGATGCGCAACTCGGCATGCTTCACTGTCTTGTAGGGCTTGAAGCTACGACGCAGAATGATGCTACGGCGCGACAGTGGATCGGCTTTATCCCATGCATCCTTAGTCTCTTTGATGACATTACCCGAATAATGTCGCCCCTCAGGTATCTTGGCATCCTTGCGGGTGATGGCACCAATCCATTGGGCCTCGCCGAAATAGTCTTGCGCCCCAATGGGGCTAAATATAAAAGATAAAATAAAAAATAAAGCTATTCTCATGTTCCTTATTCGTGTACCTATTATTTCTTATTTATTAATTATTATTTAGGACGAAGTCCGCAATGATTTTACCTAAGTCGTTGCGCTGTCCTACAAGTTTGCCGTTGATAAAGACGCGCAAGCCCTTGCCTGCATGGTATCGAGAACCGTCCTTGTCCCAGACGATAGTGAGGTTCTGACCATGATACAATATGTTGTCGAGGCAGAAATATGTCCACGTATCTTTAGGCAATAGTGGATTTACCTCGATGGTATTATCGGCACGAGGGCGCAAGCCACAAAGGCCAGTGATGATGAGGTCGTTCCACGTAGAGTGGTTGTAATAGCGACTTCGCTCTTGGTCGCCCTTCAGCCAATAACCTGTGGTCTCATCGAGGTACTCGCCAATATAGGGTTTGCCTCGCATGTGCTGACTCTGCATGTATTTCTCGAGTTCAGCGAAATACAAGGAATCAGTAATAACGGAATTGCTGTAGTCGTTCAGATAGTTGGCCATAGCGGTCAACGTCTGACTGGTGGCGAAGGGCCATACGGCACCATCCCACTCGCATTTGCCTACACCATGTGTGCGGAACTGTGGATGACGACGTTCGGCTGTTGTCTGTCCGTAGGGGGCTGAGAAACCTTTGGGGTCGCCAGCCTGAAGCCAGGCGACAGCGTATTTGGGCTCGTCCTTCGCCATGTGGGTGTACCAAGGCAGGAAGCCGATTGCCTCGCGAACGTTGGCACTGGAGTCGATACGATGGGTTTCAAAGAATGCATGTTGCTCGTTCCAGAGTTTGGCATGTACCTTCTCTTTGAGGTCAGCAGCCTTGGCGAAGTAAGCCTGGGCTTTGTCGGCTAAACCGCCAAGCACACAGATGTTGCCTATCGCCATCGCATTGCCGTACATATAGCTATTGATAGAGGGCCGCAGATACTTCTTCTTGCGTCCGCCACTGATGGTCTCCTCCATGGCGTCCTGTACGTCGGCTTGCCAATAGAGACCTCCCTCGCGTGTATGTGTCGTTTCCCAGTAGTCATATTCCCATTCTAATGAAGGGAGCATAGATACAATCCAATCCTTGCGACCGTCCACCATATAACGGCCCCACAGCGAATGGGCTATCCATGATGAGTAGTTGACAATCTTCTTCATGGGTATGCCCTCATTGCCCTTGTACCAGGTGTTCATAATCTGGTCGAGGTAGGTGCTGTCACGCAACCAACGGCTCTCGTGAATGTGATGTCCCACACCAGAGGCAATGAGGTTATATTGGTCGGCATAGCTGCGATTTACCAAGAATTCTGTCATGGCATAGCCCACAGGCGTCTGTTTAATGTGTTTTCTAAGTGTCCACCAACGGTAGTACCACATTTCCTCGAAATCCTTGTTGGGACAGTCGAAGAGTGGCACATTCTGTGTCATCCACTCCCACGCTTTGCTATTGGGAATGGCCTGCACGATATTTTCGTCCTCCATCGTGTTGAAGTAGTCGACGTAGTGCTTGTAGTCGTCGTATTTCAGAAAGGCCGCCGCGCCCGAAGGCTTTTTTGAAATAGCCGTAGTGCCCGAAGGTTCTCCTTCGGGTTTAGTAACAACGTTCGCTATGGCAAACGTCACTTCAGGTTCGCGCTCACCGGCATTGTCAAGGGTGCCGTCCCAATCGGCAGGCGTGTCGACATCAGGGAAGCGACGTTCTGAGCCCGTGCGGAACATCACGCGCTCGATGGCTTCCACTGGGGCAAAGAACATACGCTGACCAGCTTTCTTGCCGTTGATGTAGACTTCTGCTACGCGACGACTGACACTCAGCGTCACCTCGAAGTGGTAGGTTGTGTTAGCCTCGTATTTACCCAATCCGCCATAGCGTGCACCACCCTTGCAACGCATGATACCCTCGTCAGTCAATTCGATACGTGAACAGGCAGTACCATGTTGGTCTAAGAATTCTATTTGTAACAATCCGTGATTGTTCTGACTGGCTTTCAAGTCGAAACTCACCTTCAACTCCTTCGTGGCAGGAATCTTTCTTTCCACACGGGCATAGTCGAAGGGGTCGCTATCTTTCAGCGTCAGCCAACCATCGCTTAGTGATACGGGGGCATATATGGGGGAATGGATGTTCCAAGTGGCAAGATCAGAAATCTTGCCCACAGTAAACTCCGTGCCGTCAGCATGGCTATGCGCCTCCGTTTGTACGGGCACGGGGATATGCGCCACCCACATGTCTTCCTTGTTCATCGAATAGGCCACCCAGAGGTCAGAGTCCTTGGGTGTGCCGAAACCCTCCTGAATGCCTCGTACATACTGGGGGCCGTAGCTCTTGTAGTTGCCCCCATAGCGCATGGGAGGCACCTCACCTTGAACTAAATTCAAAGTGGTGTATTCATAGCCGTCCTTCGACAATGAGATAGCCAATGGCCAGCGGTATTCCGAAGGGTTATACACAGTAGCGTATGTACCATCCGACAAGCGTTGTCCCCATATCTTCGCATTGCTATTGACAAAACCCTTGGCGCGCTCTACGGGTTGTGCCCACGTCAACCCACCATCAGCTGATGTTGACGTTAGCGCATGCTTCCACAAGGCTACTATCTGTCCGTCAGGCAGGGTATAGTCGCAATAGGCTTTATACTCCTTGTGCAAGGGTATCAATGGGTCGTTCCTGTCGGCCTCCTCTACCCACTGCATGCGATAGCGGGGATTGGCAAGGATTTCTTCGCAGGCCTGCTTGACGTCCTTGGGAGCCTTGGTGTAGAAGGGGAAAGCGCTAGATGTTCTAGTCTTACTAGTATGACTAGTATAACTAGCATTTTGGTAGATGAAAAAGATCGGTCCTAGCGTGCCGTCTTTCTTGACTTCACGGATGACGCGCCCTAAACCATTGCCGTCGTTGGGGTCGTCCTTCTTATCGAAGGCAACACCGTAGTTGCCTAATGCCCATAGCTGTCCGCTCTTCGAGACATACCATCCCATGCGTTGGTGCATGATGGCAATGAGGTCGTGGGCCTTCTCTGGGCGGTTAGGCTTTTGGAATCCTTCTGGTACCTGCACTTCAGGGAATAGCACTTGTGGGTCGCTCCATGTATAGCCGTCTTTCGAGGTCTGATACATGGTATGCGAAGGTGGTACGTGCTCGTCTTTGGGGTCGCAGAGGTAGTGCACGTAGAACTGATCATTAAAATAGGCCATCATAGGCTGATGGTTATACGTCCAACCCTGTCCGTTAGCTTCTGAGGGATGCTCACGGTTGGCACGTAGAATCTGGATATTATGAACACCTACCACGGGGCTCAGACCTCCGTCGTGACGATTGGGATTACTGAGCGTCTTGCCCGTATAGTGTACCTTCTTGGCATTCAACAAACCGTTGAGAATAGTTACGTCTGCCTCAAAGATGGTGCCGTGCTTATGCAACTTGGGCACGATGACCTTGTTCGAAACATCCTCAAAGGTCACGAAGTCCTTCGTAAAATGGGCACCAAAATCTTTCAGTTCATAGCGGTCGTAGTAAATCAACCAGCCATCTTTTACTTTTACCGTCGTCGGTCCCTCCATCATCTTTCCTGTAAACGGTTCTGATGCCTTCGACCATGGACCGTAGGGCGATTTGGCGTATGCCACCTTGATGTCACGCTCAGGACGGGTATTGTCCTTCAGCACCATCACATAATTCTTCTGGCCCCGTTTCACCAACGTGGCGTCGATGCACGAGAACCCTGGCTCTATCATCAGTCTGGTAGGTGCAAAGGTCTTAAAATCCTTCGTGGTGGTATAGTAGAGACGGTGATTGTTCTTATGGTCTTCTTGTCCGTCGGGATACTTGCCCGGAATGCACGAGGCCCAGACGATAACGGCCTGCTTCTTGACGTCGTCCCAGAAGAGTTCCGGAGCCCAGACGTTTACCGTCGTCGTATCGCTCATGACCTCAATGAAACGTTGTTCGCTCCAATGTACCAAGTCCTTCGAACAGGCATAGCCGAAGCCCCTGTCACCTCGCCAACTGGAAGTCCACACAAGGTGAAACATGCCGTCTGGCGTACGGATGATGCTCGGGTCGCGCATGACTCTCTGTTGTCCTACCTCAGGTTTCAGCCAGATGCCCTCAATCTGGTGCCATGTCCATCCGTCATAACTGTATATAAACCGCAGGCCGTCCGTTGCCGGCTCGTGGAATGAGGTTGATATATATATTTTACGCTCTGCTGAAATAGCTAAAAGCCAAAAGCTAACAGCCAAAAGCAATAATATTCGTTTCATCATGTCACCTTATTTATTATATAATAGACGAAAAACTTGGTGGTTTGTAACAAAAAAGATTAAAAATGGTGGCATTTCGGTTTAACTTTCTTACCTTTGCATCGTCTAATAAGAAAGAACTAATGATTATGATGATGAGAACTTTTATAACCCTGCTGCTTATGGCAGCATTCATCACTGCTGAAGCTCAGCAGGTGATGCGCAAAGAGAAAGATGGTACTTATGTAGTGAATACCACCACAATCGCCAATGATGTGGACGGCTATGCTGGTCCCACACCTGTTGAGGTGTATATCAAGAAGAATAAGATTGTGAAGGTTGTTCCCCTGAAAACGATGGACGGTCCCAAATACGTGGCAAAGGTCAAGAACCAGATGCTGACCAAGTATGAAGGTATGAAGATCGACAAGAAGAATCCTCTGCCAAAGGTCGATGGCGTTACTGGCGCTACCTTTACTTCAGACGCAGTTCGCGAGAATGTCAAGCGCGCTGTAGAATACTATCTGAAGCATAAGTAAACAAACGTTCCCTTTTTCAGTAAAGTAATACCAACCCCGCCACAGCACTGTATAGGATCATGTGGATGGGGTTGATTTTTATGACCTTTACACCATAGAACGAAGCGACAAACAGCAGACAACTGATACAGAACTGCCATAGGTCTTCTTGGGGTGTGCTGAAGTTCTCTCGCGTACAAAGCAACAGAGTGGCAGCGGCGAGTAGTCCGACGACGGCAGGGCGCAGACCGGCGAATATGGCAGTCACGGTACGTGTGTGCATATACTTCATAAACATTCTGCTGATGAGTATCATCAGTATCAGTGAGGGCAAGACCAATGCGAACGTAGCTGTTGCTGAACCCAGGACAGCCACCCAATGGCCGTAGCCTGCATTATAAATAGCCGTATAACCGCAGTAGGTCGCACTGTTGATGCCAATAGGACCTGGTGTCATTTGCGAGATGGCCACAATATCCGTAAACTCACTGCTTGACAGCCAGTGCCAATGTTCGACGGTCTCGTGCTGTATCAGCGAGAGCATACCGTAACCCCCACCAAATCCGAAGATGCCTATCTCGAAGAACGTGATGAACAATTTGACGAATATCATGGGTGCTGGGTGTTTGGTGATGGGTGCTGGTTGTCGGATGCAAAGAACTTACCGTAAAGGTAACCTGCAAGACCGGCAGCAATGATAATCCAGATGGGTGACACGCCCATCCACCATATCAACAATGCCGATACAACAGGAATCCAGATGGTCCACATGTTCAACTTCGCCCGTTTGCCCAAGTTGAATGTAGGTACTGCTATCAGTGCCACAACAGCCGGACGGATGCCACGGAACATGGCAGCCACCACAGGATTGTCCTTAAACTGGCTGAAGAACATGGCGATGGCCAAGATAATGAGGAATGAGGGTAGGGCTGTACCAATAGTGGTGGCAATGGCACCACGTGTCTTATTGAGCTTATAGCCGACAAAAGTGGCGATGTTGATGGCAAAGACGCCCGGACAGCTCTGGGCGATGGCTATCAGGTCAAGCATCTCGTCCTTCGATACCCACTGCTTCCTGTTCACCACCTCTTCCTCTATCAAAGGTATCATGGCATATCCACCACCAAGGGTGAATATGCCAATCTTAAAGAAGGTCTTAAATGAATCCCAATAGATATTACTCACTTTTCGGGCGGTAGCAAATTCTTCACTATTCACTATTCACTATTCACTTCTGTCCCTCCACCCACTTACGAGCGTTTACGAAGGCCTCAATCCAAGGTGTTACCTCGTCGTTCTTGCGGTCAGCGGGATACCAAGCGTTCTGCCATGGGAACACGGCACGCTCCAAGTGAGGCATCATGCAGAGATGACGACCGTCCTCTGAGCAGATACCTGCTACGTTATAGTCAGAACCGTTAGGATTAGCGGGATAGCCAGCATAGTTGTACTTGGCAATGACGTTATAGGTGCTCTCTGCTTCCGGCAGTAAGAACTTACCCTCTCCGTGAGCTACCCACAGACCGAGCTTGTTGCCGCTCAGTGAACCGAACATCACGCTGTTGTTCTGAGGAATGCTCAGGGTGATGAACTCACTCTCGAACTTGTGCGAATCGTTGTGCAGCATCTTAGCACCCTTAGCACCTGTCAATCCGAGTTCCACCATCAGCTGACAACCGTTACAGATACCCAGCGACAGGGTGTCCTTACGGGCATAGAACTTGTCGAGGGCCTCCTTAGCCTTGGGGTTGAAGAGGAAGGCACCAGCCCATCCCTTAGCCGAACCGAGTACGTCGGAGTTAGAGAAACCGCCGCAGAAGACAATCATGTTGATGTCCTCGAGAGTCTCGCGACCAGAAATCAGGTCGGTCATCATCACGTCCTTCACGTCGAAGCCAGCGAGATAGAGGCAGTAAGCCATTTCGCGCTCACCGTTGGTACCCTTCTCACGGATGATGGCGGCCTTGACGCCTGAGGGCTGACGACGGTCGGCAGAAATACCGTACTGTGCCAGTGTGCCCTTGAAGTCCTTGTTGAATTTCATCTCCAGAGGCTGCTTCTTATAGTTGGCGAAGCGCTCAGCAGCCTTACCATTGAAGCTCTGCTTACGATCCAGCAGATATGATGTCTTATACCATGTGTCACGGAGTGCATCGATGTCGAATGTATGCTCTTCATCACCTGCCTTCACTACGATGGTGCGAGCATCCTCAACAGGATAACCAATCTTAGCAAAGCCAACGCCCTGCTCCTCCATGAAGTCCTTGAACTCCTGCTTGTACTTGTCACTCACCTCGATGACAACGCCTGGGTTCTCAGCGAAGAGAGCCTTTACAACGTCACCATCCTTGCAGATGTCGTGCAGGTTGATGTGCATACCACCCTTCTGGTTGGCAAAGCACATCTCCAGCAGGGTAGTGATCAAACCACCAGCCGAGATATCGTGACCTGCCAGAATCCAGCCCTTCTCTATCATCTGCTGAATAGCCATAAAGGCATCGGCAAAGTACTCAGGGTTCTTGACTGTAGGCACATCGTCGCCCACCTTACCTAAGCTCTGGGCGAAGGCAGAACCGCCGAGGTGCTGCTCGTCGAACGAGAAGTCGATATGATAGAGTGATGCGTTCTTATCGTTAACCAATACAGGGCTTACAACCTTCTTGATGTCAGAAACCTCACCACCAGCAGATACAATCACAGTTCCTGGAGAGATAATTTTTTCTCCGTTAGGATACTGCTGACTCAAAGACAGCGAGTCCTTACCCGTAGGCACGTTGATATGCAGGTCGCAGCAGAAATCACTCAGGGCCTTCACACCGGCATACAGACGGGCATCCTCACCCTCCTGCGAGCGACAAGGCCACATCCAGTTAGCAGAGAGACTCAGCGAGTCCATACCGTCGGCCAAAGGAGCCCATACAATATTCGTAAGAGCCTCGGCAACAGACAGTACAGAACCAGCGGCAGGATCAGCCAAACCAGCCTGAGGTGCATGACCAAGGGCGGTGGCAATACCCTTCTTGCCACGATAGTCGAGGGCGACAACGCCACAGTCGCTCAAAGGCAACTGAATCTCACCCTGACACTGCTGACGGGCAATCTTACCTGTCACGGAACGGTCCACCTTGTTGGTCAACCAGTCCTTACAAGCCACAGCCTCCAACTGGAGCACGCGCTCGAGATATTCGTTAATCTTATCCTGCGTGTAGGTCACGTCCTGATAGTGACGCTCCACGGTGTTATCTTTCATGATGGTCTTGGGCGAGTGACCAAACATCTGAGCCACGTCAAGGTCGAAGGGCTTCACACCGTCGCCCTGCTTGAACGAGAAGTGGGCGTCACCAGTGGTCTCACCAACGACATACAATGGGGCACGCTCGCGCTCGGCAATCTTACGTACATGTTCGATGTGCTTCTCGTCGATGAGCAAGCCCATGCGCTCCTGACTTTCGTTGGCAATGATCTCCTTGCTCGAAAGCGTCTTGTCGCCGATGGGCAACTTGGTCATATCAATCTCACCACCGCACTCCTCAACGAGCTCTGACAAGCAGTTCAGGTGACCGGCGGAGCCGTGGTCGTGGATAGAAACAACGGGGTTCACATCCTCCTCGCAGAGAGCGCGAACCAGATTGTAGGCACGCTTCTGCATCTCAGGGTTGGCACGCTGCACGGCATTCAACTCGATACCGTTGCTGTAGCGACCTGTATCAACAGATGACACAGAACCGCCACCAAGTCCGATACGGTAGTTGTCACCACCGACAACGACCACCTTGTTGCCCTTCTGGGGCTCCTTCTTCAGACAGTCGCGCTTGGTACCGTAGCCTACGCCACCAGCGAGCATGATGACCTTATCGTAAGCATACTTCTCCTTACCCTCCTGATGCTCGAATGTCAGCACAGAACCACAGATCAGCGGCTGACCGAACTTATTACCGAAGTCGGAGGCACCGTTAGACGCCTTTGTCAAAATCTGCTGAGGTGTCTGATACAACCACTGACGTACGGGCAGGATATCCTCCCAGTCTCTTTTGGCGGTAGCAAATTTTTCACTATTCACTATTCCTTCTTCACTTAATCTGGGGTAAGCGGTCATATAAACTGCTGTACCAGCGATAGGCCATGAACCGACGCCACCACCCATACGGTCGCGAATCTCACCACCCGTACCCGTAGCAGCACCATTGAACGGCTCTACGGTCGTGGGGAAGTTGTGCGTCTCAGCCTTCAGCGAGATCACACTCTCGATATCTTTTACTACAAAGTAGTCGCTCGTGCTCTGGTCCTTCGGGGCAAACTGCTCAACCACGGGACCCTGTGCAAAGGCGACATTGTCTTTATAGGCCGACAGGATCTTGTTCTGGTTCTCCTGTGTGGTCTTCTTGATCATAGCAAAGAGCGAGTTTTCCATCTCCTTGCCGTCGATGATGAATGTACCACCAAAGATCTTATGACGGCAGTGTTCAGAGTTAATCTGGGCAAAACCGAAGATTTCAGAGTCGGTCAATGGACGACCGTTCTGCTTCTCCAGTCCGTGCAGATACTCAATCTCCTCGGGCGATAGGGCCAGACCTTCCTGCTCGTTATATTCCTCCAGATTGTCCACATACTTAATGGGCTCTGGCTTGATGTTAATGGTAAAGATGTCCTGATTCAGTCCTTCATACATGCGCTGCAACATCTCGTCGTGCTCAGCATCCTTGCTGGCTGTGGGGAAATACTCCTCAATACGCAAAATGCCGCTGAGTCCCATGTTCTGAGTAATCTCAACGGCATTCGTCGACCAAGGGGTCACCATTTCGCGACGCGGACCCACGAAGAATCCCTCCATGGTCTGGGCGTTGATGAGCTCGGCATTGCCGTAGAGCCAACATAGTTCTTGTACTTCTGTCTGTGTGAGTTGATGATCCACCTGCGTGGCAATCACGCTCTGTTGTGGGGTCTTGAAAAAGAAAATCATGTCTTTTATACCTTAATTTTATGAATTTGCGTGCAAAGGTAGTGCAAATCGAGCGAAATGCAAAATAAATCGCCATTTATTTTCATTTCCGAGATGCAGCCTACTTTCGAGGCAAAGCCTCAAAGGTACGAATTTTTGAACGAAAGTACTTTCGACGAAGTCAAAGTAACTTAAAAATATCTAAATCGATGCAATATTTATCAGAAATCTGCGTCTTATTATTAACTTTGCACGGTCAAAGCGATATTTTAATTTGAAATTTAAATTGTAATGTATATGAAGAAAAGTATTTTCGTATTTTCACTTGCAGTAGTGTCATTGATGATGACCAGCTGTGTAGCGAAGAAAGAACTGGTAGCATGCCAGGAGGAGAATAAGGCCTTACAGGCTAACTATATTGAGGTTAAGGAACAGTTGGCTGCAGCTAATGCACGTGCAACAAGTTTGGAGCAGCAGATGAAGCAACAGGCTCGTTCTACCGCTGCCCTGCAACGTTCGCTGGATAAGAGTCTGAACAATGCTAATCAGAATAATGTCAGCATTGACAAGTTGGTCGACCAAATCAACGAGTCTAATAAGTACATCCGTCATTTGGTTGATATTAAGTCTAAGAGCGATTCACTGAATATGGTGCTCACCAACAATCTGACCCGTTCTTTGTCTAAGGAAGAGCTGAAGGAGGTCGATGTCCAGGTACTGAAGGGCGTTGTCTATGTGTCGCTTAACGATAACATGCTGTATAAGAGTGGCTCTTACGAGATCAGCGACCGTGCCGGCGAGACACTGTCTAAGATTGCCAAGATCATCACAGACTACAAGGATTACGATGTGCTGATCGAGGGTAATACTGATAATGTACCCATCACTCGCGAGAACATTCGTAACAACTGGGACCTGTCTTGTCTGCGTGCTTCCAGTGTGGTACAGGCTCTGCAGACGAAATATGGCGTAGATCCTAAGCGTCTGACTGCTGGTGGACGTGGTGAGTATAATCCGCTGACCTCAAATGCTACCGATGCAGGCAAGTCACGCAACCGTCGTACTCAGATCATCATCACACCTAAACTCGATGAGTTCATGGAGCTGATCGGACAGGCTCCTGAAGAGAGCAAGTAATATAATATATAAATAGGTATATAGCATTCCGGGTCTTGACTCAAATCAAGTTCCGGAATTTATTTCTTAAAAAGTCTAAAATATTTCCTGTATTATTTGGTGCGTTGGAAATAAGTTCCTACCTTTGCATCCGCTAAACGAGAGACGCCTCTCGTGAGGCATATAGAAAAGCGTTCTTTGAATAGATTTACATAAAACAGAGAAGTAGTAGTACAAGAAGCGAGTGCTAAGGTAAAAGTGAATAGTGAAAAGTGAAAAATTTGCTACCGCCAAACCTCATGCACTTGGGTAATTGAACGAACCGTCAATTAATT
>Ga0265300_10003343_pt1 | contig 13228 bp, 13 predicted proteins | sample AusTroGonzalo_MG_FD_193482 | JGI IMG/M metagenome (GOLD analysis project Ga0265300, IMG submission 193482) | Bovine rumen microbial communities from tropical cattle in Woodstock, Queensland, Australia - Gonzalo_03 | ecosystem: Host-associated > Mammals > Digestive system > Stomach > Rumen ... | reverse complement strand
TAATGTGAGAATGGCAGTTAATAAATTAGTGTAATCTTTTTCAAATCCGAAGTAACCGCTTTCCTCCATGGCTTTTTGTATTTTTTTACGGTCTTCATTGTTGCGTATCATTTCCTTTATGTCATCTAACGTTGGGTTTTCATTTTCCATATTTAACTATTTGTTTATACAGATATTTCTATTTTCTGAATTTTTATTTCTTACAGTGTATATTGAAGGGAACATAATTTCCTCTTTTTTCATTAGTACAATATAATAATCTCAGACTTTTGAAAAAATGATGCAAAAATTTATTTTCACTTTCCTAACGAATTAAATTTTAAAAGAAAAGAGAAGATTTTATGCTTCCCTACTCTCTATTTCAACGAAACTTATTTTTTTCGAGGTGATTACCCTTGCCAAAAGAGCAAATAGTAATCAAAAGCGATAACTCCATAATACTCACCGCACCAGTAATGATACCAGGTGCAAAAGATTGCGACTACTGGAGAGGCGAAGAGCCATTCACAGCAGCACAAATAAAAGCTTTCAAAGAAGCCTACGATGATTATGGATTTATTGACAAACACCATCAAATCCGTGATATTAACTCCGCTAAAAAAGATGACCTCATAGGCAGCGCCTTGAAGTCATTCATCCTAACGGAAACCACATCTTACACCTGGTTTGATGGAAGTGTTCATACTTACCCTGCTGGAACTTGGATGCTAACTTCACAGATTGATGATCCAGTTGCTATTAAGGCTGTCAAAGATGGCCTTATTACAGGTTATAGTCCAAGTGTCTTTAGGCGTGAAACCGCTGAACGTATACGTGCAGCCTTAAAAAGTGCATGTAAAAGTTCTGCAGGTGGATTAATCAAAGACATTAAAGACCCTGTGCCTGTATTAGTGAGCCTGGTAAGAAAGCCTTGTCAGCATGGTAACCGATTTTGTAAAAACAATATTGTTGGTGAAGATATGTCTGAAGATACAGCTCAATCCAAATTAAAAGAAATTAAGCAAATTTTAGGTTTTGCTGATAAACCAGAATTTGCCACCAAAGAAGACTTGGATGAAATTAAAGAATCCATGAAAGGAGATTCTGATGCTTTTAAAGAAGAGATGAAAACTTTCATCCAGGAATGTATTAGTGAAGCTTTAGCTGAACCTGCAGTGAAAGAAGATAAACCTGCAGATGAAGAGGTTGATGAACCTGCTGTTAAAGCGGATGAAGAGAAACCAGAAGATGAAGAGGAAAAACCTGCTGATGAAGAGGAAAATTCCGAAGAGGAAGAGGAAGAGAAACCTGCCACCAAAGGTGACAGTAAAGCAATGCCTCTACATGACACAGGAGATGACAAACCTGCAATGAAATCAGATTCCGCAATCGTATTTGACATCATGGGCAGAACCACTTCTGGCAGACCAAAAAGAAACTAAAAAAATTTTAAACTCAATTTTTCAAACCAAAAAAAGAACCGTGATTAACTATGACATTTTCTAATGAACAAGTTTTAAGTCAAATTGTAAATCCAGCTGAAAAAGCTGTGTTCAAATCCATGAGAACCGACATGGCCACTGGAAAAGCATTATTAAATCCTGAACAATTAGGCCAATTCTTACGTGCAGCAACACTTAACCAAACTGTGTTAAGAGATGCTACTTTCGATTTATTAGCTAGTTTCGAGAAAGAATACGCTCAAACTGGAATCAACGGAAGAGTCTTACAGTCTGGTTACAAATCTGATGGCACCACCACTAATGACCAATTAACAGGTGCAGATGTTGACTTTGATGTGACTAAAATCACTACTGCTAAGCTCAAAGCTATGTGCAGTATTCAGGATGATGAAAAAGAAGACAACATCGAACGTGAACAATTCGAACAAACATTACTCACTATGATGGGTGAAAGAATTGGTGAAGACCTGGAAGTTTGGGCTTTATTTGCTGACACTGACATTACTTATGCAACCGATTCCTTATTGCACAGTCAAGATGGATGGTTGAAAACTGCAGCAAGCAAACTTGAATCTGAAAATGTTGCTTCAGGAACCGCTGACTTCGATGTCATGAACAACACTGTAGAAGCCATGTTCGATGCTATGATTTACGCATTGCCTTTACGATTCAGACAAAGGAACCAGTTAAAATTCTACGTGCCTTTTGAAATTGAAGATGCTTACAGAAACCTCTTGAAATCAAGAGAAACCAATCTGGGTGATTCAACTCAAACTGGTTACGCACCTTTAACTTACAAAAACATTCCTATCATCAATTGTCAGTCATTGGATGATGAAGCTGCTAGAGCTATTGATAATACAGGTACATCATTGTTAACCAACCCTGCTCAATTGAGATATGGTATTTGGAAAAACTTAATGATTGAACCTGACCGTGTTGTTCCTGCTGAAAGAACCGATTACTACTACCGTATCCGTGCTGGTGTCAACACTGTATTCAAAGGGTTACCATCTGTTACTGCTAAAGTCAGTAAATCTGAATTAGCTGCTTTACCTGATGCAAGCAAAGCATAGATAAGGATGATCTTCTTATCTATATTAAATTTTTTGAGGTGAAGATTTATGGCTTTGAAAAAATGGAGTCAATTGCCTGTAGCTGTGAAAAGGAATAGGGCAAAATTATATGAATACATCCGTTTAGAATTGAACGGTGAATTAGAAACTTATTATTTTGATAGTTTTGGTGACAGTTCCTGTACTGAATACTTAGACAGTGGAACTGTAATGGCCACAGGAAATATCGAATGGGATTACACTCAAGTTGAAGTATTGACTAATAATGCGCATCCTGAGTTTGTGGGAAAAAGGTATTTTGTTGAGAAAAATCCTAAAACTGATGGTAGTAAAGCTTACCAATTATACCTTGATGATGGTACTACTGGAACTGGAATGTATGTTAAAATTTATGCAGAAGCTCCAAAAAGAACTGTGTCTATTACTGTGAATGATGGTACTGACCCAGTTCAAGGTGCTAAAGTGGTTATTGGTAGTGAAGAGAAAACTACTGGTAGTGCTGGTGGATGTAGTTTCACTTTACCTGATGGTAAGTCTAGTGTTTCAATTACTAAAACTGGTTTCACTGATAAAACTCAGGAAATTACTGTATCTTACAGTGGCACTAGTTTCACTATTAGTTTAACTGCAGCCTCTTCTTAGTTTAGGGGGCTTTATTTTTTTTTAATTTTTTTTACTCAATTAATAGGAGTTGACTTTTTTTATGATGGTTGATGTAGATACTGTTATTAATTCTTTTAGTTTGAAACCTCAACACTTCAAATTAGAGAAAACTGATACAACTAAATTGGAAGAAATCGTGGAAGAGTATATTTTACAATGCGAAGATTTGATTAAATCATATTGTAACAACCAGTTCACCGATGAAGTTCCATTAGCAGTGTCCAATGTGTGCCTAAGATTAGTCAGCAACATGATCACCTTCGTAATACAACGCCGAGATTCACCACTCATAAAAGTGAACGATTGGACAATACAAACAGTCAGCTCAGAAATATTCGAAGACTCACTAAAAGAAGACCTAAAACCTTACGTTAAAGAAATTTCCTATACCTCAGACCCTATCGACATATTTGCCATAACAGGAAAGGATGATTTAGATGGTTAAAGTAACTATCAAAGTTGACGCAAGTAAAATGCCCAACCTTGCAGAAAAAATGCCACAAATCCGAAAAAAAGGGTTAAACTACACAGGCCAGGGAATGTTAAGAAACCTTAAAAAGAACAGTCCTGTAGACCATGGTGTACTGAAAAAATGGTACTTTGCCAATCAATCAGATGAAGAGATAGAAATCAGAACTCCAGCCTATTATGCAAAATGGGTCAACGATGGTACAGGAATATACGGCCCATACAACACCCCAATCATACACCCATCTATAGGGAAAAAATTTGCTTTCCAAGTAGGAGGGAAAATGGTATACACCAGAATGATTAGAGGACAGAGAGGCCAACATTTCGTAGAAAGAAGTATTGAACAAACAAAAGGGCAATTATCAGGCTTCTTTATTAAAGCGATTCATGAGGTGCTAAAATGACTGTTAATATTGTTGATGGTTTTGAAAAAATCTACACTATCATGAAAACATGTATTGAAACAGAAATGCAGGAAGGCGGAATCCTGGAAGATGTGGAAACATTCATCCCCATCTATCACAGTGACCGAGGTGTTGATGAACCTTGCATATGGATGACACAACACCCCACCACAGCCAACAGACAAGCAGACATATCACAGACAATGGAACTAATAACCCCATTTGAATTTGACTGTGTTGTCTATGAAGTTGACATGGAAGATTCCGAAGCTGCAGGCCAAAACCTGGCCAACAGGGTAATACTTGCAATCATAAGGAATTTCCTCCAGGTGCAAAGGACAGTGACAGGTGGCAAACGGATCATCAAAAACATTGAACTTGAAACTTACTATCCTGCAGGTGAAGTTACAATACAAGGTAAATCTGAGCGTGTTCCTGCAACAGGGGTAATCTTGAATGTAAGGCACGTTGTTAATTGGGTAGCGTGTTGCAGACAAATTCAAACAACACCATCAAATACTGAAAACGAAAATCAGGAAACTCAAACTCAAACTCAAACTGATGATAATGAAAATAATAATGGTGATTAATAATGGTAGATAGAGGATTTGGTATTGAACTTGAAGACACATACGGCCATATGGTCAGTAAAAGTGACTTTGACCCTAACTGGTGGAATCAGGCTGAAGATGTGGATTTCAAGTTAAACGATGAACCAGTAACACGTAGCGGTTCATCACGTATGAACAAAAGAGCAAGAGCTGGTGTATTAAAACCTACAGGCAGCACCACTGCTGATGCAGACTTGCAGCAATTGGCATGGTATTTCATGGGATACCTGGACAATTACGTTTACACTGCAGGCTCTGGAAGTGTTCATACTCATGAATTTTACGGTGGGGAAGGAAAAGAATTACCTTCATTTAGGGGTATTGCTGTCTATGATATGCTTAAAAAATACATCTATGGAATGTTAATCGATGGATTAAAATTAGATGTCAGTAATGAGAACATGACAGTAGCTGCAGATTGGATTTACAAAACAGAAAAAGCAGGAATCATAGGTAGAAGCAGTGAAAGTTTCACTCAACCTGATGAACTTACCAATGAGGAAATTTTCATCATGTTCTACGATATTGGAATAAAACTGAACAACAAGGCCATTGAGGCTGATGATGGTTTCGGCGGAATTTCAACATCCTTGTCTTTCGAAGGTAAAAACAATCACAATGTAGATGCAAGTATAGGTCTTGGTAGCAGAGCGCCACAGAAAAGAGCGTTAGCTGGAAAACGTGAAAATGCAATCACATTAGTAACCAGCTTAACTGAAGACACAGTTGAATCCATCCTGAATGCTCAGTATGGTCAAGTAGGTGCGCTTGAACCTACCAGCTGTAAAATATTACAACAACCGCTTGAAATTAACATTACTCACTGTGAAAATCAGAACATTTCAGGAAAAATATTATTCCCTAAATGTACCTTGCGTGTTGATTTCAACATGTCTGGTGTTGATGTTGTAGAAGCTACATTAACATTAGATACCCTGGGAAGCGGTACAGTTACCCTTGCAGATGGAACTACTCAGGTTGTCACTGACATGTATGTCAAGATAGTGAACAATCAGGAAAAAATCGAAGCGGTAACAATCTCATAAAGGGAGAATAATCCCTTTAATCCTTTTTTATAAGTGAATTACAAATGATGGTGAATTAAATGGCAATCTTAAAAAAATCAGACATTTTACAAGGTATAAAAAAAGTTGAAAGAGTACACATAGAATCCTTAGGTGGGGAAATGTGGCTCCGACCATTATCCAGCGCTGAACTAGATGAAATAAACTACATCGAAGCTGAAGGAATGGGAAACTTTGAACAAAACAACAGGGCCAAAAGCCGAAACCTTGAAAACAGTAAATTAACTCAAACTAACAAATTTAATGTACTCAAATTAACCAAAGCAACCGACAAAGCCAAATATGAAATGATTTACAAAAGCCTTGACAACCCTAAAAATGAAGATGATCCATGGACATTGGAAGAGATTAAAAGTTTAGGGCAAAAATCTATTGATGAAATTCATAAGGAAGTGCAAAAATTATCAGGATTGGACATTACAGAAAGTGATGTAAAACAATTTCCTGAGGACTAATGAAGGTAAAAGAATTATCATTTTTGAAGATTCAGGTTATCTACTTGCATCAACACAAATGGAGTTAACATACCCTCAAGTATTATTTTTGACTTACGGCAAGGAATGGTTAGCTAAAGAGAAAGAAAAACAAATGAATTCATAATCATAAAAACGGACATAGGAAATGGGAGTATAAAAAAAGAAAAGGGAAACTAAAGTTTAACCTAATATTCTTTTTTATACTCCCTTTTTTTTATTCAAATTTTGGGGGTGAAAATAAGCATGGCAGTTCAGGAATTAATAGAGATCATAATCAAGGCTCAAGATGAAGCCAGTGATGCAGCACGCCAGGTCGATGACCAAATGAAAAAAATAGGTGACACTGCAAATGCTGCAACACAAAAAGCAGCCGAATCCCAATCAAAATACCAACAATCACTATCCGAAACCAACAACAAACTTACAGAAATGGGAACCACAGGGGATTCCACATTCCAGAAAATCAGTTCCAAAGTTGTTGAAGTAGGAAACAAGATAAAAACAAATCTTGGGGACAAATGGGATTCCATCAAATCAAAAGTTTCAACATTTGGGAATTACATTAAAACACAACTTGGAAATGCTTTATCCTGGGTAAGCAGTAAAGTTCAAGCTTTAGGTTCTGCTTTCAGTGGACTTGGCGGAGTAATATCTTCAGCTATAGGTATGGTGGGAATGTCCAGCATATCAGATTTGACAGTAGGCCTTGCCATGAATCGTGAAAGAATGACCGCATTAACAAGCGCCACAATGGGGGGTGCAGAAGCAGGCCAACAATTCGTAGACACCATGGATGAACTAACAAACAACAGTCTTGTTAGCCTAGACAGCTTAGGTCAAGCCATGTCAACAATCAAAATGTCAACAGGAATGACCAACGAACAATTGGAAAAATTCACAACTACTGTGAATGATGTAGGTCAAAGAGCAATTCTTATGGGAAAAAGTGGTGAAGAGGCCATGAGCCTTATGCAAGCAGCAGGTCGAGGTCTGAATGGTGAATTTGACATGCTCAAATCCAACTTCGGAATCACAAAAGAACAACTAGAAGACCTTGGATGGAGCGGTGCTGCAGATGATGTTGAAGGGTATCAAGCAGCATTAGACAAAGCCCTTGAAAAAGGAGGGTCAATGGAAGGAATGATGGACACCACCACAGGTAAACTGGAAACTCTAAAAAAGAATTTTAGAGTAGCAGGTAGGCATGTAGGTGAAATGTTCACCCCATACATTGAACAAGCGATTGACTGGTTAAACAATCTGAAAGAAACCTGTCCAGGATTATTTGAAAACCTGGTTATGGTAGCTGGTGCAGTATCCATGTTCGCCACATTTGCACCAACAATAGCACCAATGATTAGTGCTTTCAGTGGAGTTACCAGTGCGGTAAAAAGCCTATTGGTATTCCTGGGATTGCTTGAAGGTGCTGAAGGTGCTTTGACTTTACAACAAACAATGTTAAACATTGCCGAAGCTGCAGGTGCCGAAGCTGCAGTATTAGAAACCGCTGCAAATACAGGATTGACAGCTAGTTTTTGGGCAATGGCAACAGCAATATTAGCAAACCCTCTCACATGGGTTGCAGTAGCATTGATTGCTATTGCGGTTGCAGTGTATGAAGTCGGAAAAGCTTTCGGTTGGTGGACTGATGTTCAAACAATGCTGCAAGCAATGTGGGCAGGAATACAAAGACTTTGGGATGCATTCATAAATCACCCTGATGTTCAAGCAGCTATACAGGCCATAAGTGCAGCATTCGGAGTATTATGTGATTGGATAGGTCAAGCCTGGAATGCAATATGTGAATTCTTTAACATAAGTCAAAGTGGGGAATTCGATGCAGTACATGCAATCATCATGGCAATTGGCCTAGCATGGCAAGTAATGACAGGACATATAAGGTTAGTGATCCAGATTGTTCAAGCTTTATGGCAAGCTTTCGATGGTTTCTACAATGACACATTACAACCTTTCGGTGAATGGTTAGGAGCAGTATTAGCTCCAGTATGGGAAACATTAGGTAATATCTGGACTGCTGTTGGCGAACAAGTCACAGGATTAATGGAATTATTCACTCAATTCCAGGAAGGCCAAATAGAATTTGGTGACCTTGCCATAGGTATTGTAACTGCATTATGGAATACATGGACTATTTTCACAGTAAACTTATCTAATTTATTACTGACTTTAGCAGGGCAATTGTTAACTTATGGTGTACAGGCAGGTTTCAATTTCCTAAATGGAATCGGAACGTACTTATCACAGTTAGCAATGAATGTGTACAATTACCTTAATGCCACTTACAGTAGGATAAAAGCTCAATTGTCCGCATGGGTAAACACTGCAAGACAAAGGGCTAATCAATTGGTAACTGGTATCATCACATATTTGGCCACATTACCTGGAAAAGCATTAAGTCAATTGTTAAGGGTTGTTAACAGTATTGTCAGTGCAGGTCGACAATGGGTTTCTAATGCTAAACAGAAAGCAAAAGAAATCGTAGATGGAGTATACAACACTTTATCTAGTTTACCTGGCAAAATATCTTCCGCTTTATCAGGTGTGGTGGAAGCTATTGTAGGACCTTTCCGAGATGCTTATAATCAAGCAAAACAATATTGGGACCAAATCACATCACTTGGAGGTTTGGCTGCAGGTGGTGACCATCCAGCAGGTGGGGAACGTGTTGCTGGTGGTGAAATCAGCAGTGAAAATATCAACAAAGCATTCCAAGGCAAATATGATGTGAGAAATGCTGTCGGATGGCAACATAAAGGTAAGATTAGTGTTGAATCATCAAACAAAATCATACTTGACCTGATAAATGTCCCATCACATATAGATACAAATACATTGATTAAAATGCTGAAAGAACCTGAAGTGGCAAAATCCATAGCAAACAACAAAGATTTCCAGGAAATCGACAGTAAAGTTAAACTGGAAATTCAAAAAAGAGCCAATAGGGCCAGAGGTGTTTAAGGATGGTTGATTATATTATTACAGTGCCTGAAAATGTTAGGGGAGGGGGTTATATCCTTGACCCTATTCAGGCATCTGACTTTGTGAAACATGAATGTGATATTGCAGTACATACCGAAACCATTAATGACCTGCCTGTCGAATGTTTCCGTGTATCCACAGGAACTGTCAGCGGTTATAGTGCTGTTGAAGTCATGGCGTTAATAGACAATACACTTGTTAAAGACATTAGCTTTGCTAATAACCAAATAAGATACACCAGTATTTCCGCTGCAGATGTATTCACTGTTAATGATTTGAATGGTGTTGTTACTGGCATCAGTTATAGTAATGGCAGCATAATTTTTGACACTTTTGAATCAAGCAATTCATTATTGTATGATGATGATTTAACTGAATTGGCTGGTGCTTTAACAAGCATAACTTACGATTCTACAAACTTTAAGATAAAATATGACACAGTAGGTGAAATAAGTGAGTAGTAATAATAATTTGATGAATGTGTATAACAAAGAAACTATCGATTCTTTGTTACTTGAGAAATTAGGTCTTGATAAAGAAGATATGAATAACTTCAATTTTGCTCAAATTACAAAAACTATTGATAATATTGAGCATATTGAATATTGGATTATGTCAAATGCATATTATGATGATGATGCGGAAAAATTTGTTAAAATGAACTTGCATAATGCCTCATTTGGTATTCAAATTCAAGCATCAGGGGTTTATCCAGGAGAACACGCTCTTGGCTATAATGATATTATGGGAATTAACATTTGGAGATGCCCTGCTTGGTTAGATGACAATGATAATTGGATTGTCTTTATGGATAGCACTACTTATGACTATACAGATGTTACTAGCAATCACTACATTGGGGCGAAAAGAAGATCTAATAATGAATGGGTTGAATTTGCTATTGCTACAGGTTGGAATAACAACCTCATGACAGACAGTTTCGGTGGTGTAACCATTGGAGGGGCTGGATTTGAAGTTGATGGAAACGGTATTTTCCCATACACTAGATTAACTTCCAGTGTGGGTTATGTCAACGGCAGTAAATACTATATGTTAGGGTTATTGGACAACGCTTACCATGGCAGCACATCCAATTGGGATTGTGATGACAACAAACATTACAGCTGGTTTGTCGGCCTGATTTCACCACCATTAATGAATGGATCAAGTGAAGTCTACCTGACAAAAGATTTGTCAAATGCTAAATTTGTTGTGATGTATAATGATACTCCTGAAAATCAATCTGATATTCATGATATGAATACTAACAAATGGCATATTATCGTAGAAGCTAACGCTACTAGCATTAAAGGTATGGTGTCAGGAACACTTACAACTTTAGGTGCAGGTGGTGGCGGTGGTGGAGCTGACATTACACAAGAAATCACTAATGGTGATACTACTCATGCTCCTAGTGGTGATGCGGTTTATGATGCATTGGCATTGAAAGCCAATACTAGTCAAATTGGTAATATGGAAGTTACCACCAATAAATCCGCAAGCATAACCACCGACACAGGCAGTACAACTAAATATCCGACTGTTAAAGCAGTTCAAGATTACATTGATTCAATCATCGGTGATGCTGATGACTGGCTTACAAATTAAGGTGACAACATGACAACACATTATCAAAAAATTCAAGCTTTAGGAAATCGAATGGTAACCAATTTAGCTGCTAAAGGTGTATCTGCTCAATTTAGCGATGGTGGTTTAACATTGGCGGATAAGATATTGGAGATTAATCAGTTTAATGATGGTGTTTTCCTTGCATCTGATAAGAAGATTGCTCAATCTTCTAATACTGTGCATTTGTCTGCTATGGTTGTGGATGAGGGGATGTTTAAAGTTGGTGAACCTGTTATTATTGAAGATATGGTTAATACCACTCCAATTTATACTAAAACTAAAATCAATGAAGACCCTACTCTCCCTGATACCTTGAATGATAATATCGGAAGTGGTAGATGGGCTTTAACTTTTGGCAGTTACTCTGGAAGTGCTGATGCTCCTTTCATATTGGTTAGAACCTCAGAATATGATGAGCTTACCATTTCTAAAACAAGTACTGGATTTGACATAGAAAGTAATATTTCTTATGAAGGAAGTACAGACTACCTTGAAGGGAGTTTAACTGGAAGTATATTATATTATTGTGAAGGGGAACTCTTTACGGATACTGGGGATTCCTTAATTGAAGAGTGGTTTAATGTTAATGACTTTAATATGTCTATAGCTCAATATGTTGAGGGTAGTGTTTCATTGTATCGTATTTATGGTGGGGGAATCACTGGTGACTCTGGTGCGGTAAGTGGAATTTATACTTGTAGTGGTGCTGGTAAGAAGGAGATTGTGGCGAAATCTGGTAGTGTGGTTTCTCAACCATACAGTATATGGGATACATTATTCTATGATAATGCAACAAGTGAAAGTAACAAATGGAGGAACTATTCAGATAGATTAACAGTAACTCCATCAGATGATGGTACAACCTTATTCAGAGATGCAAGTACTAGTATTGGATATTATATTGCTTATGATACATCTACATCACAATATGTTACTTTTACAACCCCATTTGTCATTGAATTTGAAGTGAGTGGCATAAGCAGTAGAAGTCAATGTGGAGTTTATTTTAGTGTAAGTAGTGATAATAACAAAACTTTTAGTGATATGGGAGTAGTTAATGGCGATTCAGTTAAAATTGAATATGATGGAACTACAATTAAGGTTTATAGGAATGGTGGAACATCTTCTACGGATATTTCTTTGAGTTTAACTGGCAATATTAAAGTAGGTTTCTTTGTAGGAGCAACTAATTACTTTACTTTCAAGAATTTCAAAATTTATAAGGGTTAAAAAGTGTAATCTGAAAGAAGCGATATTAACTGTTTCTTCGTATCTTACTGAGGTGATTTAAATGGAATTTATCCAAAAACACAGAGAAAATATCAGTACACTTGCATTGTGTATTAGTATACTTTGTTTTGTACCATTTGCATTTAGTTTGCCAATAGTATTCGGAATGAGCGACATTCATTCAAGTAATGATATTGTTGCAAATATGAGTATACTAATTGAAATCATTAGTATACTGGTAGCAACAATAACAGTATACTGATGTTTTTTCGTATCTTATGCCCATCCACCATCACGAGTATATATGCATTTACAATTCCACTATTAATAGAATTCGTTTTCAATATTATTGAAATCGTTTTCTTTTTTTTATTTTTCTATTTTTTTTTTTACTAAAATTTTAACTTTTAATTTATCCACATTTTTTTTAGATCTAAAAAAATTTTTTTGAGGTGAAATAATAATATGGCATCCGCAACCAAATATCCGCAAACAATAATTCAACCCTACCCTGCTAACAGCAGGGCGCACTGGAAAAATGTTAACAACCTGAAAACAGAATCCAGTAATGTAAATACAAATTATGCTCAAACAGAAAAAATCACTGCATCTACTGGAAGTAGGCCGAGTATTGAAACAATACAACTCCAAAAATTCGGATTCACCATTCCAGAACATGCAAAAATAACCGCAATCAAAGTTTTCTACTCTTACCGTGTAGAAGCCGACACATCAAACAAATACCCTACCATACCTCAGCCAACAATAATGCCGAAAAACAGCTTAGGGCATGAAAGTGAAGTTAAAGGTGTAACTCCATCTAAAGATTGGAAATCAAAAGCGGTGCATTATTCCAGTTCTGATTATAAAATGCCAAGCCCAAAAACTATTAACAGTGAAGGATTTGGTGTGGAATTCAGATTCCCAAAAAACACATCTGCAAATGCAGGATATGTCTTTTTGAATAATGTTTCCATCAAAGTATTCTATACCATTCCTAGTTTCCCTGTTGACCTGGTAATGGTTGGTGATGATAATGGTGAATTCGTAAGAGATAAAGCATTTCGTATGCAAGCGGTAATCAATAACCCTGACCTTTCGGATTCAAAGCCTGTGATAGAGTTCACTGTGCCTAGTGGTA
>Ga0265300_10003342_pt1 | contig 13228 bp, 9 predicted proteins | sample AusTroGonzalo_MG_FD_193482 | JGI IMG/M metagenome (GOLD analysis project Ga0265300, IMG submission 193482) | Bovine rumen microbial communities from tropical cattle in Woodstock, Queensland, Australia - Gonzalo_03 | ecosystem: Host-associated > Mammals > Digestive system > Stomach > Rumen ... | reverse complement strand
GTCTTGCGGCAATCGGAGGCACAATGCACATCGAAAGCTCGCCTGGGAATGGAACAAAAGTCACCGTGGAGATTGGCAAATGAAGAAGACAACGGTCATGATAGTTGACGATCATTCCGTAGTCCGCATAGGGCTCGCAATGCTCATAAACCTTGAAATCGACCTCATGGTATGCGCACAGGCGGAAAGCGGCAAAGAGTCGGTACGCATGGCGAAAGAACTTAAACCCGACGTCGTGGTCATGGACTTCGTTATGCCAGACATGGACGGGGCGGCGGCGACTGCCGCGCTCTTGAAGGTGTCGCCGCAGTCGAAGGTGCTAATCCTAACAACCTACGGCTCGTCTGCTGATCTTTCGCGGGCACTCGACGCAGGGGCGATAGGAGCGGTGACAAAGAACATCGCAAACGAAGAATTGCTTGACGCAATCCGCGCCACCGCGCGAGGGGAATGCCGTCTCTCGCCGGAGATACAGGCATCGCTCGGCGAATCGAAACGCGAGATCGACTTGACACCGCGCCAGCGCGAAGTCCTTGCCTCGATAACGCGCGGACTTTCCAACGGCGACATAGCGAAAATGCTCTCCATAACTGAGGTTCGCGTCAAGCAGCATCTCGCCACGCTATACGAAAAGCTTGGCGCAGCAAACCGCGCGGAAGCCGTCGCCATCGCCCTTCGCCGCCAACTCCTGAAAAACTAACTACGCGGCAAATCCGCACCCCGCATAGCGCCCGCCTTTGGCGGCTCACTTCGTTCAGCCCGCGCCTGGCGTCTGAGCCTGTTGTTTCAGTCCGCCGAGACGGAGAGATCTTTGAAGCGCAGGACGTTCTCCGCCGGGGAGAAGTCCGTCAGCCCCAATTTGGAGCGGTTTACGCCGACCGAAACTGCGCGAACCTTGATCGGGAAGTCGATGACTTTGTCGCCGCCTTCGCTCGACCATTGTTCCACGACTGGACCTGGGCTGCGCTCGACGATGAGGTTCGTGTCGCGGAGCGGACAGTATACGTAAGCCCATCCGTCGAAATCCACGCAGAGGTTGCCAGGCCAGTCCGTAATGTTACAACACCACCACGATCCAGTGGACAGGTTCTTGAAAACTTCTCCTTGGGCGTCTTCTATCTCGAATCTGACCTGTCCCCAGTTGGAGTCGCCTTTCACCCATACGCCGATCACGTTCGGTTTGCCTTCCACGGGCTTTGGCTCCTTGAAGCGCATGGTGGTGTAGCGTGTGACGTATCTGTCGACGAATTTGTTTGCGGGCTTTTCCTTTGCCGGCGCGAGGGCGAGTTCAATGCAGCGGCCTTTTTCGGCATCATCTGCCGTTTTGGCCGTAAACTCGCCTTCGCCCGCTTTCCTGAGGTATGGAAGGAATGCGTGGCTTTGGGATTCGAGCCAAGGATCGGGAGCGAGGACGATGTCGTCGGCCGAGTCCATCGGAGCGACGATCACGGCGCGTTTTTCGATTTCGGCAGATTTGGGGTAAGTACGTTTCCCGGCGCGGGCAGACGAAACGGGCTTGCGGGTTATCAGATATACGGGCGAGGAACCGGCCTTGACGATGGATTTCCCGCTCGCGAGTTTCGATTCCGCTCCGAGCATCTTGATCGCGGTCCCGCCGGAAGGCGATACGATTTCGAATTCCGCGTCTCCCCGCGCCGCCCAGAGGACGGTGGCGTAGTTCCCGTCCAAGCGCTTGAACTCCACGGCGTAGACGGTCGTAGAGCCGGTATCGAGTTCGCGCGAGCATTTCACGCCGTCGAGGGCTTTCGTAAGGACGCCGTATGCGACAAGCGCGGGCTTGGGATACACCCATGGCGAACGGTACGTGAGACCGGAGCCGCCCCAGAGTCCGTTGTAGTATCCGGAAGAGCAGTCGAAGAATACGCCCGGGCTGATGAGGTAGTAGCCGTGGGCGAGCGAGATTATGACGTCCCGCATATAATATTCGGCCTGCGCCTTTATGCCGAGGTCGCGTTCGGTGCGGTATACGAATTCCCACGTTCCGTTGCACATGATCTTCTTGCCGGAGATCGCCTCGAACGTATCCATCGTCACGTGCTGTCCCTGGATGTTGCAGTCGATAAGCCGTTCCGGGACGATTGTCTGCGAGGGGGTTTCGATGCCGATGCGGCCGTAGCTTTCCGCCTTCGCCCCCGCGCGCAAGGGCCCGATCACGGCGCCTGCCGACCATGTGGAGTTGCCGATCTGCAAGCGCGGCGCGAGATCGGGGAAGTGCTTGCGAAGGAGTCTCGCGCATTCGTTTATGTATTTGGCGTCGGCCCATGCCATTTTATAGGCAGGTTCTTTTGGCACGGGCAGGCCGAGGATTTCTTCGGCGAGAAAGGCGGACGGGGCGGATTCGTGCCATATCATGGGAGTTGCGACCGTATCCTTTGGCATCTTGTCGAGCGCCTTGCGCACTTCCTGCACGAACCAGTCTTCGCCCGAAACCGTCTCGCCCGAGCGGAGTGTCTTGTCTTTGAACACGCCCTTTTCGTTGTCGAAATTATCGTGTCGCCTGGGCATCATGAAATTGCCGCATCCGGCGACATCGTATTTATCGTAGAGTTCCTGGTCGATTGTCTTCGTATTTCTGCCCTTGTCGTCTTTGACGGTTTTGTCAAACGAATTCCACGAGAATTTGCGTATGCCGGTTTTTTTCATGATCGGTCCGCCGATTTCCGGTTTCCCGGTCGAGCCGTGGCAGTTGAACCACCATACGGCATACGGCGAGTCGCGGCGCGAGACCTTGCGCCCTGCTTCGGGCATGATGCCGATTGCGGCTTCGTGCGAAAAGAGTTTCCTGCCATCGCGCCCGGAAAAGGCGATATCGAGGGAATACCAGCCCGGACCAATGTCTCCGAACGGAATATCGACAACGTTTGTCGACCCGGCGGCGACGTTGAACCTTCCGCCCCCTTTGAAGACCTCCGCACCGTCGAGGTCTTTGGCGGACCAGCTGACGCTGCCAGACGCATTGCCGCGGGCCGCTATGGCGAATGACGTCTTCTTCCCCTGTTCGTCGGCTGTGAATATGTTGCCGGGCTGGGCTTCTTGGACGACTATGTCGAACGGCGCTTTTTCGAGCGTCGCCCCGAAGATGTTGAATGCGCTGTCCGAATTGGGATCGGGTTTCATTCTGTTGTCGAGCTGCTGGAAGTTCTCCCATCCTTTTCCGGTCAGGTCGAACTCCATGTAGCTCCCCCTTTGTGCGGCGAGATCGACGACCGGCCCGGGGTTCAGAGGCACCTCCGCGTAGTAAAGAGGAACAGTTTTGCCGCAGAATTCGACCTCACCGGCTTTCCGGCAATATTCCGGGACTCCGCCGGAGAAGTCGAGCACGGTGTCTCCGAGAGTGTTGCCGCCGACGCCGTTCGTTTCGTATCTGCCGAGCCGCAACGTGAGTATCGGGTCTTTCCCGGGCGACGGATCGAGGGCGAACAGGATGTGGGCCTTCACGTATGTGGCGGCCGGGACGCGGTAGTGGACCGCCATCGGGAAGCCCTGGTACGGGTGCCGTCCGTGGTATTCTTCGACTTCGAGCGCCCAATTGCCTTTACCCTGCCGGCATATCGAAATGTCTGCGGAATCGATAGGGGCGACTGCTTTCACGGGAACGCCGCCGAAATCATGCACTCCCGGAGCTATTCCCTTGAGGACGCCGCCGGACATCGCTTTCGCCCGCGGGTTTTCGGAGAAGTCGAGCGGCTCGAAGCGCGAACGGTCGATCTTGGCGAAGGCGGCGTCGTTTTTGACGGCGTATGCCACACCTGCCGAGGGGCGGAAAAAGAACTCTTTTATGCCGGAGCCGAGGGATTGTCTGCGCGAGCCGTCGACCCAGAGCGTCCACGAGCCGTCATCTTCGCTCGTGAAATCTACATGGAAGGTGTGGCGCGAAGCGGGCGGCAGGCGATTCCACTCGCGCAGAACGTCATGTCCGGAATCTACCATGCCGCGCTGGCCAGTCTCCGAGTTCTCGCAAAACGGACGCATGTTCGGGCGCACCCACTGCGCTGCAGGCGTGTCACGCCCCCTGCCGTTTTTCGAAAACGACAGATACGCATCCTTGCGTTCTGCGGTGAAGTCGCCTATCGAACAATCCCATGCTGTCTCTTCGCCGCCGTCGCGCTTGAAGCCGAGTTTCGCGGAGCGCGACGCGTCGCCGCCGAAGTTGAAGGCCACGCCGCGGCGTCCGGCGCCTTCGAGGACGATGTTCTCGGTACCCGCCGCGACTGAGGCGTTCGCGAGCGGCTGCAAAAGCGATTCGAAGGCGGCGAAGTGCTTTTCGACCGGGAACGATACGAGAGGTTCGTCCGCTGTCTTGACGACGAGATCGGTGAGTGAGAATTTCTTGCCGGGCGTGCAGGCGAAATTGAAGGCCGAAGGCTTGAGGGAGAGGACGGCGCCGGCGATGCGCTTGAACTCGTGCCCCCTGTCGGTCGCCATCCAGAACTCCGCATCCCTGCCGCGGACTTTCAACCCGAAATATTTCCAGCTGTTGTCGAGAAGGTCTATTTTCTCGCCGGCCACCGAATCCGGAGCAATGCGCACGGTTTCGCGTTTGCCGCCGTTGTCGGCGAAAACGAGATCGAAGAACGACTCCTTGCCGGTGAGTTTGAACCTGAATGTCGCGTTGAAAGACCCTTCGGGAACTGTTATCGCGTCGCGGAAGAGGTCTGAGGGCTTTTCCGCGTCTACATACGCCTCTCCCCTCCCGCTCCAAATCGGGTCGGTGCCGCAGCGTATGCCCTTGTCCGGAGACATTCGCGGAGCGTATGTGTCGTACTGCATGAAATTCTCGCAGAAAAGCGTTTTCGCATGGGTTGACGGCGCCAATGCCGCCGCGAGACACGCCGCAACCGCCGCGAGCGTGTTTCTTTGCAATAGAGCTGCGTTTGTCATAGCTTGGCTTTTCCTTTCTTTGCTTCTACAAGTTAGTGCTGAAGTCCATTGACGGCTGAGGCGGACTTGCCCGATCGCTCTCGGCGTAGCGTCCAGAGCTGAAGCCGCATGCGGTCGGAAAGGTAGCGGTCTTCCAGCCCCGGCGTGTGCACCCATGTTCCCTTGAGGCGGAACGACTTCAGCTCGGGCAGGTCGTCCAGGTTTCCTAGCTGCTCACGCGGCATGACGGTGATTTCATTCGCATCGGTCGTCAGCGCTTCAAGTGCGGCGAACAGGAAGTCTGCGGGACCGATCTCGAGTTTGCCTACGCGGATGGCCGGCGGCAGGAAGGCGGAGAGGTCGATGCTTTTCGCGGCGTGCACAAGGTCGGCGCGCGATACCTTTGCGGGCGCCGCCACGCCGCGAGGCGCGGAGAGGAAGCCGTAGACCTTCCCGGGCGTTCGCCCGCCCTCGCCGCGCAGGAATCCCACTACGGCCTGGAACACGTCGGCGACGCACCACGACGCGGGCTCGTCGACGGGGCCGAGGCTTTTTTCGAGAGATGCCTTCACGCGCGGCAGGTCGGCACGCTTGATGGGCACGCGCGGACGCGGCGGCGGCAGTCGCGAGAGGTCGGTCACGATGAAGCGGGGGTCTCCCTTGACTGTGCGGACGAAGTCGCGCACGCGCGAGAAGTACGTCTCCGTGTCGGCCGTGGAGCGTCGCGGCGTAGGCTTCCACTCGCCCCACGGGACGGAGTTCGTCCGGTTGTAGTTCACCGCGTCCCAGTGGACGGTGCGCACGGCGATGTGAGGATGCGCGTAGAAGACGGCGCGTGGGCGACGCGAGGCGGCGTCAAGCATCTCCGCGACGGCCGGCGGGTTCTTCGCAATGCCTGGGATCAGCCATTCGATCGACTCGTCGTAGCGCAGCTGGCGGATGTTGCAGTACCACAGGTCCTCGCCGGCACGGTTCCACACGACGGTGTCGCAGACGAAGGGAATGCCGAGGTCCGCCCAGGCGTAGTAGGCCGCGTAGCTCTTCGAGTCGCCTGGAGGCACGGCGCACCATACGTCCATGCCGCCTGTCGCGGAGCGTACTGCGTCCCGTGCGCGGCGTTCCTCGTCGAACACGCGGTGGTATGCGAGCGAGAAGTCTTCGACGTCTGTGATCTCGCAGATATCGGGGTGCCGCGAGTGGTACATCGTCTGCGTGCCGACGAGGTGCGGCCTAAGCGATGCGAGAACGTCCTGACGGCCCCAGCGAACGAGCTGGTCGGCCAGGAAGCCGACAATCGCGAAGTGCGCCTTCACCCCCTCTTCGGCGAAGAGGTCGGCGAATCGCTTGATGGAGTCGGCGGTGTCGGGGTCGGTGTAGTCTTCGGCGTCGAGGAAGAAGAGCACCTCGGTGGACGGCTGCGCGGCGGATGCCGTCGCAGTCGGCACCGCACCGACGAGAAGCGGAAGCGCGGCAAGCAAGCATATTGCATTCATGGTCAGCTACTGCTGCGGCTGCGACTCGGCGGCGCAATCCTCTTCCTTGGCGACTTCGCCGAGGGTCTTCGTGCCCGAGAGGAGCGCGACGACCTGGCCCTGCACCTCTGCAAGGTTCTCAAGCCGGAGACGCGGGTCGAGAATGACGAAGGTATCGCCCTGCTTGCGGTCTTCGTAGACGCGGCGGATCTTCCCGTCCTCAAGTTCCTTGGCATCGCGCTCGACGAGTATCTTCGAGCGCTCGAGCATCACGGCGAGGACATAGACGACGTTCTTCATCGCGGGGTCATCGAGCGTGACGAGCTGCCTGAGGAGCTCGCCCGCATCCTCCTTCTTGAGCGGCTCCTTCTTCTCTTCCTTCACTGGCGCGAGATAGACGCCATCCCACTGCGAAAAAGGCTCCCAGTCTCGCTCGGCAGTCTTCCAGCACTCCGGGTGGCAATCGAAGCGCTCATACCCCTCGGGCGTTTCCTTAAGCGCGCTTACTACCGGCGCACGGTCGACGAGCGGCTTCTGGCAGAGACTGCATACATGGCCGCGAGACCTGATGTTCCATTCCTGTGACATTGCTACTTCCCCATTCCAAAAAGCTTCAGCGCCGCCCTGAAGTCAGCCGGAAGCGGCGAGTGAACCGATATCTCCTCGTTCCGCTGCAGCGGATGCGGCAGCGTAAGCGTGGACGCGTGGAGCATCTGCCGCGGAACGCGCATGAGCCGTGGGTCGCGCGCGTTCTTGAGCCCGAACACCCTGTCTCCGACAATCGGGAAACGCAGAGACGCGAGGTGGCGGCGAATCTGGTTCGTGCGGCCGGTGTCTATGCGGACCCTCAGGAAACTCGCGTCCGCCGACTTCGCCTCCCTCGTCACGCGAGAGACGGCTGGCTGCCCGTCAAGCGGAGTGTCGACGAGCCGGTGCGCGAACTTGAACTCGCCGACGACGATCGCATGGTAGACCTTGGAGACGACGTGCGTCTTGAATTTCTCTATCGCCGCCTCGAGCGCGGCGTGGTTCTTTGCAAACATGAGGCATCCCGTCGTGTCGCGGTCGAGACGGTGGACGGCCTCGAGAGTCGGAACCTTCTCCTGCTCGCGCAGGATTGCCTCGACGCTCTTCGGATCGTCACACGAGACGAGCCCGGCGGGCTTGTCGCAAACGAGATAGCTGTCGTCCTGCCAAAGCACCCTGACGTGTCTCTTCGCGGGAGCGGCCGGGGCCGCCGCGGCGGATGCGCCGCGCGACGACTCCGCGGACTGCTTCTGCGCGCCCTTCACTACTGCTGACGGCACCTCGACGACGTCGCCGGTCTTCAGCGCGTACCGCGCAATCCACACGCACTTGCGGTTGACCCAGACATTGCGCCCGTCGATGGCTGCCTTGGCGGAACGGCGCGAAAGCGCGAACTTCAGGGAGAGAAAATCCTGGAGCACCTTCGGGTCGGGCTTGTTGACTGCAAGGGAGACGATGCCCGCGGAATGCTGGAAGGCACGTCGCATCACGTCAGACCTTCGTGACGCTGCCGACGACGCCTATGCACTTGTGGCCCTGCATGTTGGGCGCGAGAACGACCTCGACCTCCTCTTGGTCTTCGTCGCCTTCCGCGACAATGCCGGTGACGGTCGTCTCGCCTTCGAGCGCCTTCTTGAAGTTCCCGGGCAGCGGCTCATCGGACATGAGGTCGGAGAAATTGCGCGAACGGGCCTCGTCTTCGTCCTCGAGGTCGAACATCTCGCAGAACGCCGCGTTGCACTCGCGGATGCTGCCGTCGCTGTCGCAGGCGAAGAGCGCGGACTGCGCCACCTGAAAGGCGGCGGCCTTGGCGCGAAGCATGTTGTTGATGCGACGGCGGCGCTCGGTGTTTCGGACAGTGAAGACGAGATCGCCCGGATCCATCAGGTCGATGATCGAGACGGTCACCTCGCAAGAGAACTTCGAACCGTCCTTGTTTAGCCCGTTCGCGTCGATCATCATGTGGCGGTCGCCTTCGAGGCCGCGGCGGATGCGCTGGACTATCTCGGGGGCGAGACCGGGAATGAAGAAGGAGATCGGGCGGTCGATGACTTCGTCCTGCGTGTAGCCGAAATGCTCCTCGGCGCGCGGATTGATCTCGATAATGTGGCCATTCGGGTCGGTAATGACGACGGCGTCGTACATTCCTGCCAGAAACTGGCGGAAAAGCGACTTGCGGTCTTTAGGCACGAACAGCGGCATATTGGGTAGTATTATATCAAATTATACGATGAGCATGCAATCACCGTATGAAAAGAACATGTAGTTGTTTCTCACGGCAAGGGCATAGGAACAGAGAACCCGCTCGCGGCCTGCGAGCGCCGAAATCATCATAAGGAGCGTAGACTGCGGAAGATGGAAGTTCGTAAGCATGCAGTCGCAGACCTTGAACTTATAGGGCGGGTAGATGAATATGTCGCTCGCGCCCGACCCCGCCTCGACAACACGACCGTCCTTGCCGTCTACTGCGGCGGCGACGGTTTCGAGCGTCCTGACCGTCGTAGAGCCGACGCAGAAGACGCGACCGCCGCGCGCCTTGCACTCGTTGATCGCCTCGGCCGTCTTGGGCGGCACAGTAAACGCCTCGAAGTCCATGTGGTGGTCTTCGATGTTGTCGGCCTTCACCGGGCGGAAGGTGCCAGGGCCCACATGCAGCGTGACGGCGACGCGCCGGACGCCCTTCGCGTCGAGTGCGGCGAAGATTTCGGGCGTGAAGTGAAGCCCCGCAGTCGGCGCGGCGACCGAGCCAACCTCGCGCGCATAGATCGTCTGGTAGCGCTCGCGGTCCTCCTTCTCCTCCTCGGCCGTTCCCTCGCGCTTCACGTAGGGCGGGACAGGCGTGCGGCCGAACTCGTCGAGAAGGTCCATAAGCGGGCGCTTGCACGAGAACTCCACCTGCCACATGCCGATGCCGGAAAGCGGCTTCAAAAGCGTCGCCTTAAGCTCGCCTGCGGGCCCGAACGAGGCGACCTGTCCTTCGCGGCACTTGCGGCCCGAGCCGATTATGCAGTTCCAGCGAAGCGAATCGGTCCCCGCCGTCATGCTCGGCCGCTCGTCGTCGGCGTCCATCGGCGCGGCGTTGACCATCAGAAGCTCGATTGCACCGTGCGTATCTGGCCACTCGCCAATAAGCCGCGCGGGGAACACCTTGGTGTCGTTCACGACGAGCAGGTCGTTCGCCGTGATGTACTCGACGATGTCGGCGATATGCCTGTGCTCGACGACGCCTGTCGCGCGGTGGAGCACCATCATCTTCTCGGAGCCCCGCTTTTCGGCGGGGTGCTGCGCTATCAGCCGTTCGGGAAGCGGATACCAGAATTGCCTTGTCTTCATAAGGGTCAGACCCCTGTGACACAGTAGAGTGACACAGTAAATCTCCTTGATCTTTCTATAAATCTAGCCATACAACTCCTTAATTACTGTGTCACTCTACTGTGTCACAGGGGTCTGACCCTTTCGCCTTAGCACGAGAACGCTGATCTCGGCGGCATTGAAAAAGCGGATCGGGAACCCCGCCCACTGCCCGCAGCCGGGCGACACATAGAGGCGACCGGCCTGCCCCGAGGCCGACCCGTCGTCCGAAATGCGGTAGAGCCCGCGGACGAACCCGTTGTTGTGCCACGCGACAAGGAGATTGAGAAGCGGCATGATGCCGCCGTGAGTGTGTCCGGAGAGCTGGAGCCGCACGCCGTAAAAGACATTCTCCCTCGCTTCCCCCGGGCGGTGCTGGAGAAGGACGCGGTATTCGCCGTTCGTCGCAACGGCAAACACCTTCTCCACGTCGAACTGCTCGCTTCCGATATCCCAATGCCTCGTCGCAGCTTCGTCGTCGACGCCGCCAAGCGCAATCCCCTCGTGCGGAAAGACACACTCGTTGCGGAGAAAGCGGATGCCCCATTTGCCGTAAATCGCCCGCCAGGCGTCCCAGTCGTTGTAGAACTCGTGGTTGCCCGTGCAGAACCAGACGCCGTCCCGCGCCTTCAGGGTCTTCAGCGGCTCGACATCCGCAAAGCGCTGCGCGGGGTTGCCGTCAACGACATCGCCCGTGCAGACGATCAGGTCTGCACCGACGGCGTTCGCCTTCGCGACTATCGCCTCAGTACGCCAGCGCGGCGCAGACGCCGAAACGTGAATGTCCGCGAGCTGGAGAATGCGGTAGCCGTCGAGCGAGGCAGGCAACGCCGGGCAGTCGACCTCTACTACCCGCACGTCGGGGACCTTCACGCCGTTCCAGATTCCGATTGCGGCAAGCGACCACGCGAGCACGGGGAGGAGATACGCCTTTACCTTCCTCCGCAGGAAGAAGAGCGCGACCGCCAGGACAAGCAAGATCATCGCGCCCGAATACATCCAGTTCCACAACCATATCACGGCCATCGGCAAGTCCGGGTTGAACTCGTCGCCGCCCAGCAGACGGTAGAACAGGAACTTCGAGCAAGCGAGAAGGACAAGCAGCGACCATGCGGCCTGCGTGCGCGAGCGAAGCTGGAGGGCGCGGCACGAGGGAAACACAAAGCCAAGCATCACGAAGACGAAGGCGATCAACGGAAAGCAGATGAAAATCGCCCTGAACACTTCACGTCCTCCAGCGGTGGGTCGAGACGCCCTTGGCCACTACCGGGTCGGTCTCGCCAACCATGCCTATCTCCCTGACGCCGGGCGTGTCGATCACCATCGCTCCCGAGGGCAGCATGACGAGCTCGCGACTCGTCGTCGTGTGGCGGCCCTTGCCGGACCATTCCTGTATCTCCTGCGTCGCAGCCCACGCCTCGCCCGCGAGCGTATTGAGGAGCGTGGACTTGCCGACACCCGACGAGCCGACGAAGGCGAGCGTCTTCCCAGGGGCCGCGTATTCCCTCACGGCGTCCATCCCCTCGCCTGTCAGCGCGGATATCCTCATGAGCCGTGCCCTGCCCGCTATCGTCTCGACGAGTTCGTCCACGAACGCCTCGTCGCCGTCGCGCCAGAGGTCGGCCTTCGTGAGCACCACGACCGCCTCACCTTCGCCAATGTCCTCGGCAAGCGCGAGATACCGGCTGATGCGGGCCGTAGAGAAGTCTTCGTTCAGCGACATCATTATGAAAAGCGTGTCGAAGTTTACTGCGAGCGTCTGCGAGGTGCGGCGCGCGGCAGGGTCGCGACGCTCGAAGTGCGAAAAACGCGGCAGAACCTCGAATATCATCGAGTCGCCCTGCGCGTTGTGGCGGAACCTCACGAAGTCGCCGGTGATTGGCTTAAGCGGTTCGGATGCCTGAAGCTCCGACTTCTTCGCGCCCTTCATGTCGTCTGGAGCGACGGTCTTCATGCGACCAAACGCGGACTTCTTCTTGCGGGCGAGTATCTCGCCCTCTGCCTCGTTGCAGACGAGATGGTAGTAGTCGCCGTGCGCGCTCACGACACGCCCGATGCCGGGCTCGACGGCTCCACGCCAGCCGAATCTCTCGATGCGGGTCACGACTTCGCGACACCTTCGCCGCCGGCCGAGGCCTCGCCCTCGACAAGTGCGACCTTTTCCATGAACAGGCGCCGCAGGATCGGCATACGGCGCTCCTGGCGCTCGAGCGACCACATCACGAACGCCCACTTCTTCTCGAAGTCGTAGACGCTTGGAAGCGACGGTCTAAAGCCCTCGAACTCTTCGCGCATAACCGAAAGCTGCCACGCAAGCGCGTGCGTCCTGTACTCGAAGCCGTCCATGAACCTCTCGGCGACCTCGGCCATCGTCACGGCATGGCGCTTCTGGTATATCTTCAGGGCATGGGCGAAGTTGCCGAGATAGAAGTTCGCGAGTGCAAGCAGGTTCTCGTCGGAGAACGAAATATCCGGCCATCCGAAACTGCCGCGCACAGAGCATGTCGCGACGCGCTTCGGGACAACGCGCTGGCGGATGATGTCGTACTCGAACTCGTAGATCTCCTTGCCGACGCCGTAGAGCGGAGACTGCGTAGCAGGGTCGTACTTTTTCATCGCCATATTCTGCGCGGCCGCGTCTCCCATCAAGGTCGCGAGCCCAAGAACGACGTCCTTCTCCTCGACCGATGCGTCGTCGGCATTGCAGAAGTAGTTCGCGGGGATCGAGTCCATCGGCTCGCCCTCGCAACGCTCGCGGATGTAGAAGTCCAGCGGCCGGCGACCCTTGTGCGGACGGCGCCTAAGAAGCATGTAGTTCGCGCTAAGGGTGAGGCCGAGCGCCCTCAGAGCGCCTATGCGGGCGAGCATGTAGCTGCCATAACCGCGACGAGCGCTCGAAAGCCGCTTCTCGATCAAGCTCTTCTCAAGCGGGCTGCGATTCGTCTTGTAGACGATTTCGCGCGTCTTGCCCTTCCCAATCGGCACGTCCTCGGCCTGGCGAATCTCGTACACGTTCGCATAGATGACGATCTCGTCCCTGGACATGAGCCCGCGCAGGTTGGAGAGGAGCACTTCGCTGCGCTCGTCCGCGCCGGGGTGCATTACGGCGCGCCCGCCGACATAAGTCGCGCCAGGAAGCGCCGTGCGGCGGTCGTCGAACGCAGGAGTCGAGCCCTCGCCAGCAACAGCGTAGATCTCGCCCGTGATGTACATGTAAAGCGTCTCGGTGAACGCTCCCGAAGTCTCGTCCGCAAACTCGGGGCGCGTCAACAGCGACTCGTAGAGCGAAAGTATCTCCTGCGTCTTCTGGATGACGCCGAGCTGTCCGAGCCGTCCAAGCGCAACCGACTCCATCAATCGCTCAAGCTCGAGGATGAGCCGCTCGAGCGCAACGCCGCGCCTCATGCCGAAAAGCTCGATCTCGTGGTGGCCACGATACTTCTGCATGCGGCAGAACGAGGACGGCTGGCCCTCATAGACCGAGACGAGCTCCTTCA
>Ga0265300_10003336_pt1 | contig 13239 bp, 9 predicted proteins | sample AusTroGonzalo_MG_FD_193482 | JGI IMG/M metagenome (GOLD analysis project Ga0265300, IMG submission 193482) | Bovine rumen microbial communities from tropical cattle in Woodstock, Queensland, Australia - Gonzalo_03 | ecosystem: Host-associated > Mammals > Digestive system > Stomach > Rumen ... | reverse complement strand
CCTGCCGCCCGCCGAGGTCACCGCCTCGCGCCATCAGTTAGGCTCCAGACTCATCACATCCACCCACGACCTGCGTCTGTGGGATCTCAACGGAGGTAGCGGCCGCAACGGCAATGCCGCCATTGCCACACCTTTTGAGCCCCATCCACTGTATGGAGACAAACATAAATGTAGCCAATACGTAAACAAACAAATGTGTCGTGTATATACTACCGGCAGTCTATACGATTTCCCCACGCCGCCTATCTGGATTCTCTGCAACGAGCCTTGGAACCCTACACCCACGAAAAAAGAGGAGAAAAAAGAAGACGGTTCTCAAGAGAGCACCGCCCAGGAAGCAAAGGAATCGAAATAAACAAACAGCTATTGATAACTTTTCCGTCATCCGGAATCGCGGGTGGCGGAATTGTTGTATTTTTGCAATTTGGATATAATAACGGTTAACGTTTAACGTTTAACGGTTAAAGATAAAAACAGCTCATTTTGTAAAAACATATCATTATGAAAAAGCATTTGTCCTTTCACTCCCTCTCACTCCCTCTCACTTCCCGTCACTCCCTCATTCTCTTGTGCCTGTTTCTCACCTTTCACCTTTCACCTTTCACCCCCGTCGTTATGGCGCAGAAACCCAAGAATGTCGAATTTACACAGGCGGGTTTGCCCGACGAGTTGCTCGAGTACATGAACAAGTCCACCTCCGACAAGGACCGACAGAAGGAGAACACCAAGGTGCTGCAGGCTTTCAAGTCGGCCTATAACGGCTTCGACGCCCGTCTGCAGAAACGCTTGACGGACTTCTACTCCTATGCCGTGAAGGCGAAGATGAAGGGCAATCCCGAGATGTGCAACCTCACGCGGGTGCTCACCACCCTCGCCACAACGCCTGCCGGTGGCAAGAATCTGAACGACGCCTATGCCAATGTGCCCAATCTCGAAGGCTTCGTCTCGTCGCTCGAAAGCTTCGCCAAGCGCAGCGCCAAGGCGAAAGCCGTCACCGAATATATCGATTTCTGCGAAGGACTCTTCGCCGACCGTGTGCTCTATCATTCCAATAGTTGCGAGTGGCGCTTCGACAAGAACACCCCGTTCCGCCTCGGGGTGAAGGACGACGTGCCGCTGGTGTGGTTCGAGAGTCCCGCCGACCTGCACTATGCCTCGAACAAAGACCAGGGCGTCATCCACGGCACTACGGGTGTCTACAACTACAAGGAGAACGAATGGCGCGGTGAGGGAGGCCGTGTGGATTGGACGCGCACGGGCCTCGCGGCCGATGTCTGCTATGCCGATCTGAGTCGATACAAGGCAGAGACCAAATTCCCCAAGTTCAAAGCCGACTCGGTGAGTTTCATCCACACGCAGTATTTCTCTTCTCCCATCCCGGGACGCATCGAGGAGCTCCTCGACTCGCCCAAAGAGCCTGGCAAATACAGCTACCCGCGCTTCCGCTCCACGCAGCGCGACTTCGTGATGAAGGACATCATGCCGGGAGTGGATTACAGCGGCAGCTTCATGATGAACGGCGCGAAGTTCATCACCGCCTCGAGCAAGCATCCCGCCAAACTCATCTTCAACCACGACGGTAAAGCACAGCTGGCCGTCACCTCGATGAAGTTCACCATCACCCCCGAGAAGATGCAGGCCGAGAATGCCGCCGTCAGCATCTATATCGGCGACGAGGACTCCATCGCCAATACCGGCATCACGGTGCGCTATGTGCCTTCCGAGGGACAGGTGGTGCTCATCAACGACCCCAAGCGCAACTTCTACAGCCCCTATGTCGACTCCTACCACGAACTCGATATCTACAGCGAGAGCATCGTCTGGCGTATGGCCAGCGGCGACCTCATCTTCTCCAACCTCGGTGCCACGGGAGCCATTAGCACCAGCACCTTCGAGTCGTCCAGTTTCTACACCGCCAACAAGTACCGCGCCATCACCGGCATCGCCGACAAGAGCCCCGTGGAACGCGTCTACGAATTCATGCGTTCCAACAGTTCGGAATTCTCCGCACAGAAGTTTTCCGACTACCTGGGACTCGACATGAGTCAGACACTCCTCATGATACACACCCTCTCGAAACACGGCCTAGTGTCGTATAACGAAATCAACGGCCAGGTGAAGGTGAAAGACAAACTGGTGGATTACCAGAAAGCCTTCACGCGCAGCAAGGGTTTCGACTATGACGCCCTCTCGCTCGAGTCGTCCACCCAGGGCGCCAATGCCCGTCTCACCTTCGCCGACAACAACCTGTTGATTCGCGGTGTCAACAACTTCGTGGTCTCCGACAGCCAGTCGGTCGTCGTCTACCCCGACTCCCTCACCGGCCGTCAGGTCACCGTGGGTCGCAACCGCGCCCTCCATTTCGACGGTCGCGTGGATGTGGGCAAGTTTATGCTCACGGTGAAGAACTGTGACTTCAGCTACGAGAACTACAGCTTCAATATGCCCACCATCAAGCAGATGGAGTTCTATGTGCCCGACTTCAAGGACGACAAGTACGAACAACTGGTGCGCACGCCCCTCTCTAACCTCGTCGGCACCCTCGCCGTCGACAAGTCCGACAACCACAGCGGACTCACCAAGAACAAGGAGTATCCCATTTTCCAAAGTCTTGAGAACAGCAGCGTCTTCTACGACGGCAAGGATATCCAGGAGGGCCGCTACCACCGCGACCGCTTCTACTACACCCTGCAGCCTTTCACCATCAGCAGCATGACCGACTTCGTCACCGACAGCCTGCAGTTCAACGGTGTGCTCACCTCCGGCGGCATCTTCCCCGACATCACGGAGCCGCTGCGTGTACAGAAAGACTACTACTTGGGATTCAAGATTGAGACCCCCGCCGGCGGCTTCCCCGCCTATGGTGGCAAGGGCCAGTTCACCAAGAAGGTGCGACTCGACCACACGGGCCTTCGCGGCAACGGCGAGCTCACCTACCTCACCTCCACCACCAAATCCAAAGAGTTCCTCTTCCTTCTCGACTCCACGCTTGCTGTCACCGACACCTTCAGCGTCCGCGAGGAGCAGGGATTCCCGCAGATTGCCAATGGCAAGACAGACCTTCACTGGCTGCCCTATCAAGACTCGATGGCGGTGGTCACGCTGGCCGACGGACGACCCTTCAGGATGTATCGTGGCGAGTCCACCCTGCGGGGCCGTGTGGCGCTGATGCCCAAGGGCGCTTCCGCCGCTGGCAGCGCCGATGTGCGTGAGGGCAACTTCGTCTCTCAGCATTTCACCCTCGCTTCGCGCGAGATGAACGCTCGCGTGAGTGACTTCACCCTCCGTAGCAAGAAATTCAAGACGGTGGCCTTCAGCGCCCAAGGGGTGCAGTCCTCGGTCAACTATGATACCCGCCGCGCCGACCTCAAGGCAGACGCTCCCGTCACCTCCGAGTTGCAGCTGGCACGCTACCAGGCGGTGGCCGACCACTTCGCGTGGGATATGGACCGCCAGCAGCTCGACCTCAGCAACTCCACCCGTGGCACCTCCGAGGGCCTCGACGGTATGGACATCCGTCAGCGCCTCAACAAACGTGGCGATATGCCCGGCGCCCTCTTCACCAGCACCGACCCCAAGCGCAACGGACTCTCCTACCATTCGCTCCTGAGCACCTATAAGTACGACCTCGGCGAGCTCTCCAGTCAGGGGGTCTACCTCATCCATGTGGCCGATGCCGCCATCGCTCCCGCCAAAGACACCGTGCATGTCTGCAAGGACGGCGAGATGCGGGTGCTCAACCACGCACAGCTCATCTTCAACCGCGATAGCGCCTACCACCTTGTCGTCGATGCCGACCTGCTCGTCAAGGGTGGTGACAGTTACACCGGCAAGGGCTTCTACGACTTTACGGGGCATCCCGACAAGCCGCAGCGTCTGCTGCTCGATGATATCTCCACTCAAACACTCACACAATCAGGCAATCAAGTAATTACTGTCGCCAAAGGCGCCGTTGACGACAAAGCCTCCTTTACCCTTAGTCCCGCCTTCGGCTTCGCCGGCAAGGTGCGTGTCGAAGGCAATCAGCGTTGGCCCTATTTCGAGGGCGGCGTACGCCTCATCCAGCCCTGCATCCCGCAGGAACAGGTGGCCCTGCTGGCCTATGCCGGCTACACCGACCCCGAACATATCCACGTCACCGTGCCCAAAGAGCCTACCGACTGGAAAGGCAAGCGCATCACCGCCTCCATCCTTATGGACAAGAGTACCCTGCGGCCCCATGCTGCTTTCCTGACCAACGAGAAGGTCTCCGACAACGAGCTCCTCGCTGCCCACGGTGTGCTCACCTATTTCGGCGAGAGCAACGAGTATATGATTGCCTCCGAGGAGAAAGTCGCCGACCCCGACAACATCGCCGACCCCTACCTCTCTCTCTCCACCGACAACTGTCTGCTGGAAGGCGAAGGCCCCATGAACTTCGCCCGCAAGAAGACACAGGCCACCTTCTACTCCTACGGCACCGCCTCGATGGGCATCAAGAACAGCGACGAAGACCATATCGCCACCGTCTTCGGATTCTCCTTCCCGCTGGCCACTGAGGTCGTCGATGCTTTAGCCGCCAACCTCAAGGAAGAGTTGCGCCTCGAACCCATCGGCATGACCACCAATGCCGAGATGCGCCACGCGCTGATGTATCTCTTCGGCGCCGACAAAGGTGCCGCCGCCTATGCCTCCTACAGCACCGACGGAGAGCTCGAGAAGATTCCCGAGCAGATGCGCTCCACCCTCCTCTTCGACAACCTCCGTTGGCAGCACAACAATGCCCTCGGCCTCTTCTGCGAAGGGAAGACGGGTCTCGTGGGTGTCGACAACAAACCCCTCGGCGTCACCGTCAAGGTGAAAGCCCAGATCTATATGGACAAGAACGCACAGAAGATGAAGTTCTATGTCGAAGCCGCCAAAGACCACTGGTACTTCTTCTACTACGACTTCGCCACGCAGGACCTCACCATCTACAGCAGCGTGGGAACTTGGGAAGACAAAATCAAGGCCATTCCCCTCGACCAGCGCAAGATTTCGAAGGACGGCCTCGGAACCTTCCACTACCACGTGGGCACAGTGTCGAACTATGTCTCCAACTGGCTCACCTCCTTCAACCGCTCGGCCCAGGCCGAAGAGGACGAATAAAGGTGATTGATTATTGACAATTAGTCGAAAAAAGAAAAAACGGGAGGTAAAACATATTGTTTTTGCCTCCTGTTTTATTATCATCATGAAAAAAAATATGATTGCAAAACGTTGAAAACCAACTTTAAACTTTAAACTTTAAACTTTAAACTAATTTTTTTTTTGCCATATCGGAAAAAGTTCATACTTTTGCACCCGCTTTCAACAGATTGGAGGTCGGAAGTCGGAGGTCAGAATCTCAAACCTCATACCTCAAACCTCCCACTTAAGAAAGGCCCAGGTGGTGGAATTGGTAGACACGCTACTTTGAGGGGGTAGTCGCCATAGGCGGTGCAAGTTCAAGTCTTGTCCTGGGCACTGATGAGTTAAGAGATAACAATTAAAAGTTCATAGTTAAACTATTATCTATAAACTCTTATCTATTAGCTAATCTCTACCAGCCCGGGTGGCGGAATTGGTAGACGCGCACGTTTCAGGTGCGTGTTCCGAAAGGAGTGCAGGTTCAAGTCCTGTTCCGGGCACTACGGAGGGTAAAGCGCAAGTTTTACCCTCCATTGCTTTTTTTGACCCTCGTAATTCATTGTCTTGAAACACATAATATGCCACTGATACCGATAAAGAAAGATTCACGTGCTCACTTGTGAACACACCAAGAGCCGCCCGTGATGGACGGCTCTTTTGCTTGCTAGTTAATCGTTATTTATTCCCTTGTGACAGGGGCCTGTCCCTTGTCACCATGCCACTGTAGGAATATACTTCAACTGAGCCAACTCCTCTGGTGGCAGCATGCTTTTAAAATAGTCTTTTGTATCCATCTTTTTCGATAATTTGTTATATCAATACGTCCATATTTGTCTAAATATTTGAATGCAAAAATACACCAATTCTCCTGCAAGGCGTTTACACAAAAGTGTAAAACAACCCTTAAAACGTCATAATTTACACACTTGTGTAATATAATACATCTTTTGACGTTATCACATTGTAAGAGTCCCGAAAGCGTGAAATACTACCGTCGGCAAGTCTATGACAAACTCGGTGTGCGTAACATCAGCGAGGCTCTGTCCCACGCCGCCGACTACTGCCTGCTGTAGCCGTTTCGGGCGATTATTGCATTGGGAATGTGTTGAGTGCGTGGATAATTTGATAGTTAATCACAATAAAATATGGTTATGAAAAGATATTTTTTTCTGGCAGCCTTCGCCCTCGTTTTTTCCATTAATTGTATGGCACAAAAAAATATCTACGACTTTACCGTCAGGGATATTGAGGGCAAGGAGGTGTCGCTGGCCGACTACAAGGGCAAGGTGCTGCTGATTGTCAATGTGGCGAGCAAGTGCGGCCTCACCCCGCAGTACGAAGGGCTGGAGTCGCTCTACCGCAAATACAAGGAACAGGGATTGGAGATTCTGGCCTTCCCCTGCAACCAGTTCCTCGGCCAGGAGCCCGGCACCAACGACGAGATAGTGACCTTCTGCTCGGTCAACTATGACATCACCTTCCCATTGTTCGACAAGATAGATGTCAACGGGGACGAGGAAAGTCCGCTCTACACCTACCTCAAGGCGCAGGCGCCGTTCAAAGGCTACCCTGAAGGGTCGGAGAAGTTCGCCGAGCAACTGACGATGATACACCAAAAGACCGGCACGGGCTTTGAGCAGGGCAATGCCGTGAAGTGGAACTTCGGCAAGTTCCTTGTCTCCCGCGACGGCACCGTCCTCCTCCGCTTCGAGCCGATGGTTCCGCCTGCCGATTTGGAGGCTGACATTCAGCGGATGTTGGCAGAATGACGGAGGCAGAACGGACGTCCAACTATTTCTCAGCCGTCACGCAGAGCCAGTGGCGCTGCTCGTCGCGACGGACGGTGATGTCGTGGAAACCGGCAGCGGTGAGGTGGGTGCGGAGTTCGTCGGGGGTGTAGGTGTGCATGCCGTCGATGAGTTTCTCCCATTTCTCGTTGTTACCCGAAAGGCCGTCGTCCTCGTTGACGATGACGAAGTGGCCACCATCTTTCAACGTACGACGCACACCGGCGAAGCATTTCTCTATCTCCGGCCAGAAATAGACCGTCTCGAAGGCGGTGACGAGGTCGAAACTGTCCTCCTCGAAGGGCAGCGCGTCGGCACTTCCCTCGACCACTTGGCAGCGCCCGGCGGCAATGGCTTTGGCGTTCACCTCGCTGGATTTCTTGACAGAGACAGACGAGTAGTCGATGCCCGTCACCGTACCTTTGGGGGCGCGGCTTAGCAGCCGTGCGATATTGGCACCGCCGCCGCAACCCACATCGAGGATATCCGCATTTTCGGCAATGGAGACTTCGCTCAATCCCCATCCGGCCAGCTTGGCGTGACCGCCGCCGTTCATTCCGTTCACTATCATGCGCCCGAAGAATCCCTCCGGCTTGCGCGTGTTGCTAAAGATTTTTGAAAGTATCTTCATGAATAAAGTTTAAAAGTTGTAGAGTTATAGAGTTTTAAAGTTTAAGGTTTTAAAAGGTTTAAAAGGTTGAAGAGGTAGTGATGAGGGGAGAGTGGGGTCTGTTTTTTAGTGGCTACCTGCTATCTGCTCCCCGCTAATTATAGGCGTGGAGTCCGCCTAAGATAAAATTGACGCCGAAGTAGGTGATGACAACGCTCAGGAAGGCCAGCAGGCAGTAGAGATGGAAGGCCCTCGGGCGCTGTAGCACACCCCGATGCAGGGGGATGGCGTAGATGATGAGGGTGATGAGTGCCCATACCTCCTTGGGATCCCACGACCAGTAGTTGCCCCATGAGATGTTGGCCCACACGGCTCCGATGATGATACCTATGGCCAGCAAGGTGACGGCCGGGTAAAGCAGCAGGAGGTTCAGCCGGCGGTAGGCTTCGCCGTCGCGAATGAGGCCCGCCACACCGCCCATCATCACGAAGAAGAAAAGGGCATAGGAGCACATGATGACGGCTACGTGGAGTGTGAGCAGGGGTGAGTTGAGCACTGGCATCAGGTTGGTGACGGGAGGGTTGCTGCCGCTCATCATGGCCACTAGCAGGCAGAATCCCATTGTGAGCATGCCGGCCGGCAGCGCCACAGGATGGCGACGGCAGAGCAGCAGCGCAACAATGCCTATCACCAGCGCCATGAGGTTCATGCTGTCGAAGCCTCCGGCCATCGGGGCGTGTCCGCCAATAATCCAACGGAGGATGAATATCAGCAGCAGGAAAGCCGTCAATGCCGCAACCCATACGATGGAAGCGACGCGCATCCATTTCGCCTGTTTGTTTTTGCGTATAAGGGTGTAGGCGAAGAAGAGAAGTCCGAGGGTGATGCTCACCATCGCCAGCCAGCGGCCGGTGGTCAGCGCGTTGTAGAGGCGCTCGGCCCCCACGCGGAAAGCCGAGGGATGGAACCGTTTCTCCTGATACTGGCGGGTCTTGTCGAAAGCTTTCTCCAACGCTGCATAGTCGCCTTCTACCACCAGCTGCTGGCAGTAGCCGAGGCTTCGCCGCACAAAAAGATACTCTTCGTCATCGACGCTCAGCGGCAGGTCGTCGTTCTGGCTGTACCAGCCGAGGGTGCCGCTGCTGTCGGCGATGGGATAGAGTTTCAGTAGTTTGCCCGACAGCAGCATCCTCACCAGGCTCTGCTTTTCGGCGGCGGCCTTCAGGTTCTTGTCGGTGGTGGGACCGACGCGCAGAGTGTCGAGAAACATCAGCTGCGACATCGACGAACGACTGTCGAGCCCGAGGCTGCCGGCACCCTTGATTTTGATGGCGGGCTCGTCGACCCACTCGCTGTAGTAGAAGAGGTAGCCGCTGAGCACCTGCTCGCTGCTCAAACCGTGATAAGTGGCGCTTCCAGTAAGTTTGGTGGTGAAATCCTTGGCCAGCGTTTGCAGCGGACACACACGCCCTTTGTAGAGCACGTACATCTCGCCCATCTTCGAGGCCGTTGCCTTCGGCAAAGTCCGTGGAGCGGCGAAGGAGAAAGGAGTGAGCTGAAAGGTGAAAAAGAAGAGCATTATCACGGGGACGGCTCCACGCAACAACTTGCGGAATGGGCCATTCTTGGCGGCAAGCATACAGAGGAGACCCAGTACCAGCAATGCGTAGCCGCAGTAAGTGACGCCGATGCCCCAAGGGTCGTGCGCCACACTGAGGGTCGACGAGCCGTCGTCGCCGTAATCCTCCTGATAGAAACGGTAGCCACGATGGCGCAGGATGTTGTTCATCGAAATATCGTGTCGCTCACCGTCGACCACCACATGGCTCACGAAGTCCATCGGCGTGTGCGTACCGGCATAGGGAACCATCTCGAAGCGGTTCAGTGTAACCGCGAATGGCAACCGATACTCGCCGAACTCATTGCAAGAAACGCCCGGCTGCAACGTCATGCTGCCGTGCTGTCCTGTCCATGTAGTCAATGCACCGCCCAGCAGGATGACCGGCACTGCGGCGTGAATCAGCAGCGTGGAAGGCCGCCGCCACATCTTCCCTTGCACGATAGAGACGATGGCACCGACGGCCACCATGCCCATCAGCACCGCGAACCACCACGAGCCATAGAAATGCTCGCCTGTCCACTCCGCGCCGTGTTCTTTCTCAAAAATGGTGCCCGCAGCCAGCACCGCTGCCACCAGCGCCATCACTATCACACTGACTTTCTTTGTATTCACTTTCATAAGCAGAAAAATAATCTTCTGCAAAAATACCCCCGTCGCCGAAACCCCACAATAGCCAAAAGTAGTGATTTTGCCGCCGAGGGTGTCGCGGGTGTCGTGCTGTCGTGGGTGTTCCCCTTCCCCGATCACACGTGCATGTCTAGTCCGACCACACGTGCGTGTCTAGTCCGACCACACACGTACGCGTAGTCAGGCGCAAAAAGCTGACGGTATCGAATTGGATGGGATTGTTCATATAGGTATGTGGGCGATGATTAGAATCGGATGCCGTACTGTAGGGAGAGTGTGTAGCCACCATAGAGTCGCTTGTCGTTGGCATTGAGGCCGGCGGGCAAGTCAAGGTCCTTCTTGAAGGTGCTTCCCGTGACTGTGTATCCGGCACGAATGCCAAAGTAGTTTCCACTTTCGAACACATAGTTGAGGCCAATCTCAAACTCGGCATCCATTCCCCAGCGAGTACGGCTGTAGTCGTTGCCAAGGTACGAGAACCCGTTACCCCAATATGTCGCATTGAACCCTAAACCGAAGAGCGCCTCGAAACGGTCGCTGATTTTCGCATAGCGGCGCAGCATCACGCCGAAGTTCATCTGGTTGCACGTCTCGTTGACTCCAACTGCCGATGTGTTGAAGAGGGAGTAGCCCCATTTCAACCCGAAAAGGGTGTTGTTCACGCGGTAGCCGAAGTGGATGACCTCGTTCCAATTGGTGTAACTGTCGGTCGCGTCCTGGAAGAGCGACAGTGCGCTGTAGTTGGTGAGTGTGGTCATTCCGACGTTGGCACCGAATTCAAATTTCTGTGTTTTGTTTTCCTGTGCGCTTGCCGCGCCGATTGCCAGCACACATGCTAGCATTACGATTACTTTTTTCATTTTTTTGTTGAGAATTATTTATTATTGATTTTCAGTAGCATTTGCCGTCTGGGGTGCAGGCCTTGGGGGCATAAGAAAGGGTGTCAACATGGGTGTAGTCAAGGTCGGTTACGGGGACAATTATGTCGCGGATGTCGGTGGGTTCAAACGTTGTGGAGCCATCGTCATGAATGATATAGGTGCATTTCATGCGACCCTGCGGGTCGAGCATCACCGTGGTGGGGGTGCCATTAGGTCCGGTGATGAGTTGCTGCTGTGGGGCGATGGCGTTGACGACGTTGTCCAACCTGTTGTCGGCCTCTTCCCATCCCAACTCTTCGATATCCGCACCATAATGCCAGATAAGGTTCCACACTACCGTCCACATATTATTCACCATCAGCGGGCGGTACTGCGGCAGGGTGTCGTTGATCCAGTATCGGGGCGAGGTGATGCCGTGGCGGCGGAACACCTCGTCCATATACTGCGCCGTGCTGTATTCGACCTCCACGAAGTACCAGCGCACCTGGCTGCTGTCGCACTCGGCCATCTTCCGTGGATAGACGTCGCGCATGGCCAGCTCGCAAGGACCGCAGCACGAGCTGGTCAGCACCACCACCTTGTAGTGCGCGGTGTCGGCAGCCACTAGCTGGTGCAGTTGCTCTACCGTGACGGGAGTGAGGTTCTCCATGGCGAGCACCTTCCTATAGTTCTTCTCTGTGGGTTTCGACACCATGCAGCCAGAAAACAGCACAGCGGCAAACAGTAGAATTGTCAGTTTTTTCATTCTTTTACATTTTTGTTACATATAGTAGACGCAAAAGATGGTCAAATCTTACATTATTGTTTTGTTTTTTTTCAAACCAATCCCACCCCGCCGCAAGACCTGCGGTAGGCAGAGAGTGAATTAAACAAAACGGGAGATTAACTCCGCAACATTTTTTTGGGTGGTGGTGATAATCAGTCTATTATAAACATTGCAGCAAAGCATGTCAAAACAAATCGGCGTGTGTGCCGGTGCCTGTAAACAAGAGCGTCAATTCGGTGTCGTTCTGTTCCCAAAGCATCAGCCAGTCGCCTTTGAGGTGACACTCCCAAGTACCTGCATAATTGCCCGACAATTTGTGCGGACGGTATTCCTTCGGCAACTCGCCATTGGCTTCCAGTAGACGGATGGCCGTCTTCAGCAACTCCATATCGTATCCGCGCTTGCGGCATCGTTCGGTGTCGCGGCGGAAGGTCTTGGTCATTCGAATGGTGTACATACTCAAATGCCTAACGACTGGAACATTTCGCTCGACGAGGCGAAGGTCTCCACGCGGCCAGCGCGGATGTCCTCCTGTGAGAGTTGGTAGCTCCCCTTGGGGGCGGGCTGCTCGGTGATGGTGAACACATCGAGCGAACGGATGAGCTCCACCACGTTCCGCGCCACCCGGCTGCGCCCGTCGTAGGATATTGTCATTGTTGCCATGATACTTTTGTTTTTAGATTTCTGACATTATAACGCCAACACCCCGATAATATTGCATCACGATGACAATAATTTACAGAGTATGTCCGTACACGAAAGGCGGCGGCTCCACAGGGAGCCGCCGCCTTCTATAACCAATAACCAATAACCATTAAATGGCATTAATAAACTTCACCACGGCGTCGCGGTCGGCTTTGCTGAGCTGGCGGAAACGTTCCACCGTCCAGCGGGCGTCGCTCTGGCCGCCCTCACGCGAGCAGCCGTGCCACATGATGGCCTCAATGACGTTGCGGGCGCGGCAGTCGTGCAGACGGTCGGCATGGCCGGAGCAGATAGGTGCCAGGCCGCGTCCCCACAGCGGGGTGGTGCGGCACCAGCCGGTGCGGATGTCGTTCTTCATGAAAAGGCGGTGCTGCACCATGTCGGTGTAGGGCCATATCTTCTGGTGCGGATAGCGCGGCAGGCGCACGTCGCCGTCTGCGAAGAAACCGTTGGGGTCGGTGAAGCGGTCGTCGCCGGTCTCCCAGCTGGGACGGTGGCAGGCGGCGCAGCCTATCTCACGGAACAGCTGACGGCCACGCTGCACGGTGGCGTCGCTGAGGTTACGTGCGGCAGGAACGGCCAAGCCACGGTGCCACACCATGAAGTTGACATAGTCCTCGTCGCTCATCTCGACGGGCAGCTCGGTGGAGGTGAGGTAGTTGTAGATGTCCTGCTGCACGTTGCCGGTTTTGTTCCACTCGGGGAAGTACTGGTAGAACTGGGCCTGCACTTCAGGGTCTTGCGAAGCCGTGGTGGCGTAGATGGAGGGGTCGAGGCTGAGGTAGTGCTTGCGGCGGTCGCTGCGGGTGACGTTGGTGATGTTCCAGATGGCATTGGCGCCGGCGGCATCCTGCAGGGGGCCGCGGCTGAGGGCGTAAGTGAAGCGTTTGGGATGCGAGGTGTTGCCGTAGAGCGACGCCCAGTCGCCACCCGCCCAGATGGCGGGGTTGAGGGTGGCACCGGCCTCCTGCTCACGCTGGTATTGCGCCTTCAGCGAATCGTCGGGGATGGCGTCGAGTAGGCCAGTGCCGTAGATGCCAATTGTGCTCTCGAGGCGGAAAGCCAGCTGGCCGTAGGGAGTGGACAGGGGAGCA
>Ga0265300_10003333_pt1 | contig 13243 bp, 29 predicted proteins | sample AusTroGonzalo_MG_FD_193482 | JGI IMG/M metagenome (GOLD analysis project Ga0265300, IMG submission 193482) | Bovine rumen microbial communities from tropical cattle in Woodstock, Queensland, Australia - Gonzalo_03 | ecosystem: Host-associated > Mammals > Digestive system > Stomach > Rumen ... | reverse complement strand
CATTAGCAAGTAGCTCTAAGGCTTTAGCACCTTCTTTTGCACCAATCTGTGCGTTATCCTGTAAAATCTGCGTTATCTGTGCAATAGTTCCATCTACATCGGTAGTATTGTCCTGTGCCATAATACTTTTGCCTAACATAATAAGTAAATTGTACACTTTGCGTTCCTCGGCAGTCATTGGCGGCAATTCATCAATACTATGATGACAAGTGCAGTGTTTTTTGTCCTTGTGTGTTTTAGTCTGTGCTTTTGGGAGTTGTCTAGGGGCTTTATACTCAATAGATATAGGCGATTTAAGCTGCCCTGCTACGCCCTTAGCCCATATACCATCAGCAGCAATTTGCCAGTTCTCAGGTAATCCTAGAGCCTTTACAGCACCAGTAGCACTCGCACCTGCACTAATCAAATTGATAAGGCTTTCACTTCTGATACGGTTGATTTCAGCTTTTACCTTTACACGCTCGGTAAGTTCTGGGATTTCAAGGTCGAATGAAATACCATAGCCAAGGCTCCCACCAACCACACGCTCAAGCTCATGCTCGAATTGATTCCAGAAGCTAACAAGAGCCGGATAGACACGCCGTCTTGTGAATTGGTGGTCGGATAACTCTGCATTATCGTATTTGGCGCTAGAATCATCGCCTAGGATGAAGTTCGAAACACCGATAGACTTATTCAAACGGTCGTTGATAATACTCACAATCTCTTTGATAGCGAGCGTAGAGTTGTTACCCTGGATAGTCTTTACCTCGATTTGGTCTTTCTCATCGCCAGAATCATTGTCAAATTGTCTCCACACATAGACAGTCTTGTTCTTGTTCCTCGCTCCTCTTGTTTCACGTTCTAGTTCGTGTCTTGTAGCATTGTATTTAGCTTCAGACGAGGCCCTAATAAATGTAATGGTAGCTGGCACAGCACCATTCTCGAAATATGCTCTCTGGTATTGAGCAACCAAATCATCAACCTGTGCCCATGCTCGGACTGAGCTTGCTGGGGATACACCACGTTGTAGGTCTCTCGGACTTCGGCTGAATCTTAATCGCATGACATCTTTTTCGAAAAGCACCTCCAAGCCTTTCGTAGTCATCACCTGCCATTCCCAACGCCCATATCCTAGGTACATTCTAGTCTGTGGCGGCAATATAGTATAACCTTCTACCTCTCCACGCTTGTTTTTCCATACATGTATATCAAGCTCGTCCTCAGTAAGCCAAGTAGCAAACATAGCGTCTGCAAACTCTGCCCAGCCCATCTCATCGTTCGGATTTCTTAACCATGCTAGTTCTGGGGTTCTATTAAGTGGTAACGGACCACCATTTTTACCGATACCATAAGGCATAACAACCTTCATCTCGTCGATAAGTGGTCGCACCTGAGCAAACATATTTTCATAATCAGAGCAGAGCGGGCTAAGCCGTAACTGATAGCTCAACTCTCTAGCAAAATCTCTAGCCCGTGCCTTCCTGCTCTTATTCCCAAAGGAATCACTAATCTTGCTTAGTATTGACATTCTTGCGCTTCGCTTTCTTCTTCGGTTTTACACTTTGCTTTTCCCCCTTAAGAGAATCTGTCAATTCTTGTAGGTCTTTTCCGAAATGCCCCTCTCCATCTGTAAAGAACGGCATTGTAGCTTTCCCAGCCTGTAAAGCCTCAAAGCAGTATTTTCTACCTTCTTCGGACACGAATGATACTTTGCGAATCGTGGCTTTTCTTGCCTTCGCAAACGAAATTTGTTTCTCCCCCCACCATTGACGACTTCCGCACATTGGGCAGTCTTGGTACACGAGTATAAACTCCTTTGCCATTATTCGTTCTCCATCTCACGCTTAATGAATTTGTTAATAGCTCCAGAGGTAATGTCATTTAGACGATTCAGACCAGTCTCGCCCCCAGCTAGATAAGTCCTGAGAACCTCCTTGTCATCTGGGCTTAGTTTGTTGCGAATAAAATCCTTAGCGTACTGCTCTTCAAAGCAGCTCGCAAGAACTTCATCGGCCTCTTTGATTTCAGCTTCCGTCCCGAATTTTAGACCATTCAAGCGAAGCCGAGCCTCTACATCAACTTTAGGTTCGCAAGATTTGCCCTTGAAGTCGATTGGCTCTAATCCATTGAAGTGTAACATAGCTCTTTGCTCCTTTAGTTGTTAATTTTATTATAGCACAATTCCAAGCAAAACGCTAAAAGCTAAACCGTTTCTTGCTAAGGTCATCAATGGCATAACGTAGACTGTCCATTAAGTGGTCATTCCCGTCCTGTGGTTCATCAATAGTCTCACCAGAACGCTTCTTCCTCCACGCATAAGATAGGTATTCTTGCTTTAGATTATGTCCAAAATAACAAATCTGCTTGTCTGATACCCGCTCAATGCCACGCAAAACGGAGCCAGGGTTTTTATCAGCTCCTACAATTCTCCACCCGGCTTGTTTGATTTCCGAAATAATCTCAGGCCTAGCAGAATCAGCCACGATAAGGACATTCGGGTCTACATTGTGCGACTTTAGTTCATTCGCATACTGGCTGGGCAATATACCCTTCTTATACAGAGTTTCCACGATACCGAGCTTAGAATCACCCATATCATAGATGGCAACGATAGCAGTCTCATCATTGGTAAAGCCAAAGTCTAGGCCATAACGCACCAGTTGGCCTTCCTTTTCAATTCTTTCTACACTTGTTTCTTCCCAACCAGAATAGATATTGCCCTCAAGCGAGCCAATCTGCCCTAGCCCATACACAATCCACCAGTTACTAGGTTCTTCGCCCGGCCTAGGTTTATTACTCTCTATATTCTCACGCTCCTGCGCTGATATTGCTTCATTATCAAGATATGTAAGCACCAAGAAGGTAGTCCTATCAGCCTGTTTTTCTACAAGTTCTTCGTGAGCCCAGAATTTAGAACTAGGGTTATAGTCCAATATAGTGAAATCTTTAGTACGGTTAGACATCTGCTTAAAGACTTCATAAGTAATGCCGTTGGCCTCATTTACAAATAGTACATCACGCCTAGGGCCACGGGAAGTCATACGGTCCACACTTTTGAACTCGAGTATAGAGCCATTTGGGAAGTGATAGGTTTTCTCGGTCTTGTTCCACCACTCATCCACCCAGCGTCCAGTTTCCTTCATAATAGCCTTGAAATCCCGAATAGCGCCTGTCGCAAGGTGGTCGTAAGTCAAGCCTAAAACTGTAACAATGCTATCTGGGTAGCTACCACAATAGCTCTCTAATAACCACATGATAGCATAAGTCTTTCCGGCACTCTGCCCACCTTGTATGACTTTATAAAATGTAGGCTCGCATAGAGCCTGTGTAATCTTATTGACTGCCGTAGTGATTGCCATTAACGCTCCCTCTTAATCTTAATAAAATCAACCCTCATTTTACGCAACTGTTTTATTAGTTCGTAGTCAGGCTTGGCACGCAAGAATTATTCCGTCCAACCACTCGCTCGAATTGCCCTACCCTGTTCTTCGGCCTCGGCTTTAGTTTTGTATAACTTCCCCGATTTCCCCCAACGGTAGCCTATAATCTTTCCGCCGGCGCTTCTAACTGCTACAACTGGCATAATCGCTCCTTAATTATATTCTTATTATACCACAAACTTGACAAGCCCACGCTCTGCTAGGAACTCTGCTCTGTCTAAGTCTACCTCAAACGCCCTAGAATACTGGTCTAAGTCTTTATGTAATTGACTATCATAATATCTACAAATAGGCTGCACCTTAATAAGGCTAGCCTCTTCAATGCGAGCAGGAGTAGGGAATATTTCTCGCAAATATTCGCCAATGTTCCCTTCGTTAAAACTATCATCCTGCGTACTTACAAAATTCCAACGCCGTACCCTATTTAAGTCATATTTGGTAACCCTAACCTTGTAATCAGGACTATCCTCGCCATCCATGTGATAATAATTGCCGTACAAAGCCCTTGTCATTGGTTCATCCGGGAATTTGCCTAGTAGCTCTGCCAATTTCTTCCGATTCATCAACATCGGCTTATGCACAGCGTAGTTTCTCGATGGTAAATCCTCACTTGCTAAAGTAGTAAGCAAGTGCCTAAGCCTCTTAGTCCAATCTATCGGGTGCCCAAATCCTCGTTCGGTCTTTTCTATAATATCAGTGATATTTTTATCATAATAAGCATGCACATCTTCAGATATCGGTTCCAAAGCAAAAAAGTCATCATTAAAGAGCCAGAAATCTTTACTCACTCTATCATCATTAGCAACGGCCTTCAATAACTCCCGGACATTCTCCCATTTGCTCGGCTGGTCTTGCTTAACCTTAATATACAAATCAGGGTTAAGCCCTTTAGGTTTCCCACCACAAAAGACAATCTTACGATGTGGGAAGTTTTCCACCACCGAGCGTATAGAATACCTCAATTCAGGATTAGTCGGAGTGTCCTTGAGCATATAAACAACATCGTACTTACCTTTGCGCTCTTTAATTTTAGGGTGGAACCCAAACCTTTTGAAGGTCTTACTGTTCTCATGAACCCTAATTACAGACTCAAGCCATAGTTTCACCTTCTCGGATTTTTCTTTTTCTATTTTAGCCTTTAATTCTAAATGAAGTATTTGCAGCCACTCTAAACATAGCCCACCCCGACAGATAGATTCCATGTCATCTAGATGATGTTCCACCAAGGCTCGCCCCACAACCCACATTCCATCATTAGCAATTAGCGCCTCGACATTGAATAGCTCGTCTTCTCCAAACGTCAAATCCTCTCGGAACTTCAAATGAATTTTCTCTAAAAATTCTCGGCGATAGAGTTTATTCCATACCAGCACCCAATTATTTCTAGGTAAATCAAGCAAATCATACCAACCACGCCTTGCCGTACGTAAAATTCTTACCGGAAATTGCTTGCAAACATACTGCCCATACTGAATAATATTGTGCGACATTTCATTTTCTGCCATCTTCACCATATGATTTGTAGCTCCAGGCACAAGAGCGTCATCAGCGTCTAAGAATGCGATGTAACGGCCTTTTGCGAGCCTCATACCATAATTGCGAGTGCTACTAACACCATAGTTCTTTTTGCGGTATATAATTTGGAATTTGCCCTTATAGGCCTCTAGAATCGCTTTAGAGCCGTCTGTGGAGTGGTCGTCAATAATTATAACCTCCAAGCCTTCAACTGGCTCTATACTGTCCAAACAACGCTCCAGAAACGGTGCTTTATTATATACTGGGATAATAAGACTAACTTTGGGAGTCGCCATTCTTCTGCCTTAACTTAGTCAAATCAACAATAGGCTTGTAATCCACAATCTCAGCAGACACTTGCTCTTTAAGTTGCCCACGAAGTTTCGCCAGTAATTCAATAGACTTAGCGTCGCCACTCTGCGCCTTAAGATTTAGCCTGAATAGCATCCCGACATCGTTAATCATGTCCTCATCTTCAATGCCAGCGTCTTTAAGAATAGCCCTGTTCTTCGGTGATTTAATGTCAAGCGAGCCAATCATATCGCCAATCTGTTTTAGTGTTTTCTTCTCACGACGAGCCTTGCCACTTGCGATTCCGCCAGCTCGCTGTTCACTCACTGTTAGGGTGTGATTTAGGTTTTGTTCATTTGCCATAATTGTTCCTCCATTTTATTATATCAATCTACCGACTATATTTCCATTATCATCCGAAACACAGATTGGTGGGAATACTTTACTAGCTAATATATTCTCTCTAAATAACACTCTGTTCGTTTCCTTCTTAACTCTTTGTGTAACGCACCATGGGAACATCATCTTCAGAGAATATGACTTCTTCCAAGAACAGTCTCCATTGTACAATACAGCATTCCCGTCTGTTCTATCTCCCTGACCCTGTGTGAAACATATATTTACTAATTCAGTACTAATCATCGGGATTCCATAAATAAGTTGTCGGTAATAATTGTAGCGGTAATCATCAGAGCATAAAGCTCCAAACCCTTTGCCTTTAATTTTATCCTTCTTGTCCATCAAGAAGTTATTGAATACTTTTCTATTTGCTACGAAATCTCCACTCGGAGGAGTAGCACCAGTTTTAGCCATACATTCTATCTTCAAAGTGTCATAAAATTCACTAAATCTCTCTAATATCTTTATCAAGCTCTCTCTATCTCTAATCGAGGAGTTTTTGCCTAACATACTACTTCGCACAGAATAATTGCTAGTATCATCATCTATTTCAAAGCAAGTATATTCATCGCCGTATTTATCTACGGCTTCAGCAATACCTTGCCTTCCAATTCCTCCACAGTTTCTTGGTCTAAATCCGAAGAACTCAAAATCGTCATTGATGTATTTCTTTTCATCATAGATATAAGTTTCGATTCCCTCTTTGGTATAAGTAATAGCGTTATCTTCAAATTCTTTCGGTAATACCACCACCATCAAATCTTTAGAATCTATCTTCTTTAGCCATTTAGCCGTGCCATTCTTGCTATACGGACCAACGCTCATCACTAAAATCTTAATCTTCATTGTTATATCTCGTCAAATTATCATCATATATCTCGCCAGTAATTCGGTCTAGCTTTAGAATTTGTTTCTCTAACGCTTCCTTCGGTGTAATAAATACCAAATACAATCTCTCTAACAATTTCTTTTCAGTTTCAGAAGCATCCCCCGACCTGTAGAATTTGATAATCTCATCAAAGTCAAAAATAGAGCATTGGCTCGCTCTTGTCTTTAATACATCAGCAATCTCTGGCCTAATCTGTCCTGTTTCAATTCCCTTATCAATATCATCAATAATACCACTATCCAATCTCTCTCGATAGAGTTTATCTAAATTATACTCAACATCATCAGAATATTCCGTTATAGTGCCGAGAGAAGCCGTATCTACTACTTCATCCATATCAAACGACAATATATCTACCCCCCAATCACTAGGGTCGAATCCATACTTTTCAGACTGTTCTTTTAAGTTCTCCTCGTCCCATTCCAAATCAGCACTCGCTGTAGCGTTATCGGCAAAAGCCATCCTACGACCCTGCTCTGAATCCAATGAAATATCAGTTCGCTTTACAGCCACAATCTCATCTCCAGTGGTTTCCACAATCTTTACTTTCTCAAGGCCAACAGAACCAGCAGCCTCGATGATTCCATTGCCAGCAATGATGTTATTGTCCTTGTCGATTAAGATTGAGCGACCTGCTCCGTTCTCCCGAAGTGATTTCTCAAGCAGGCTCATACCATACTCGGTATGTTTATTGAAGTTTTTATCATCGAATTTTAATTCATCGATTTTGCTCATAATTTCCCTCGGTTAGGTTCCATAACCTCATTATAACATACATTCAAAAAGCCTGCTTTTACACAGGCTTGAATATTCTGTACCATTTACTAACGAAGTGCCAGATAAACTAATACTGCAACTATCATTAGTAAGAATATAGCACCAATTTGTAGGAAGGTTTCTGCTATATCTCGTGGTAACTTGGAATTATCCATAGATTCTCCTTGTTATCCACTTCTATTATAGCATATTTAGAGAGAATCTTATTCTTCACCTCCTAGCAATTCTGGGTTCTTGTGGATGTTGCCGATAACTTCTAACTCTCTATTGCCAAATGCAAAAGCAACCTCTTCACAGACTTCTAGCTCAAAAGCGGCTGTTTCTTTGTCCCATTTTACAGTGCAATTTACTGGAGCTATCCCATTGCTACTTACTTTCACTACATCGCCTTCATATATCTCTTTGCCGTTCTTGTCTTTTATCCCGGTGTATCGCTCAAAATCTAAATCTTTTAACTTGTCAGCGTGTTCAAATGGTGATAAAGCGATTTCATACAATGTAAAACCTAGTTGCATATCTCCTACATAAGACTTAGCTTCTTTATCCCACGCTCTAAACTTAATTTCTCTACTCATTCTTCACCTCCTATTACACTTACCTCTATACCTTCTCTTTTGACAACCCATTTTTCATATCTTTTGTTTTCGTCAGTCCATAATACTATCGTGCTCATTCTTCACCTCTCTTCCTTTTTTGCTCAGCTACAAATTCTTTTCTGTATTTTTTAAGGCATTTAGTGCAGTGGTTGTCGGCCTCTTTGAGAGAGTTAAACAACACCGGAACTTTTTTACCGCAGTCTGGACAGCTCATTCTCCATCTCCTTTTCTAATATGCTGAATCTTATAAATAATTTGGCTCACCCACGCCCAATGCTCTTCTAGCAAATGTTCTATTAACTCCATATCATCATCGTCAAGGTTAATCTCGTCCGGTAATAATAATTCTTTGCCGTTAAGTTCGTATTTCATTCTTCACCTCCACAAGTAATCTTATATGGTGGTTCAAGGCTCGGTTCCCGCCCATAATATGGTTGCATAGGGGCTGACGGTATCGGTAAAATTCTCTCTGGACACTTATTTTGAAGCTTAACGAGCTCTTTCAATAACTCCACCTCAGTTTCTAGATGGTCAACCCTTTTTTCTAGCTCTTTTACAGTGCTCATTCTTAACCTCCTACGGCAGTCACCTCGTGGGAGCAGTACCACTCGGCTGCCTTATTAAGTTTTAATGCCTGCTCTACGGTTATTTGCCCCCACCTGTCTCTAAAGCTACTCATTTTTGTCTCCAATTTTTTTCTGCTATATCATAATAGTTATCTTCACAATGTCTAACTATAACATTTTTATTGAAATACTCTACTACAGCACTTATAGCTCTTTCTTCTACGTGGTTCAATTTTTCATTTAATACCTTATTTTCAAGTTTAATATTATTCAAATCCTTTTCTAATCTTTCAACTTCACTCAGCAAATAATTCTCTCTCTCTCTTCAAGGCTATGCCAACCACCCCATTTTCTCATATTGTCAATTTTCCATCTAGTTAACCAGCTCATTTTACCTCCTTGCAAGTATCATTAGCTGGTATATAAGTTTTCTTTCGTACCGGAGCATATTCATACCTACCAGTTCCAAAATTGTAGCTTGTTCCAGATTCAATTTGCTCTGACATTCCATCATTACAATCAAATTTTTTAACATTATGTGTTAATGCTACCATTAAAGCGCCAATAATCATACCAGCAGCTAAGAATAGCCCAATCCAGAACATTTTTTCAGCTTTACTCATTTATTATCCTTTCTTATTATCATTACAGCTGCTAAATCTTCGCCTTTATCAAATAGTCCACCTAATTTACCTGATACCTCTAATAGCGAGTCGCATTCAATACTTTCGCTCCCAGATACTACATAATATTTGTCATATCTTCCCATATCCGCTATCCTAAAATCTTATATAATCTTATTGTAAAATCTTGAAGTGCTATTCTATCCTCCAGTGGTAAATTAGCAACCCATTTTTGTAATTTCTTATTGCTCATTCTCCATCCTATCTAAATTATCAAGCGCTATTGCCCTCATAGATATAGGTTCCCCATACCTCGTTGTTAAAGTTTCTATTGGTGAAGCGCATATAACATCATTTGATACTGTATAAGTTCCTTTGTACGCTCCCTCTAATATCTTAATTGTAACACCCTTCCCACAAGGTATTTTGTATCTTGCTATCAATACTTTCCTATCATGGTAGCGTGGTTGTTTTATTGTAATCATTTTACCTCCTCTTTATTGGCTCGGACTCAACACCGAGCCAACCCTTTCTTAAGCTATCGCCAATCTGCGAGCCTCTCTTAATTCATTATAATCGTTACGAGCCTCTAAATCATTGCTAGCAAGCTCACACCAATCGATATTATTCTCAACCCAAGTTCTTAAGCTCTCGCCTAGTTCTTCTGTTAATTCATCGATGATAGCCTCACAACTAAAGTCGCCATTCTCGTCAATATCGTTATGGATATCTTGTGCTCTTTTTGTAAGTTCTTTTGGTGTTATGGTGAAGGTATAACTTCTCATTTTGATTCCTTTCGGTTACTTGTTGTTACTTTTATTTTAACAAACCATAATCCAAATGTCAATACTTTTCTAGGACTTTTTTGCATAATACTTTGGCTGTTTTGTATATTTGTCGCTAATGATACCATGTCTAAGGGCATACCTCTTAATAGTATAGTCTGAAACACCTATACGCTGTGCGATAGCATGAATAGATTTACCTTCTTCAATCTGTTCATTGATATAAGAACTGAATACTTCGTCCAATTTCTTTTGTAGATTTTCACCACGTTTACTGGCTCGTCCACCCTTAGCACCAGCTATCCTAGCACGCTCTGGGTTACTAGCAAATCCCCCAGTATGCCCATTCATACCACCTTTACGGCCCATATCGGCATAGTAAGTGTCCCCATAACGCTCTTTATTAGTTTTTGCTGCTTTTAATCCCCCACTGCGGTTACCCGACATAATTTTTATTCCTTCCTTTAGTTTAAGTTTAATGTCTTATCTTCGGCATAAATCTGCTGCACTCTTTGCTTATACTTCTCATCTGCAAGAGCTGAATATCTATTGATTTCTTCAGTCTCGCCATTCTTTTGTATGAACCTCTCCACTTTGCTCATCTCTAATAAATAGTCCAGTTTCGCATTGGCCATCTTCATAAGACCACGATGGCTTAGCCCATTCTCTTTGCTCATTGTGCTCCTTTCGGCTTTTGCACAAATACTCGCTTGTGAGTTGTGTCATTTATGATAGATAGACCGTCAATATCTCCACTTTCGGTATAGGTAATCTTCTCGACACTAAACTTGTCATAGCATCTCTGCTTCCCACCGAAATTAGATATTTTGCAGTCCTCTGCTTTAATCCAGATAAACGGTGCCGTGTAAAGCTCTCTACCGATTCCCCAGTTGACGCAGGCTCTTTTGAAACTGTCCGAGGCAAGACCTTTTTCAGCTTCAGTGTTGCTCCCCGTTCCAGTATCTTCTTTAGATACCCATTGGGCTTTGCTCTCATCCCAAATACTCACGATACAGTTCTTATTATCACGGGTGTGCTCTCTTTTCCAATTCATCGGCCCCACCATTTCGTCTAATATGTTCATATCGCACCGAGCGTCTTTGTAAAGAAGCAAGGTCAATCCATTCTCTTTTATTTGCCCGATTCGGCATTCAATCTCATCGGCTCGCAGCTTCCGGACTTCAAATTTCTTATCTTCCATTGTAATTCTCCTCATTATAGAGTATATCTGTCCAGTCCTCGCCATATAGCTCCTCGGCATATTTCTTAATTAAGCTCATTAGTCATCCTCCCGATTTAATTTATCAGATAAGATTCTGTTAATAACCTTAATCTCTGCCAGGCAGTTATTAAACTGGTCATCGAGCTTCTTTAGCAATTTGTCATTCTCTTTGATAAGCTCTTCGAGTTTCATATCTCTCTTGACTTCAATAGCCTCTGAGATAGACTTCCTCTTAATAATTTTGATTTTCATTTTGTCTCCTTTCGGTTACTTGTTATTGTACTTCCATTATAACTAACCACAAACTGAATGTCAATACTATTTTTGAATTAATTTGTAGTTAGTTTTCCACAACTACATTCCAAGTTGCTCAATTCTACCAGATTCAAGCAATCCCGCCCCAATAAAGAGTACTGCCCCTAAGATAATGTAGATGATTGTTTTTACGGTTTTGTTATTCATTTTTGTTTCCTTTCGTTTATACCCCTATAATAACAAACCACAACCTAAATGTCAATACTTTTTTCAAAAAAAGAAAAGCACCCCCAAATCAATTCAAGGAGGAATTTTCGTGGGGGTGCCAACACATATATGTTTAGGTCATATTAGTTAAGTACCTTATGAGAGGTACTCAAACTCGTTTTTAGGCGGTACTATAATTCAGCTAAAATACCGAATCATCATCCTCATTATACATAAATTGCTCGACGAATGCAATAGCTTCATCAGCACCTTTACAAATCTTATTTGGAATCCCAGCCGTTTCATATATCTTACCCCATTCTTTCTGTTGTTCTGATACTGTACCACCCTTCTGACGCTTCATTTCTATTTTTAGCAACTGATAATCATCTATGGTTTTATCTATCCCATAGACCGGAACAAAAATTTCGTAGTCCCAAACTCCAGCGCTCTGTCCCATCCGCTTTAGCTTGGCACCACGAATCATAGCGTTCCTAGAACTACTCCGACTCTCATTTGCGATATGTGCGTGTGGTATATGTCTGACTTGCAACCACATATGAAACTTGACGCATTCATTATCTTCTGTGGGAATCGGAGTTGTCATATTTTCAGTCTAAGCGACTGTTTTCTTTTTGTCAAGTTTCTCAGGCTTAAATCCTCGATACCAAGCCTTATATTCTTCAACTTCTCTGGTGACTCTACCATTGCCGCCATTATTATGATAATCTGTATATTCAGCTTCAATATTATCTCTATTTTCTGGCATTTGTCCTAGAATCTCTGTCCGGATGATATCTTGAGTAATCATATTCTCAATGCTGGACTTAGCAGCATTTCTAACAGCAAGTTTTCGCTGTTCTTCATCACGCACGATAGCTTCTTCACGGTCTTTTAACCTTTTACTATTAAGATATGCGGTAGACAGCGCAGTAGCAGTAGTAGGTATTGCAGCGATTAGGGCAATTAAGATTTGTGTTCCGTCCATAAGCATATTATAACACAAAAAAGCCACTCTGTGGGTTATTCATCCAATATAAGATATTAAATCCTATATTGTCTTATATCAGCCATCCACAGCACAGCCTGTGGTAAATTGCTTAGGGTCTATCTGTGCTTTGGTATTCGCCCATCCGTAATTATATCAGAGTGGCACTTATATTATACCATAAATACCACAAAAAACCACCGCACTTAACCCGACTTAAAAGTCCAGTGGTGGCGGTGGCCGAGTCATCGGTGCAACTGCGTAGCCATAGTCTAATTTACTAACGGTCCACACACCGAGTTTTCTCTCAGCTGTAATTTTATTATACCAAAGAAAATGGGCCGGCTACAAGAGCCGACCCGAAGTTAAGGGAGGGTAAAGTATGAAAAAGAGTTATGCGCCAAAGTCAGCATAGAATTTTCCATATTCACAAGCCGATAGGCAGAGTTTTAAGACTTCCAAGCCCTCTGCCTTCGGCCCATCAAAAGTCACAGTGTAGTATCCGCTCTCTCCACCGAGATGGGTTCCTGTGTGTAAGTAAACTTCTTTCCACAGCTCATTTAGATCTACACTGGGACTTAGAAACACTTTTAGGTGCAGCTTGTCAGCCATTTGGTCACCCCCTTTACTTGGTTATACTAAACCCGTGAAACTCAACCGACTCAATTATATCCGTCAGTCTTGCAATAGCTTCTTCTTCCTCAAACT
>Ga0265300_10003329_pt1 | contig 13253 bp, 10 predicted proteins | sample AusTroGonzalo_MG_FD_193482 | JGI IMG/M metagenome (GOLD analysis project Ga0265300, IMG submission 193482) | Bovine rumen microbial communities from tropical cattle in Woodstock, Queensland, Australia - Gonzalo_03 | ecosystem: Host-associated > Mammals > Digestive system > Stomach > Rumen ... | reverse complement strand
CGAGGTCACGGACCTCGGCGGGAAGTTCATCATGCCCGGCCTCATCGACAGCCATGTCCATGTAACGACCGGCGTTGGATTCGAGTATCTGGATTTGGGTGTACCGGTGATGTGTTCCACCAAAAAAGAATGCCTGGCCTTCATGGCGGATTGGATTCAGAAGAATCCCGGCCTCAAGCGTTACAGGTTTATGATGGAGCGGACTTGCCTGGCGGGGGAAGAGCTTTCCAGGGATGAACTGGACGCGATATGCCCGGACGCAGAGATGCTTGTCCTGGAGGGCGAAGTGCACAGCAACTGGGTGAACTCCAGGATCCTTGCGGCGCACGGTTTTACCGATGCTACGCCGGACCCTGTACCGGGACTGGCCTATTTCGTGCGCAAAGACGGACACCTGACCGGCAATTCTTTCGAGACAGCCAGCTGGCCCATGCTCTTTGACGGCATCAACGACCTGACGGACGAGCAGATCAGCACGGCGGTCCTGCGCTGGCTGGACAGCTCCGTTCAGTACGGCGTAAGCGCTGTCTTCGATGCCGGTTTCCCGGAGCACAACGGGATGAATGAGCGCATTTACGAATATCTGCAGGATTTGGACAAGCAGGGAAAACTGCCGGTCTATGTGGACGGATGCTATGTGCTTACCCAGCCTGCAAAAATGAGGGAGGCTTTGGAGGGAGTGAAGCGCTTCCGGAAGAAATTCAACACGGAGCACATGAAAGTGCACACGTTGAAAATCTTCATGGACGGCACTCTGAAGATTGAGACCGCGGCGATGGTGACGCCCTACGTGGATACCGGTGTGACGGGAGCCACGGCCTTCAATGCGCAGCAGATGGCTGAGATTCTGAAAGAACTCAATGAAGAAGGATTGGACCTTCACGTGCACACCGTGGGTGAAGCCTCGTCCAGAGTTGTTCTAGACGGCGTGGAGCTGGCCAGAAAGGCGCTGGGAGACAAGTTCCGTGTGAAGGTTACCTGTGCCCATCTGTGGGTTCAAGACGACGCCGATCTGGACCGTTTTGCCAAACTGGGCGTAACGGCCAATTTCACACCCTGGTGGCATAGCGGCAACGTAGGCGGCAATCCCATCGAGTACTGGCCCACTTTCATTGGAGAGAAACGCGCCCACTCCATGTTCCGCTGTAAGACCATGTGGGACAGCGGCGCCCTGGTAACCTGGTCCAGCGATGAGGTTTTCTACGGTGATTTCCAGAACTGGAGTCCCTATCTTGCGATGGAAATCGGAATGACCCGCTGGATCAACGAGAAGACCCGCTTCGACCAATACAGCAGAACCGTTGCACCATTCCCTCCTGCAAGCGAGCGAATGAACATAGAAGAAATGATCATTGGCTATACCATCAACGGCGCCAAACAGCTGGGCATAGAGGCCGCCAAGGGCTCCATCGAAGCGGGCAAAGACGCCGACTTTCTGGTGTTCGACAAGGATCTGCTGACGGCAGAGCACGAGGGCTTCAGCTATAACAAACCCTCAGAAGTGTATTTTAAAGGAAAGATGATAAACTGATATGTTTGGAAGGAAAAAAGATCAACGGGAAGAGTTTTATAATAAAAAGTCCCATCTGGATAGCAGGCTGAAGAAGGATATAATAAGAAACGGAATAGCCTATCTGCCATGCAAAGTGAGCGGAATTGACGATATCCTCAGTAAATTCAGCACCGAGATCATCGCTGCCGTGGACGCGGAATTCACAGATGCACTATTGAATACAGTAGATTGCATTCCGCAGGAGTATCCTCTGGTACTGGAAATACACGGGCCAAAGTTTACCCAGGAAGAGAAGGAAATGATTACGGAGACCATTATATCAGATGCCGATTATATGCTGGGGAAAACTGAGGCGGAATACAGACATCACAGAAAAGTGTTTTGGTGGATGGTCGTTGGAACCGTGGGGTCGGGCATATTGCTTGGCGCCATCAAACATTTTGTTGATGAAATACCCCTTGAGTTTTTCTATGTGCTGTTCTGGCTCTTTGCCGATGCCCTGGTCCGGTATCTTTTCTTAGAACACGGGGATTACAAAAACGAGAAGATCCGAGCCGGCAGGATTGCCAGCATGAAAGTGGAATTTGTGGAAGCCGAATAGGAAGTTATGACAGAATCGTCATACAAGCTCCCGGAAAGTTATTCCTTCAAATCCATTTGGAGGATCACTTTCCCTATCCTTGTAGCCCTGGTGATGGAGGAACTGCTGGGTATGACCGACACGGCCTTTCTGGGCCGTGTCGGGGAGATTGAGTTGGGCGCCTCGGCCATCGCCGGCGTCTATTTCACGATTCTGTATATGCTGGGGTTTGGATTCTCCATCGGGGTCCAAATCATCATTGGCCGGCGCAACGGAGAGGCATGCGAGAGCGGAACAGGCTACGACGCCATCGGACGTGTTTTCTGGCAGGGCGTCTGGTTCCTTACGGGCCTGGCTTTTCTGACGATGGTCCTTTCGTATTTTTTGTCACCGCCTCTTCTTCGGGGGATTCTGCGGTCGGAGAACATTTTTGAGGCTTCCGTCGTCTATGTGAACTGGCGGATCCCGGGGCTGTTCTTTGCCTTTATGACAGCGCTGTTCCGTGCTTTCTACGTAGGTGTTTGTGAAACGAAGAGTCTCACCTGGAATTCCATCGTACTGGTTGTCAGCAATATCTTTTTGGACTGGGTGCTCATCTTCGGTCACCTGGGTGCACCGGCGATGGGCATCAAGGGAGCCGCACTGGCATCGACCATCGCAGAAGGCATTTCTCTCTTCTTCTTTGTCTTGTGGGCCTTCTTTACGGCCGATAAGAAATACGGCCTGCAAAAGATGGTCAAACCCGTATGGAAGGAACTCAGGCATGTGCTTTCCACCGCCTCCTGGGTAATGGTAGAGTATGTCCTGAACATCTCCGTATGGCTGCTTTTTTTCCTCTTTATCGAGCATTTGGGCGAAGAGCAGCTGGCTATCGCCAACATCGTGCGGAGTATCTCCGAGGTACCGTTCGTTTTTTCGGCGGCCTTTGCCTCTACGGCGGCAACGCTGGTAAGCAACATCATAGGCGAAGGGCATCCCGATGGCGTGGTCCCGATTATCCGGCGCGTAGTGATGCTCTGTACCGTGACGATGTTGCCTCTGCTGGCTATCTTTGCCATTTTCCCACAACAGATTATCGGCCTGTTTACCGATATTCCTTCCCTGATCCAGGGTTCCGTTCCCACCCTGTGGGTGATGTGCGCGGCCATGCTGCTTACCCTGCCGTGGAACGTGTATCTTCAGTCCGTCGCGGGAACGGGAGATACACGTGTCTGTCTCCGCATCGACGCGGTGGCCCTTTGCATTTATGCCGTGTACTGCACCGTTATTATCGGCATCCTGCATTCGGACATCGCAGTGTGCTGGACGGCCGATGGCGTATATTCGCTTTGTGTCTGGATCCAGTGTGCCGTGTACATCCACAAGAGAAAGTGGCGCAACAAAACGATTTAAGTAATAACTGATATGGAATCATTCACATTCTTAGGTTTTGGCGTGGATGCATGGATCACTATCGTTACGGTGCTTGCCATGTTCACTGTCCTGCTGTTTACCAAGATTCGCTCCGATTGGGTGTTCCTCTGTGCCATCGGTATCCTGTTTGTCACGGGAGTTCTTGATGCCAAGGAAGCCTTCTCAGGTTTCAGCAGTACGTCGGTCATCACCGTCGGCGTGCTTTTCGTGGTCGTCGCGGGACTGACGCATACGGGGGTGCTCCATTGGATTGTGAAACACTTGCTCGGGCAGCCCGATAGCTATTCGAAAGCGGTGACGCGACTGATGTTGCCGGTAGCATTCCTCAGTTCATTTCTCAGTAACACCACCGTCGTGGCCCTCTTCGTGAAAATCGTTAAAATGTGGGGCAAGAAACTCGGCATCTCCCCCTCCAAACTGTTGATTCCCCTGAGTTACGCTTCGGGCATGGGCGGCGTCTGTACCCTGATCGGTACACCGCCGAACCTGATTATCAGCGGACTCTACGAGCAGAATACGGGTGTTGCGATGAACGTGCTGGCCACGGCCATTCCGGGCTTGTTCTGCCTTTTCATCGGGGTGCTTTCCGTCATCGCCCTCCGTCGCCTGCTTCCGGACCTGCAGGCACCGGAAGATGCCTTTGAAGCCACGTCGGAGTATACCGTGGAGTTGCGGGTGCCCTCGGACAATCCGTTCATCGGCAAGACGCTGGGCGAAGCCGGCCTTTTCCATGTCAAGGGCGGCAGCTTGATCGGACTCTATCACTTCGATGATGTAGCGGTACCTGTCACGGAGGATGAGTATATTATGGGAGGAGACCATCTGATCTATGCCGGACAAATAGACGAGTTATACGAACTATCTGCGAGCCACCAGTTGGTCGCCGCCGACCACCATATCTTCTCCATGAGCGAAGTGGACATGGATTGCAAGGCGCGCACGGCATATGTCAACTTTGGCAGCCGTCTGATCGGCCACAGCATCGCCGACAGCACCTTCGAGAAGGACAACAACCTTTTGGTCGCTGCCGTCGCCCGTCGTGGCAATCGCATCAACGAGGCGCCGCGCAAGGTAATCTTGCAGGCCGGCGATACTTTGCTGATCATCCATCCGAGTCACATCAAGGTGGATACCCCAACCCTACGGAACGACCTCTGCTTTTTTGACTCCGATGACTTGCCGAACATCGGGCCTGGCACATTCATCTCCACCGTCATCATGCTGGCCATGGTCGTCCTCTCTGCCCTCGGCATCATGCCCCTGTTGCAGAGTGCATTCCTTGCCGCCGGAGCGATGGTCCTCTTCCGTTGCTGCAATGTAGACCAGGCCATGAAAGCCATCGACTGGGAGATTCTCATGGTCTTCGCCGGCAGTGCCGTCCTGGGTCTTGCCATCCAGAAAACCGGCATCGCCGAGTGGCTGGCCACGGGCGTCCTCGACGTATGCGGCACCAATCCGTTCGTGGTTATGACAGCTATCTGCTTAGTCGCCACCTTCATCACCGAGTTCATTTCCAACACGGCTGCGGGAGCCATGTTTTTCCCCATCATGTTCGAGGCTGCCGAGAAACTGGGCTACGAGCCGTTCCCTTTCCTCATTGCCCTGATGATCAGTGTCAGCAGCAGTTTTGCCACGCCTATCGGTTCTCCCACCCACATGCTGGTGTACGGCCCCGGCGGCTACCGCTTCAGCGATTTCCTGCGCATCGGCCTGCTGATGAACATCATCATCCTGGCCGCCAACATCTTCATCATAAACATTGTCTATCCGTTAACTCCGCTGCAATAAAGACCATGAAAGGGAACTTAAAAAGGATGCTCACCACCCTCCTTCTCATCTGCGGAACAGGTGTATTCACGGCGTGTACGCCGGTCTGTCCGGAAGGAGATTGCGCAAAAAAAGCACTTTTGATCATTCTCGACGGTTGGGGAATCGGCGACAAAAGCCAGAGCGACGTAATCGCGCAATCCTCCACGCCTTACATGGACTACCTGTATGCCCATTATCCGCATTCCACGTTGCAGGCTTCGGGGGCGTACGTGGGGCTGCCCGACGGACAGATGGGTAATTCAGAGACTGGACACCTGAATATCGGCGCCGGACGCGTCGTATATCAGGATCTGGTGAAGATCAACCGCGCCATTGCCGACAACTCTATCATGGAGAACCCTGAAATCAAGTCGGCTTATGGCTACGCCAAGACAAATGGCAAGAGCCTTCATCTCATGGGCCTGACTTCCACCGGCGGCATCCACGCTTCCCTCGGCCACCTCCTGAAACTGATCGACATCGCCAAGGAGTATGGCATCGCGAATGTCTACGTACACTGCTTCATGGACGGTCGTGACACCGACCCCAGGTCAGGCAAGGGTTTCATTGCAGACTTGCAGAAGCACATGGTAGAGACGGGCACAGGTGCAGTCGCATCTGTCATCGGCCGTTACTACGCCATGGACCGCGACAAACATTGGGACCGCATCAAACTGGCTTACGACCTGCTCGTAAACGGCAAGGGGCGCGCGGTGACCGACATGATAGAAGGCGTGCAATCATGTTATGACACGCATACGGAGGAGCACAAGAACACCGACGAATTCATGGAGCCGCTCGTCAACGCCAACGTCGACGGTCGCATCAAGGAGGGCGACGTCGTCATCTTCTTCAACTTCCGCAGCGACCGCGCAAAAGAGTTGACCATTGTGCTTACGCAGCAGGACATGGAAGCGCAGGGTATGAAGACCATCCCTCAACTCCAATACTACTGCATGACGCCCTACGACGATACATTTACGGGCGTTCACATTCTCTTTCCCAAGGAAAATGTGCAGAACAGCCTCGGCGAATACATCGCCAGCAAGGGCTTGAAACAGTTGCACGTCGCTGAGACGGAGAAATATGCGCACGTAACTTTCTTCATCAATGGCGGACGCGAGGAACCCTTTGAAGGCGAAGACCGCATTCTGGTGAACTCGCCCGATGTGGCCACTTACGACCTGAAGCCCGAGATGGCTGCCTTCGAAGTGAAGGACAAATTGGTCGAGGCACTCAAGACCAGGAAGTACGACTGGATCGTGGTGAATTTTGCCAACGCCGACATGGTGGGTCACACAGGCGTTTACCCTGCCATCGAAACAGCCGTGAAGACGATTGACCAGTGCCTGGACGAGGTCGTGGAAACGGCCCTGAAGATGGGATATGAAACCATTATCACCGCCGACCACGGAAACGCAGATCATGCCGTCAATGCCGACGGAACGCCCAACACGCAGCATTCTGTCAACCCCGTTCCCTTTATCTACGTGACGGAGAACAAGAAAGCGAAGGTGCAGGACGGTGCCCTGGCAGATGTGGCCCCTTCCATCCTGCACATCATGGGCTTGGAGCAACCCGGGGAAATGACGGGCAAGTGCCTCATTTTAGCACATTAATCTTATCTTTGCAGGTATGAATCCTATCGCGCTCCGGCTCGTCATACAAGAGCCCATGACGGCGGCGACAGACCTCCTGATCGCCGCGGTTTCTTTCTACGCCTGGTTCCGGCTGCGGCGGAAATGGCCGTCACCCTGCTCCCACGAGCAGCTTTATCTACTATTTTTCCTGATCATGGGCATCAGTACCCTGTTCGGTGCCTTCCTGAACCACGCCTTCGCTTATTTCTTCCCGACGGGCAATTACAATCTGCTGCCGAACTGGCTCACCAACGTCCTGTCGGTGTGCTGCTATCCGCTGGCCATCGCCGGGCGCGCCGACCAGCTGCGGCCGCTGCCGTCGCGGAAAATCTGGGTAACGGCCACCCTTGTCGAAACGGTGGTGGTCCTTATCCTGACGCTGTGGAAACTGTCGTATCTCTACGGCGAGATCCATATCGCCATCTGCCTGTACCTGTTCTCCCTCCCCCTGCTCATCCGCATCGGAAAAGACGGCCACTGGCAGGAGGCCCGCCTGGCCATCATCGCCATCGCCCTGATGTCCTTCATCCCGGTCATCCTGGTCACGCACTTCCACATCGGAACCTTCATGATTGATTTCGACATCAGTCACGTGATCATCGCCGTCGCGATGTATCTCTACTACCGGGCCGGCCTGCTCTGGCGTTCGGGCATCAATAGCGAATAATGAACACGGAAAAGCCATATATTTGTGGCATGAAACGGCTTTTTTTATTTTTCTTGGTTCCCGCCCTGCTCGTCATGACGGCCTGCCAGCGGGAAATCCCCATTGCTGATATTTTTGTCGATCCCACATCCAAAAACCTCTTCGTCGGAGAAAGTTTTGAGCTGCATATCGAGTATATCCCGGAAGACGCCACCAACACGGACGAGATAGAAGTTTACAGCACCAATGAGAACATTGCGTCTTATTCCAATGGAACGGTGACGGCGAAAAATGCCGGCACGGCCGCCATCACGGTCAGCTGTGGTTCCTCGTACGACCAGTGCCGGATCAAGGTCTATCAATACGCCTTGCAGAAAGGCGGACAAGCCTATGGCATCGACTATGCCAACGGTTATGCGTCCACGATGGGAGAATCGAGCATCCAGGCTGTAGAAATCTTCCTGATACACAACGATCCGGACGGCAGCACCCAGAATCTCGAGTTCTGGATGCGGGCCAGTCAGTTCGGGCAGGACGTCGACTTCACCAAGGATCCGGGAGATGCCCTCGTCAGTGTCTTCAAGAACAACAATGAAGATGGCTATACCGTGTATATGGGCGATGACGGAGAACCGCGCATCAAGAATGCTGACTGGACCGATTCCGACGCCACGCTCAAACACGGCATCCTGCGCGTAGACCAGGGCCAGTCCAACCAATATAAAATCCACATGGACTTCGAGCTTTCCAACGGATACTGTTTCGGCACCGACTGGGAAGGCTACGTCAACATGAAAATCGACTGATCTGTCAGCATGAAAAGAATGTCGATCCTTCTGGCCGTTCTGCTGGCCTGCCTCTCCACGGGACTCTCCGCACAACCGCTTACCCAATATGTCAACCCCTTCGTCGGCACCGCCGGTTTCGGCAACGTCTATCCCGGCGCGCAGATTCCCTTCGGGGGCATCCAGATCAGTCCTGACACAGATGTCGACGACTACGATACGGCTGCCGGCTACAAATACACGCACCCTGCCATCCTGGGCTTCAGCCTGACGCACCTGAGCGGCACCGGTATCCCCGACCTCGGCGACTTCCTTTTTACGCCCGGCGACGGGCCGTCCCGTTTCAGCCACGATGCCGAATGGACTAGTCCCGGCTACTACGCCGTGGAGCTGCAGGACAACGGCGTCAAGGCGGAAATGACGGCAGCCGCCCGCAGTGGCATTCTCCGTTTCACCTATCCGGCCTGCGATACCTCGCGCCTGACCATCGACCTGAACCACACGCTGCTATGGAAGTGTGTGTGGTCGACCGTTCGCTGGGTCGACGAGTACACCCTCGTCGGGAGCAAGGTCGTTAATGGCTGGAATCCCGACCGGCACGTATTTTTCGCGGCCCGCTTCGAAGAGCCCGTCAAGGATTTCATGATCTACAAGGAAGGAAAGCCCGTCATCTACAACACCAGCCGCTTCCGCAGCAGCCGGGAAACCTGGGGAACCGGTCTGAAAGTCTGCCTCCGCTTCCCCACGACGGAAGGGCAGCAGTTCAACGTGAAGGTAGCCATCTCCGCAACGGGCATCGACGGGGCGCTCCGCAATCTCAGCGAGCTGGACGGCAAAGATTTCGACATGGTCCGCGCAGAGGCCGATGCCCTGTGGAATGCGGAACTTGCCCGCTACGAACTGGACCCTTCCTGCACGCAGGACCAGAAAGAAACCTTCTATACAAGCGTCTACCGTACGGCCATGCATCCTTTCCTCTTCCAGGACGTTGACGGCCGCTTCCGGACGCACGACGGTACCATCGGCAAGGCCGAAGGCTTTACGAACTACACCACTTTCTCCCTCTGGGATACCTACCGCGCCTTCCATCCGCTGCTGAACCTGGTCAACAAGCCCCTGCAGGCCGACCTGGCCAATTCCATGCTCGAACACTACGACAAGAGTGCCGAGCATATGCTGCCCATCTGGTCGTTCTATGGCGGCGAGACCTGGTGTATGATCGGCTACCATGCCGTCTCCGTCCTGGCCGACATGATGGCCAAGGGCGTGCAGGGCTTCGACTATGAGCGCGCCTACCAGGCCATGAAGACCACGGCGACCAACCCGCATTACGACTGCCTGCCGGAATACACGGAGCTGGGCTACGTTCCCTTCGACAAGGAAATGGAATCCGTGTCCAAGACCCTGGAATACGCCTACGACGACTGGTGCATCGCCCAGGCTGCCAAACAGCTGGGCCATATGGAAGACTACGGATTCTTCCTCCGCCGCAGTCAGAACTACCGCAATCTCATCGATCCTGAGACGAAATACATGCGCGGACGCGACTCCAGGGGCAACTGGCGGACGCCTTTTTCCGACATCGCCTACGAAGGCCCGGGTTCTGACAACGGCTGGGGCGACATCACCGAAGGCTTCACCCTGCAGTATACCTGGACGGTGCCGCATGCCTTCGAGGATTACATGGCCATTGCCGGCAAGAAGTTCCTTTGCGACCGGCTCGACAACATGTTCACCATCGAGATGAGCGACGACATCCCCGGCGCGCACGATATCTGGGGCCGTATCGGCGGCTACTGGCACGGCAACGAACCCTGCCACCACGTGCTCTATCTCTATAACAAGCTGGGAAAGCCGCAGGAATGCCAGAAATGGGTGCGCTACGTGGCCGACCACTTCTACGGCAACAAGCCCGAGGCCTTGAGCGGCAACGACGACTGCGGTCAGATGAGCGCCTGGTACATTTTCAACTGCCTGGGATTCTATCCCTTATGCCCTGGCAGCAACGAGTATGAACTCGGCTCGCCCTGCCTGCCCGGCGTGAAAGTAAAACTCTCTGACGGCGGCACGCTGACCGTCCGGACACAGAACTGGACGCCGGAACATGTCTATGTGAAAGCCGTCTATCTGAACGGCCGGCGGCTCAAAGGCACAACGCTCCGCTACGAAGACATCAAGGACGGCGCCGACCTGCTGTTCGTCATGAAATAACTCTTGCTACGCTTTCTTTTCGCCGAGGACTGCCCAGCGGACGAAGGGGATGCGGCGAAGAAGTTCATAAATCAGCGGCGAAAGGGTAAAGACGGCCAGCGTCAGGATGACGTACATGGACCAGGACGGCAGCTGCGTGTGCATCTTCATCATGTAACCCAGACTGGCAATCACCAGATAGTGGACGATGTAGAGGCCGAAACTGGAGCGGGTCATGTAACCGGCAAAGGCCGAGGTCCTGTTGAAACACGATTTGAACCAGGCCATCATCGCCAGGCAGGCGAGCCAGCCATAGAGGCAGTTGAGCGGGCTGCACAGATACTGCGGGGTCGTATTGTCCTGGCCGAAGGTCGTGACGATCAACACTACGCCAGCTGCCAAGGCACAGACGAGGAGCGGAATCCAGGCCTTGCCCAATTGTTCGTGGATTGCATCGTGCGCAAACACGAAGTAGCCCATCAGGAAAGGCACCAGGTAGAAGAGCGGCTTGTAGAGATTATAGAGTCCGTCCGCGCTCTCCGGCCGGGGATTCCGGATCAGGGTCTGCTCTCCCAGCCAGAACAGCACGCCCAACAGGAGGATCCAAACGATGCCGGTCTTGCCGCCGAAAACACGGCCACACCAGGAATAGAAACGGTTCTTGCCATCCAGCCTGCGCACAAGCAGCAGAATCAGGGAAAAGAGCCACAGGTCCTGGATGAACCAGAGCGGCCCCGTGCCGCTGACGGCCCAGAGACAAAACCGGGCCACGCCCGGCATGGCATCGAAGGCACCGGTCCTGGCTGCCACGACCGTATTGAAGTAGCCCGTCATCCATTGGAATACAAAGAGGCCGATGGTCGAAGGAACCAGCAGTTTCCGCGTGCGGGCCCTGAACCATTCCTTGCCGGAATGCCGCTCCAGGGCATAGCGGGCACTCAGGCCGGCCAGCAGGAACAGCAGCGGCATGAACCAGGGATAGAGGATGTACATGACGACATCCTGATATTGCTTGTATTCGGGATATGGTCCGAAACCGCCGATGCCGCCGAAGACGCCTTTGTTGTTGTAGAAATAGATGACGTGGTAGAACAGCACCAGGAGCACCGTCACCCAGCGCAAGTTGTCGATCCAATGCTTTCTCATTGGGGAAAGCCCTCCATGGCCTGGTCGATGACGTTCTGGAAGATTTCCGTCTTGAGGAGCGCCATGCCCCGCTGGTCTCCCAAAACGATCAGGGAGTCGCCTGACTTGATATCGTAGAGTTTGCGGGCATCGCGCGGAATCACGATCTGCCCCTTGTCCCCCACCTTCACGACGCCGAAGATATATTTGCCGTCTTTCTCTTGCATAATTGTAGGAATAGTTGGAAATTTCCCACAAATCTAACAACATTTTGCCGATTCAGCAAAAAAACATATCTTTATATGTCCATATGGAAAAGAAAAACCAAAAAATACAGACTATTATGAGAAGGTATCTGACTGCCATCGTCATCACGGCGCTGACGCTCGTCCTGGCGGCATCGTGCTCGCCCCGCGAAAAATGGGTGAAAGTACAGGGGAACAAATTCATCGATCCGCAGGGGAACGAACTGATCTTCCGCGGCCTCTGCTTCGCTGATCCTGTGAAGCTGGTCCGCGACGGACAGTGGAACGAGCGCATTTTTGCCGAAGCGGCGGACTGGGGCGCCAACGTCGTCCGGTTCGCCGTGCATCCGACCAACCTCAACGAAATGGGCTGGGAAGAAACCTTCCTGGCGATGGACCAGGGCATCGAATGGGCCAAGAAATACGGCCTGTACGTCATCATGGACTGGCATTCCATCGGCAACCTCAAGGATGAGCTGTACACCTCGCCGATGTATAACACCACGAAAGCAGAGACCTTCAAGTTCTGGCGCACCGCCGCCCAGCGCTACAAGGATGAACCCACCGTCGCGCTATACGAACTGTTCAATGAGCCGACCATAACGGCAGAAGGTGTGGGAGACTGCACCTGGGCGGAGTGGAAAGCACTGCAGGAGCAGATCATCGACACGGTCCGGGCCTATAACCCCAAAGCCGTCTGCCTGTGCGCGGGCTTCAACTGGGCTTATGACCTGACGCCGGTTGCTGGCGCTCCCATCGCCCGCGAGAACGTAGCCTACGTATGCCATCCCTACCCCATGAAGCGCGACCAGCCGTGGGAAGAACAGTGGGAGCAGGATTTCGGCTATGTAGCCGACACCTACCCCGTAATCTGCACGGAAATCGGTTTCTGCCTGGCAGACGAGCCGGGGGCCCACATTCCGGTCATGTCAACAGAAGTCTATGGCGAGCACATCACCCAATACTTCGAGCAGAAAGGCATCTCCTTTACGGTATGGTGCTTCGACCCCGAATGGGCGCCGATGCTCATCAGCGACTGGAACTTCACCCCCACCACCCAGGGCAGGTTCTTCAAAGCTTATCTGCAGCTCAAAAAGTAAGCTCGGCCAGCTTGTCTTCCAGCTTGCTGCCGCGAAGACCACGGGCAACGATGATTCCGTTGGGATCGATCAGCAGGTTGTCCGGAATGGCGTCGATGGCATAGGCTTCGGCAGCCGCATTGTTCCAGTACTTGAGGTCGGAGAGGTGAATCCAGGGCATCTCCCATTCAGCAATGGCCTTCACCCAGGGTTCTTTTTCCTTGTCGA
>Ga0265300_10003327_pt1 | contig 13254 bp, 19 predicted proteins | sample AusTroGonzalo_MG_FD_193482 | JGI IMG/M metagenome (GOLD analysis project Ga0265300, IMG submission 193482) | Bovine rumen microbial communities from tropical cattle in Woodstock, Queensland, Australia - Gonzalo_03 | ecosystem: Host-associated > Mammals > Digestive system > Stomach > Rumen ... | reverse complement strand
TGTGTGATAGGATTTGCTTTGTACTCTGCAATAGCTTCCTCATATGCCTTGAGGTCAAGATCATCTTCGATGCGCTCAAGGGTTGAACGTCTGAGCAGTTCGGAAACGCTCATGCCGTGCATATCAGCATATGCCTTTATAATCTTGTTTTCGTCCTCATTCAATCTCAATGAAATTGTCATAAGCTCACACTCCTTTCTGTAATACATTGTAATACATTTTGAGAGATTTGTCAAGGGGGTTACGGAAAATTTTCTCAGCTGTTATAACGATATCTGATATAGGTATCACGACATACGGGATATTTACATCGAAATGTGCTATAATTACAGCAAATCAGCATATGAGTATACTGAAATTCGATATACTTATATCTGATTAAAGGCTAATTAATACGATATTCGATATGATTATCACGAAAATAGGTCATAGTGAAATCACATATAGGACATAATTCACTATTAAAAATTATTACCTTGCTTTTATCAGTCTGTCTATCTGTCGGAATTTTCAGCTTGATTGATAGATTGATTGATAATCTTGATTATATACTTGATTATATACTTGATTAAGGAAATTTGAAACGACCTTATATCGAGACAAATCGCCTCAATAGGTCATAGCCAAATCACATATAGGTCATAGTGAAATCACATATAGGTCATAGCCAAATCTCCAATAGGTCATAGCCAAATCTCCAATAGGTCATAGCCAAATCACATATAGGACATAATTTTATAGTTGACAAATAAGACTCAACATGATATACTTGATATCGAGGTGATTTTATGGCAAGACGCAGCAAGGACGATATTGCAAATAACGCTTTAGTACAGAGGTCTCGACCGCTTTACAGTCTTTGGAAAATGGGATTTAATCTCTTTGAATGTAAAGTGTTTGATTTGTACCTTTCTTGTATAGATAGTCACAACGCAGAAAATAAAACTGTCATAATTAAAAAGTCAAATTTTGAGAAGTTTATGGGCTTGAGTCGTATCAATAGTGATTCCTTAGATGCCAGATTGAAAGCAATGGTGAGGAACATCGACATTGATACAGGCGGCAAATATGCAAGACATACTACCCTGTTTCAGGAAGCTTACTTGAATTTTGAAACTGAGCCATACCAGATCGAATTGAAATGCTCTGACCGTATAGCGGATTTATTATTCAATATTGAAGATATCGGATATGTGCAGTATCGTATTAGAAACATCGTGAAGCTTGAAAGCACATACAGTTATATTTTGTTCAATTATCTTGAGGATAATCGTGGGTTGCATGAGACGTGGACTGTAACACTTGATAAGCTCAAGGAAATACTTGACTGCAACAGCAAAATATATGATGCCTTTAAGCGATTTAATGACTTAATCTTGAAGAAATGCTACAAGGAATTAACAACAAAGACTGAAATGCGATATGACTATGAGCCAATAAAAAAAGGTCGTAGTGTGGTTGCAATTCAGTTTACTTTGCATGATTTAGCCTTTAGCAATACTGATGAATATATAGACCAAGACCAGCTCACATTTGAGTTTATGGAAGATGATACAATAAGTATTGAAACGGATTATGGTTCAGAGCTTGCTAATCTTCTCGGTTCGGCTGCTCTCGATGATGAATTTACACCAGACCAAGTGAGGGTACTCCAAGACTTGACGATGAAAGCTGTACCAAGTAGAGATCATATTGAGCTGTGTAACTACTTGAAAAGTCAGGTCAATAAGATGAATGTTTATAGTCCGAAGCCAGAGAAACGGTTTTCATATCTCTGCAAGATGATCGAAACTGATATTGGAGTGAACGGCAATGAATGATTTTAAAACTATCGCAGAAATCGCCGCAGAAATCGGAGTATCAAGGCAAGCTATATACTTACGTCTAAAAAACAACGACTTGTCAAACGCTGTCAAGCCCTTTACAGAGAAGCAAGGAAAAGTGACAAGGTATTCTATTCAAGGCGTAGAACTAATAAAAGAGGCTTTCTTGAATAATCCTGTAAACTATGAAGTCAAGCAATTGACGGATAACTTGTCAGAAAGTCAAGCGACTTGTCAGAATTTGTCAAGTGAATTGAATAGCTGTAAAGCAGACCTTGAAAATACTGTCAAGGAACTTGAACAACTGAGAAAAAAAGTCCAGTCTCTTGAAACTGCAAACGCTGAATTGTCGGAGAAATCAAGTGACATTGACAGCTTGACAGATAAGTGTAAAGACCTTGAAATAAACTGTGAAGCTCTTGAAACAGCTCTCTCGGAAAAGGAAAACTATATAAATTCTCAAACTGATGACTTAAAGGCGGCTCAAGAAAAAATCAAGGAATTTGAAAATGCAAACGCTGAATTGAAAATGAAGTCCAACGGACTCGAAACAGAACTTTCGGAAAAGAAAAACTACATCTCAGCTCTCGAAGCCGACAAGGAGAAGGCGATTGATGATATTGACGATCTTAAAAATCAGCTCAAGGAAAAGGAAGCTTCCGCTAAAGAGGACAGAGAGAAAGACCGTCAGGAACGTCAGACTATATTGACACGCTTATGGCAGACGGAAGATAAAAACAAAGCACTTGAAACGGAACTTAACCACTACAAAGCTTTGGTCAATTCAAAAGGGGAGTCGCCAAATGAAGATGAACAGCCTGTAAAAGTCAAGGCTGATGATCCGCCGCAGCCAAAGCAAGGATTTTTCAAACGCCTTTTCAGAAAGCGTTCATAATTTGTTCACAGAATACAGACGATAGAAAAATTATTTTGATGAGCTGAAAGCGATAAAAAAAGGGGAGCTTACATGAAATACAAAATATGCTACACTGAGAAAAGCGAGCATGAGAGCCGCTTCAATGTTATGGAGTTTAATGATAGGCATGAGGTTAGCCGTTGGGTGTATGACAATTTGAACGATCTTCAAAAATTTGCAGTCCCTGAGTCGGGGAACATCTTCGGTTATGCCGCAGAACTGAACGAGAAAGAAAAGCCCATATCCTTACTTTATTTTCACAAGGTCAATCAATTTATATGGATTGACATGAGCTGAAAGCGATTATAAGAGGGGCAAGGGGAGCACTCCCTTTCAAGTGAATTGTACGCCCGTGGGTGTACAAATTCTGTGCTTGCACCTTGCTCAAAAATACACAAGGTAAGAATTGCAATAGGAGAAAAGAATAATGAACGATGAGAGATACACCGAGAGACTAAAACTAAGAATGACACAAGAGGAAAAGCAAAGACTTCAAGACAAGGCAGCCGCCGCCGATATGAATGTATCAGAGTATGTGAGGGCACTCATTGACCGTCAAAAAATTGTTGTTGCTCCTGAACTTCCACATCTTCTGAGACAATTAATCAGAGTCGGGACAAACGTCAATCAGATCTTACTTGTCAATCAAGTGTACGGAAACGCATCGGCAGAAACGGCAGGGGAGATTGAAAAAAATCTTTCCGCCATTACAGATTTGACATCAAAACTTGTGACTGAGATAAAGTGCAGGAAAGACACAACTCGTTACAAACTTTATTAACAAATTATGAATGACCATGTATCAGCTTTCAATGATATGTGGTCTTTCATTTTTATTTTTGTGTGATAGTCTATCTATCAATCGAGTTTGTCGTGAACGCCGTTTTTTATTTTTATCGGAGAAAAAATAGCTGCTCTTTTGGAATAATGATTTAATTAACCAAAAGAGTTATTGGGTACAATAACCATAGTTTACGTGATTCAGAAAATGAACGTCCAGCTCCTTGATTTTTTTAAAGGCTTTTTTCAATTTTGAAAAAGAAAAATGATGTAAGTGCAGCCGCGGACAAAAGGGCAGGGGAGTCAAAATAAAATCGCTTTTTCATTTAATTTAATACTTTACACTTGCCACTAAAAAAGAAAAGGGGAGCACCGAAAAGCACTCCCCGTATTATGTCAGCTCTGAGTCTGAGCGATTACCTCATTGAGATATTTTATTACATTCTGCTTTGGAATTCGATATTCTCTGCCGATCTTGATTGCTTCAATGTCATTTCCCCTAACAAGCTGATAGCATGAAGTCTTACTCAACTGTAACAGCTGCATCAACTGTTTGAATGATAAAATATCTGGATAGTCAGCAAACGATTTTTCAATGTCGAACATTTCATATCTCCTTTCACTGTTCGGTAAAATCTTCCATTATTTCATCGGTGGTGTCTGAGAAGTATATCCACCTCGGAATGATTTTTTTGTTTTCGTGGAAGCGTTCACAGCTGCTTTTTATATCACGCTCAACAGCTCCCGTCTCTCTTGCCGCATAAGATATGGACGTGTATACTGTGCCTGTATACGTATCTGTAACTGCTGTATTTTTTGCCATGTTTTTTCTCCCTTCGCTATGGGTACAAGCTGTACCTTACGCACCACGCTTATAATATTTTTCAAAAAACTCCCACATAAATTTTCTGTATTCTTCGTCACTCAATCCTTTGAGATACACAAACCTTTTAGCCTTGCCCGTCTCTTTGTAATACTCGCAGTCTTTGAGAATATGATTTCGTGTGAGTCCTGTTGCTTTGACCGCCCTTGAGAGGGAACAGTAATCCTCGCCCGTAATTATGTCATGTATTGGAATATTATTTTTACGATTGCAATACTGAATTGTATTATCCGCCCATTTGAGATTGCTAACATAGTTGTCGTGAGGGTTGCCGTTGTCGTGGTCAACCTTCTTGAGATGTTCGGGATCTGGATTCTCAATATAGGTAAGGGCGACTAAACGGTGAACTCTTTTGTTCTTTTTTATTCCGTCCTTCCTGAGTGTAACAAGCAGATACGGCGTTCCATTACTCCATTGAGGCAAGAATTTCTGATTTTTGTAATCCCATATTTTGCCGCAGCTCGTAGCCGCATAAAGACCTTCGTAACCGGGTATATCTTTCATTGTTATATCTTTCTCCATTTTATATCATTCCCCTTTCTGCAAGCTCATAGTGTATGAGTGCTTCCTTAATTTCTGGATAATTTTTGTCGGCAAGACCATATTTCAAAATTAACTTTTCAAATAAAAAGTCCTGCTCCTCGTTCTTTTCAATATCGGCTGCTTTCTCAAAATCTGCATTTAACACGGAAATGAGCATCTTGTAATCTGCACCGCTTTTTTGATATATCCTTAATGTTCCCACTATCATCTGTCCGATAGCCGCCAATAGTCCCTTCGATGCTTCTCTGACTTTGTAATCGTCAGTTTCATCTTTTAGTTTTACATAGCGTTTAGCACAGTCTGAGTCTCTAAGTAACATTGCAAGAAAGCCAGTGCGGACTTTTTCAGCTCGTTCTTCCTCGGTCAGAGTTTCATCATTCAAGACGGCTTCTATCTGCTCAATATAGTTATCTGCCATTAACATTCTCTCCCTTCATGGTTACGGTTTTTCGGCATTTTTTTCAATAAATTTACATTTATCGGAACTACAAATAATAATCTTATTTGGCTATTTATCGGTATTTTTTTTCAAAAATCTGCATTTACTGGAACTATCTATACAAATGAATATACTATGTAGTAGTATAGTCAGTTAATATCCGATATGTGTTATAAAGTACACCTCGCTCATTGTAAGCAACATCAATATTGAGTAAGCGTTTTTGATGTAGTGCCTGTATATATTCACAGACATGAGATTTTTCTGTACCGAGGTCGTCGGCAATAGCCTCATAAGTAACCTTTTCATTCCGCTGTAAATTTCTCACCAGACAAAGATACGTCTCATATTCATTGCCCGATATTATATCATTGATGAGAAGCAACGTCGCTGAGTACGCATATCTAATATAGGTCGGCTTATAAGTATTTTGGTTTATGGAATACTTTTCGGACATTACATCGTAAATGATAAACTTTCTTTTTTCAAGGTCGGCAAGATATTTCTGAAAAGTCCTTGAGTCGAGGAAGCATTTATTTGTTCGCTGATTAGTCATAGCTTTGGTGAGAGTTTTCTTTGTTACAGGCTTATCAAAAGTGCTCAAGATTGATAGTATCGCATAGTGTCCGCCTTTGATGCGCCGCATCACTTCATTTTTCAAAAAATTATAATCCATGAGCAAAACCCTTCCTTCTATAACGCTTTCTTCTCTTGATTCAAGAATAGAGGTACAATTGTACTCGTCACAGTAGCGATTAAGTGTAGCCTGATCTGCTGTATTTTTGAGCTTACAGCCAAGCAACTTATAGTCACCGTTCCAATATCGGTTGAAGTCCGCCTCGATTTCTGACGGTTTCTTCGGCGGTCTGCATTTTCGATTCCACTCTTGTAACGTTTTTAAGGCATTATTATGGGTATATCCCTTAATATCCTGTAAATACTTTGTAAGTCGCCCAAGAGCAAAGTTGCGTTCTCCTTCTTCCACGCCCTGAGAGAGCATAGCTTCACAACAAAAATACGATGTTTTCTTTTCGTATGGTCGCCCCTGTAACGGTACAACAGCTTCATTGTTCTTTTCGTTTGTTTGCACTCTCCTGATAAATCCCTCAATTTTGGCAAGGCGGAAGGGATTGAAAGAGTCTGGACGGTCAACCAAATTATTGAGCACCACACTTACAGGCTTTCTATTGTTCTTGTCCTTGAGATTGAAAGAAGTAGGGATTCTCGCTATTTGTGTGGGGAGTGCTGCCTTTACGTCAGAACCGACGATCTCAGCAAGAGCCTTGTTAATCTCTGTCAGTTTTGATGTGTTATTAGTTTCCTCGATAGCGATATAATAGTGATATCCGCCGCCCGTATCAACTATCATGTGAATAAATAGTTGCGGCATAACGCCCTTGATAAGATTTGTAAATTCATCTGCCTTCTGAAATTGTGGGTAGTCCTTGCGGTCGAAATCGAAAAACAATACTCTGCGACGGTTCATGTTCTCCACTTTGCCGCCCTCACCATTAACGGTAGATAGTCCAACATACAGATTATAGAGGCAAGAATACTTTGAGATAAAGTTCTTTACATCTTTAACCTTTTTGACGTACTGCGTGAAAGTTCTTTCCTCGTTTAATCCTACAAGTCGGATATACTCACCGTTGTTGAGTACAAATTCTCCTGTTTCGTCCATTGGGAATAGCATTTCTAAATATTTGTCGATTGAATATTTCGTAAAATCACCTCTCTTTCGTCGTCCAATATCTCGTTAAATGACAAAAGTCTCACATCGTCTCAGCTCCTTTCGTTTAGATTTAGGCGCAAAAATGGCTTATCAGCGCATAATACGCCCATAAGCCTTGACAATTGAATATAGAGGTGATATAATAATGTTGCTACACATATACATTATCACTTACATTCATTTGTAAAGGCTGATGTATTAGAACGTCAACGGGTACGCTTTACCAGAGCTTCCACTGTTGGCGTTTTTTACTTTTAAAGGCAAATACACTTAATGAGACAGTGCTTCAAAGTCTGGCTATTTTTAGCCGCCTGCCAGAGGGCGACAATATTCATATCCGACAATTTGTAAGCCGCTTATCGGGAGCGACACAAGCACCGCCTCAGTAAGCATACTTGCCCTTATGGGATTACTTTTCTGGGAAGTACCAATGTCCCCCAAGTTCAACTTCGGGGATTACGTCAAGAAATCTTCCTGTTTCCTCAACCATACACATCTGAACATCGTCATTGAAACAAGCATAAGCATTTTTAGGAATATCCTTTGTACTAACAAGGATAACCTGTCCGTTTTCTGCCTCTTTACATGGTACGTTGTAAGCTGCACCGTCCTTACAGGCAATATAAATGGTTGTTTTCATCTTCATTTCCCCCTTTTTAAATTTGCATTTTTCTCGTCAATGTCACGTTGTATCTTGTCGCAGTAGTCGATAATATCCGTAAATACCGCTAAAATCCTATCTCTCCACTCGCTGAACAATCTCACATTGGGATCTCGTTCAAGAGCTTCATCGGGAAGCATCGTCCGCAGAGAATGAGGAACGGCAAGAGCGGTCACATCATCGTCAAAGCCAAAGGCAACAGCAAGCGCAGACATTGCAACGCCGATAAGAGAAAGTTTGAAATCTTCCTTGTCGTGTAACGCCGCATTTCTCTTGAGCTTCTCCAAATCGTTTAAGATGCGGTAGTCGTGCAGATAACCTTGCTGCGAGGAGCTTACCACCGCAAAGAGCAAAGTCAGCATTTCCTTGTCGTTTATATTACTGGCATTATTCAGCAACGTGTTATACTCGCCGATCTTTAAGATGTTGGCAACATCACTCAGCACTTGCCCCTGTTCGTCTAACTGCTCATGTAGGATTGACTCAACCTTGTTTAATCTCTCATCATGTACAGGCTTTCCGCTTATCTTGATATCCCTAATGGCTGCCATATCCTCATCGGTCAGCTCCTTGTTAAAGTAATAAGCTGGATATTTTGGGAACACCCCTGCAAGGTCGCCGATTCTGCTGTCGGGAATATCCCTTTTGCCCGTCTGCCACACCGATATTAAAGAGCGATTAACCTTCAATCTTTTTGCAACATCAATCGTTGTTAAGCCCTCAAGTTGCATGATATATCGGAGTCCGTTCACTTTGTCACACCTCACTTCACACTATATTCTTTGTGTTGTCACACTCAAAAAGACCTTTTTCACTAATACCATTATATCACAACAAAATGGAGTTGTCAAGTGTTTTTTGAAACTTTTTGAAAAAAATTGTTCGTAGGCTTCTCAAAATTTCCGCTGAGTCATTTGCATCACCTATACCACTTTCCGCAAATCGGAACGGGCGGCAAAATGTAATGCAGCCCCCCATACATTGACAGCGGTGTATATTGTTTGATTTTGACGGGCTGACACGCTCTACAATTCATTTTAAAGGCTTCCCCCATATAACTATACTACACAAGAGACACGCCCCAAAAAACGCATTTAAAACGCTGTTATATTACACGCTCTCAAATGCTCTGTAAGGCGTTGTAATACAGGGGGATATACTTATACTACCCATAGCAACAGGGGCGCAAATAGCCATTAAAAACGCAATAAAAAAGGGCGACTATTGCCGCCCCTTGTGTTATGCTGTAAGCTTTGGTGTGCTTTCCGTTTCTACATTTTCACAGCCGTATATATCACATATCTGTTTAAAGCTGTATTTACTTCCGCGCCTGTTGCTTTCACCGTCTGCAAGATAATACTTCTTGTGTTTTGCGCTGTACTTGAAGCCCATATCTTTTATGACCTTTAAGCATTTAAAAGTGTCGCCGCTTAACCATATCCACGCGCCCACGATTTCAATTTTTAATCCTTCGACCTTGACAAGTCTCTGAATTATTTTCATAAATCTTTGAGCTGTTTGCTTTGTTGTGTTGTTGCCGCCCGTCTGCTTCTGCTCTGAGCTTTCGCCCTTGCTGCTGTTGTCCTTGCTTCCAGTTGGGAGCTTGTCGTATATGCTTTCAAACTCCGCGTTGATCTGTTGCATTGTCTCTACGCTTCCGCCTAAGTCGGGGTGATACTGTCTACAAAGTTTATGATACAGGGACTTTGCTTCCTTCTGATTTGTCACGCCTTTGAACCATTTTAACATACAATCAAGACCTTTCTTCCGAGCCGTTCAGCTCTTTATCTTGATTATATTATACACCGTTTTCGGTGCTTAGTCAATTGGCAGCGTAACCAAATTATCAGCTATTTTCTTGTTGATTTTGTACACCGTTTTCGGTGCTGTTTGGTTTGTACTCTATCAGATCACCGACTTGACAATTGAGCAATTCGCAAAGAATAGCCAAATTCTCAGCCGATACAATTTCACCCTTGCGGATTTTAGATATAGTTGACTCACCTAAAATTTTATCCTGTCGGAGCTTGTAAGAGGAATATCCTTTATTTTTGAGAGCTTCCAACACGTTTATTTTATACTGTATAGGCATACAAACGCCCCCTTTCAAAATAATTATAGCACATATATACACCGTTTTCAATGTACAATTTACACAAATAATCTACACCGATTTTTGTGTATAATTACATCTTGACAGTACACCGTTTTCGGTGTATAATATAGACAGTGAAGGAGATAAAAGCCCGACACTAAAATTTATATTGAATGAAAGGCGGTCGATTTTATGTGTAGCAAAATCGAAATGAAAGCAATGGTTAAGGAACTCAAGGAGTATAAGCTTCTCAGAGAGGAAGCGGAAGCCCGTATCTCAGAGCTTGAGGCGGCACTCAAGGCAGAAATGAGAGCAGCGGACACCGACAAAATGACAGTCGATGAATACAAGCTCTCACTCGTAATGGTAACAACTCAAAGGATTGACAGCAAGACCTTGAAAGAGGAACAGCCCGATATCTACGACAAGTACAGCAAAGAAAGCCAGTATGAACGCTTCACAGTAAAGTAAATAAAAATCGCCCCTGTTGCAAAGTCGGCAGGGGCGCACCCCATAGAAAGGCGGAATGATTATGAAAATACTGATTTGTGAACCCCACAAACGCCCATATATCAAGGACATTGAACACACTCTTGAGAATCTTCAAGAGATAGTCGGCGGATATATACAGGCGCTTTACCCCTTTGATGATGAAGCCGCTGTGGTCTGCAATGAGGAAGGGCTTTTAATCGGCTTAGAGGCAAACAGGACGGTTGAACACTACGGAATGATCTTCGGCACGTTCTTCGTCTGTGGACTCACTAAGGACGATTTTACAGGGCTTACCGATGAACAGATAGAACGGTATTCACAGCTTTATCAAACGCCCGAAATGCTCGTCAGAATCAACAATGAGATAATAGCAATACCAGAGTGCTGAAAGGGGGATATATCATGAATAAGAAGCTATACGAAATAGAGTCTAACCGCTATTTCAAGAGCGTTAAAAGCTTCTTTGAATACTGCGTTAAGCTCTGCGAGAAGCACAACGTCAAACTCACAGATTGGATTGAGAGCCTTGAACAGTTCGAGAATCCATTGCAACGATGCAACGACAGGAACGATCACAACGAATGGGAACAGCCCTGTAAAGAGATATGCAAGATGCAACCGTATCAATGGCAGCTATACTTACAAGATAACTACAACTTTATCATGGAATTTGATTTCTCCGATGAAAGCAGCGGACACGGCTACCTGTATTTGGTAGAATTTGAGCGATAAAAGAACGCCCCCACTGTATCAAAGCGGTGGGGGATATTTTTTGTATAGACTTTGCAATGTTCTCCGCATTGTATAAACTGTATAAAATATCATTCTCATGTAAATAAATAATAGTTGAATCGCTTGACAATTGCCACTGTTTATGATATACTGAAAGCACATATTTTTTATTTAATTTAGGGGGAAATGAAAATGTATGTAATAAGTTTATTAGGTATGCTCCTCGATGATCTCAGGAATACCGCATCACGCTTTGTCAGCTTCCAAACGGAAAACGGAGCTGAGATTGAAGCCTACGGAAACGACAGTGAATTTGAGAACGCAGCTCGGTCAATAGTTGACGATGAATCAGCTCACGACTTTATTGTAACTATTGCCCCAGATGATAACTGTAACTTTGTATTGTCGGAAATTAGTTATACTAACGGCAGCGGAGAACGTGAACGGCAGCCACTACGTCAGAAGGTCGCTCACTTCATGGAAATGCTGAATCTCACAGACGTATATCACACACTATGCGCTGAAATCATTGAATCATAAGCGATATTGAACGCCCTGCACCGTTGATGTGTGGGGCGTTTTTATGCGGAAAGCCCGTAAAGAAAACAAATATTAAACCATACATCGAAATCGGGAAAAATCGCTGTCAGATTTTGCCGAAAAACCGTTGCAATTTTTGGTTATTTCGTTTACAACATTTTTCTTGACAATGAACCGCAAACGGTGTATAATAAAGATAGAAAATAAGTAGGCGGTCAACGCTTACGGAAAAAGGAAGTGCTTTATATGGCTAAAGTGTATGGTTATGGTAGATGCTCTACGAATGACACCCGTCAAGATGTTCTTCGTCAGGAACGTGAACTCAGGGCAATGGGAGCGGAAGATATCCGCACCGAATATGTAAGCGGATTGAAGCAGCATAAGCAAGCCCTTGACAATCTGCTTTCCGATATGAAAGAGGGCGATACTCTTATTGTTACGGAAATATCACGAATCACCAGAAGCACCAAGCAGCTCTGTGATATCATTGATTTAGTCAAGGAAAAACACATCAAACTTGTTATAAAGGATAGTCTCACTATTGACTGTACAAGCGGAAAACTCGACTCAATGACAGAAGCGTTCCTCAAGATTGCAGGAGTTTTCGCAGAACTTGAGCGCAACATGATCTCCGACAGAGTGAAGTCAGGAATTGCAAACGCCAGAGCCAAAGGAAAAAGCATCGGCAGACCTTTAGTAAAATTTGAGAATATCCCAGATAACGTCAAGAAAACTTACGATCTCTATATTAATGGCAGCATCACTAAAACAGTTTACGCTAAAATATGCGGAATCAGCCGCCCCACACTCGACAAATATTTAGAAGTAATCAAAGATGCTCGATAAAAGAAGATGCTCCTCGGATAATCGGGGAGCATTTCTCTTGTATGTTAAGGCAGTCAATGTTCTTATTTCGGTGTACTTCCCTATTTACAGGCTTTTTCTCTTGATTTGTTTAATCGGTTCATTTGAACTTATTACAAGTTTTTATAAACTTTTATTGATTTCGCAGAAATGGCTTAAAATCGGGAAATATTGAGTGATATTTCTGTGAAACATTCTTGTGAAACAATTTCAACAGAAATGGCGTAAAATAGGCGTTTCAACCTTGTTTTCGTTGTGTAAACACAAATCGAGATTAGTTCGGAACATAGTCAAATAGCTGTGAAACATTCTGTGAAACAATTAATTGTCATATACAACGCTTCTATGAGCTATATCCACTAACAAGATAAGCAGCTCCCCTTCGCTAATCTCTGCAAGAATACGATAATCTCCTACACGGTATCTCCACTGTCCCGACCTGTTGGAGGTCAGACCTTTGCCGTGCGCTCTCGGATTTTCGCAGCCCACAAGATTTTTGAAGATCCAGCTTGATATAAGTTTAGCTTTATATTTGTCCATTTTGGAAAGTTGCTTCTTAGCCTTGTCGGTCAGTTTAACGGTATAACTCACAGCAAATCAAGCTCCCTTGCCACGTCCATGAAGTCATGTGTGATAGGATTTGCTTTGTACTCTGCAATAGCTTCCTCATATGCCTTGAGGTCAAGATCATCTTCGATGCGCTCAAGGGTTGAACGTCTGAGCAGTTCGGAAACGCTCATGCCGTGCATATCAG
>Ga0265300_10003326_pt1 | contig 13256 bp, 13 predicted proteins | sample AusTroGonzalo_MG_FD_193482 | JGI IMG/M metagenome (GOLD analysis project Ga0265300, IMG submission 193482) | Bovine rumen microbial communities from tropical cattle in Woodstock, Queensland, Australia - Gonzalo_03 | ecosystem: Host-associated > Mammals > Digestive system > Stomach > Rumen ... | reverse complement strand
TATACATAGGAACTCTCCCTCCAGTGGCATGGATTATCCCGGCACGGTAGCGGCGGGCTGGCCCGGCAACGGATCATCACATCAGGCAAGGATGGTGTCAAGTACAGGAAACAGTGCCGGGCTTTGGTCGCAGGATTTCTTTACCGACGGGGGTAGGGGTAACTATCTTGACTCCAAATGGGATATGGTTACCGGTATGGTAAGGACGTTTGCATCGGCCCCGGAGGGAGTTTGGTGCATTAACCATTTGTCGGGTTATACGGGATCGGGAATAAGCACTAACATAAACCGTAACGCAAGGGTTACGAATGCCCGCCTGCTGGAGTACCTGGGTAACCATAAAAAGCCGGTAGGAATAGTTCCCATGGATTTTCCGCAGCAGGAACTTATAGACGCCATCATATTTTTGAATACTTTTGCAGCAGAATAACACCTTACATCATGACACTGAAAGACTTTCTGAACGAGGGCGACAAGTTCGCCAAGTACATCGGCATTGAACTGACCGATGTAAAACCGGGCTCAGCCAAGGCAACCATGACAGTAACTGAGCACCATATGAATGCAGGAAACATCTGCCAGGGCGGAGCGCTTTTCACTCTTGCCGATCTGGTATTCGCAGCTCTTGTCAACCAGGGCGAGAACATGGCTTTTGCCATCAACTCCACCATATATTATCATGTATCGGCCAAACTGGGCGATGTGCTTACCGCCGAGGGCCATTTTACCAGCCGCCATCCCAAGATCCCGGCAGCCCAGGTTCAGGTGACCGACCAGAACGGCACAATAATAGCAACATTCCATGCTCAGGGCTATACAAAGCGTATGCCGGCTCCCTTCTCGGGACTGGAATAAAAAAACTGAAAAAAATTTTCAGAATTTAACACTTGTTTCCATTTGTTTTCATATCTTTGCCTTAGAAGCATCGCCGATAAATGCTGAAAAGGACCGTAAAACTTGAAAACGTTATTTTTATGAAGGACTGGAATAATACTGTAGCTTCCCCGGATTATATGACGGGGACACAAAAAGACACAACTGTAACATCAAAGTGGACGGGAGGCTTTCCAAGTTTGAACTTGAATTCGCTCACTCCATTATCAGCTCCCATAGGAGAGTAGTTGTAGAAAAAACAATTTTGGTTATCTTCGCACTCAGCAAGATAACCAAATTTGTTTTATATGAAGATCAGAATCATTCTTTTGGCAGTTCTCTCTGCCGTCATTGCCATGCCTGCAACGGCTCAGCGTTCAGGTAAAGCCACATCCGTGGAACTGTCATTCAACTATCAGAAACAGAGCGGTGCCGGCTCCAACCAGTGGGCTGTCTGGGTTGAGAACTCAGAGGGCAAGGTTGTCCGTACCCTTACCGTAACCTCATTCACCTCAAAGGGCCGTGGCGGCCGTCGCGGTTACACATTCCGTCCCACCTGCACACCCACATGGGTAAAGAACGCTAAGGCTGAGGAAATGTCCGATGAGCAGATCGATGCTGTGACCGGCGCAACACCCAAAGAGAGCGGAATCCAGACATACATCTGGGATTTCAAGGATGCCGAAGGCAAGGATGTTCCTGCCGGCGATTACAAGATATGCCTGGAGGCAACCCTCTATTTCAACAGCATCATCCTGTACAGCGGAACATTCTCAACCAAGGACAAGGCAGGTGAGATTAAGCTTACATCCACTCTGACTGAGGAGGATGAGGCTCACAAGAACATGGTTACCGAAGTAAAGGCTGCCCTTAAGTAATTAAAAGGCAAAACTGATTGAGGCTCCTAGGGCTAAATCATCGTTGGCTGTGAGTAACAGCGCCGGGTTTAGCTCTAAGGAGTTCATTTTTTTAGCGGCTCCGGACCTTTGGGCATCGGCCTGCCTCTCATTGAAGGTTCTTTCCACCTTGTTCAGGCGTGCAACACCTTTTTTGGTATACACTGCTCCCACGCAGTAAAGAATGGCTGCAGTGCCCAGATAGGCATAGAAGGAGTTGTTCAGGCTGCCCGTGTCCGGGTCTATGGAAAGTATTGACAGCATCAGGCATCCAGTTCCCAGCGTCAGACCGGCTCCACCGATATTGAACTGGTTCTTGCCTACGATGTACTCATGATACAGGTCCGCGTCAAAATATCTGCTGAAGTTTTTATCGGACAACTCCAGATTGTTGTATTTCCATCTGAATGTCTCGCCGTACCTGTAGATGGGTCCGGGACTTGGCTCCACTAACTTGTATGTCCAGACAATGTTGTCTATCTCACTCATGGGAAACGACATGGTCTTGCCGTCGGTTGTCTGAATCCTGACGCCTCCCTCCGGATCCGTATTCAGATCCATCACGTACCCGATAACCTTATCTCCGTTGTTAAGGAACAGGGCGTTTGCCGACTGCCCGAACGCCGATAAGGTAAGACACAGCGAGCAGATGACCGCTCCCCAGAAACGTTTCGTTATTGTTCTGCCCAAAAGCATTATCCCAGTCCGTTTCATAGCAATTAAGTGAATAGTCACTCAAAAATACAACATAGCAATAGAAAAACAAAAAAACACAAGAAAAAGTGCGCTATATCATTGAAAAAGTGTAATTTTGCGAGCCGATTATTATCAACCTTTGGATAAAAGGTTAGTTATTAGCGTGTTAAACCCCCGAGTACGGGTTCTGCGGTATAGCGTAACCGCTGGGCGCAAGCGTTTAGGGAGTTTCCGGGACGTCGGGAGACGGAGAGGTTGCGTAGAGTAATGAATGTTTAATTATTGATTTAAAGTTTAGAATGGATACTTTAAGTTACAAGACTGTTTCGGCCAATAAGGCTACCGCTAATAAGGAATGGGTCGTGGTTGATGCCAAGGACCAGGTTCTGGGCCGCTTCGCCGTGAAGGTTGCCAAGCTGCTGCGCGGTAAGTATAAGACAAATTTCACTCCGCACGTTGACTGCGGTGACAACGTTATTGTTCTCAATGCAGACAAGGTTGTCCTGACTGGTAAGAAGTGGACTGACAGAGTATATCTGCGTTATACCGGTTATCCCGGTGGTCAGCGCGAGATGACTCCCGCCCAGCTGATGGCTAAGCCCAACGGCGCTGAGAGACTTATGACTAAAGTTGTTAAGGGAATGCTGCCCAAGACAAAACTCGGTGACAAGCTCATCGGAAACCTCTATGTATATGCCGGTTCAGAGCACAAGCATGAGGCACAGCAGCCCAAGGCAATAGATATCAATTCACTTAGCTAATTTTAAAGAGAATGGAAGTAATCAACGCAATAGGTCGCAGAAAAAGCGCCGTAGCACGTGTCTTCGTTACTGAAGGAACTGGTAAGATTACCATTAACAAGAGAGACTTGGCAGTATACTTCCCGTCATCACTGCTTCAGTACGTAGTTCTCCAGCCTCTTAAGAAACTTGAGGTTGCTGAGAAGTATGATATCAAGGTTAATCTGGACGGTGGCGGTTACAACGGTCAGGCAAACGCACTGCGTCTGGCTATCGCCCGCGCTCTTGTCAAGATCAATCCTGATGACAAGAAGACTCTTCGTTCAGAGGGCTTCCTGACCCGTGACTCACGTTCTGTTGAGCGTAAGAAGCCCGGTCAGCCCAAGGCACGTCGCAGATTCCAGTTCAGCAAGCGTTAAGCTCTGGATATATTCCCATGCCTGTACATTATTATATATGCAGGCCTACGGGATCTGTGTTTAGTATCTAAACTGTCGGGATCTGTACTTAGGTACGGCTACCCGATGGTTGGTTTAAAAAGAATGTAAACAAACAATTAAAACAATTTATGTCAAGAACAAATTTTCAACAGCTTCTCGAAGCTGACTGCCATTTCGGTCACCTGCGCCGCAAATGGAATCCTGCTATGGCTCCTTATATCTTCATGGAGCGCAACGGTATCCATATCATCGATCTGAACCAGACTGTAGCTGCCATTGATCAGGCTGCCGAGGTTCTCAAGAAGATGGCCCGTGACGGAAAGAAGATTCTTTTTGTAGGCACAAAGAAGCAGCTCAAGGAGCTGGTTGCTCAGAAGGTATCATCAGTTGGTATGCCTTACGTTATTGAGCGCTGGCCCGGTGGTATGCTCACCAACTTCCCCACCATCCGTAAGGCTGTAAAGAAGATGGCTACTATCGATAAGCTGACTCAGGACGGTACATATTCAAACCTTTCAAAGCGTGAGATCCTCCAGATCACTCGTCAGCGCGCCAAGTTGGAGAAGAACCTCGGTTCTATCGCCGATCTGTCACGTCTGCCGGCCGCTCTGTTCGTAATTGACGTACTCAAGGAGAACATCGCCGTTCGTGAGGCTAACCGTCTGGGTATCCCCGTATTCGCTATTGTTGATACCAACAGCGATCCTTCAAACATTGACTATGTAATTCCTGCCAACGATGACGCTACCAAGTCAGTTGACGCTATCCTGACCGCTTGCTGCGATGCTATCGCCGAGGGTCTGGCTGAGCGCAAGGCTGAGAAGGGTGATGAGGCTGCTGCCGATGATGAGGAGAAGTCAGAGAAGCCCCGTAAGGAGCGCATCCGCAAGATTGCCAAGAAGGAAGAGTCACTTGATGAGGCTCCCGCTGAGGAGGCTCCCGTAGCTGAGGCTGCTGCCGAGGCTCCTGCTGAGGAGGCTCCCGCAAAACCCAAGCGTACACGCAAGGCTGCTGCTCCCAAGGCAGAGGGCGAGGCTGAGGCTTGATTTTCATTAACCGTAAAAACATTAAAGAAAATGGCTGTAACACTTGATGATATTAAAGCCCTCCGCACCAAGACAGGTGCCGGTATGTCAGATTGCAAGAAGGCTCTCACCGAGGCTGAAGGCGATTTTGAGAAGGCTATTGAGATAATCCGCAAGAAGGGTCTGGCAGTTGCTGCAAAGCGTTCTGACCGTGAGGCTTCCGAGGGTTGCGTTCTGGTAAAGGTTGACGGTAACTTTGGTGCAATGATTGCTCTTAAGTGCGAGACCGACTTCGTTGCCAACAACGCTGATTTCAAGGCTCTGACCCAGTCAATCCTTGACGCTGCAGTTGCCGCTAAGGCTAAGTCTCTCGATGAGGTTAAGGCTCTTCCCTTCCAGGGCAAGACCGTTGCCGATATCGTTCTGGAGCGCACCGGTATTGTAGGTGAGAAGCTTGAGCTTGATGGTTACAACTACCTTGAGGCTGCTGAGCTTGCATCATACAACCACCAGGGTAAGAACTTCCTCTGCTGCCTGGTTGCCTTCAACAAGGAGGTTGCCGATAAGGAGTACATCCACGAGATTGCTCTTCAGGTAGCTGCTCAGAATCCTATCGCTGTTAAGCCCGAGGAGGTACCTGCCGACATCGTGGCTCGTGAGAAGGAGATCGCTGCCGATAAGGCTCGCGAGGAGGGTAAGCCCGAGAACATGATCGAGCGCATCGCTGAGGGTCGTATGAAGAAGTTCTACGATGAGAGCTGCCTCCTGAACCAGAAGTACATCGTTGACGAGAAGAAGACCGTTGCCGAGTACCTCAAGGCTCTGGATAAGGACCTGACAGTTACTGCATTCCGCAGATTCACTCTGAAGTCTGAATAATATTTCAAGATTTCTCTATAGTAAAAGGAGGCTTTCCGCAAGGGAAGCCTCCTTTTACTATATTACATATCCGTAAATATCCAGCCGTTGAAACGGCTGGCTACCCCTATCATGTGCCTAACGGCACAGATTAATGCCGTAGGCATTGGATTATGGTAGCCAGCCAATTTATTGGCTGGGTATTTTACCCCTTGGTTTGTGAATACCCAAGCGAGATGAGCTTACCCTTCAGTTTCTCCCTGAAATCCCCCTGAATGATAATCTCCCCGTCCTTGGCCGATCCGCCGCACCCGCAGAATGTCTTGAGCGTGCGCGCCAGAGCGTCCATATCGGCCTGGGGCCCCTGGAATCCGCTAATTACGGTCACGGTCTTGCCGCCGCGGCCGTTTTTCTCCATGCGTAGACGCAGCTTCTGTTGCTGGGGTGGCAACAGTTCCTCTTCAGGCTCCTCATCGGTCTGATAATTGAAATCAGGATTAGTGGAGTACATCACTCCTAGACGGTCTTTCCAATCGCTGTTGTTCTTTCCCATAACATGTGCTGTTTTGTATGCCCAAAGATAGTAACTTTGTGCTGATTAAACTGCCATTTATGAAAATCATCTGCGTAGGAATGAACTACTCCAGGCACAATAAAGAACTGGGGGAAACGTTATTAAAACCGGAGAGTCCGGTCATTTTCATGAAGCCGGATTCTGCAATCCTTAGGAACCGCCGTCCGTTCTTTCTGCCGGACCAGTTGGGTAGGGTGGACTACGAGACGGAGATTGTAGTGAGGATAAACCGTCTGGGCAAGAGCATAGCCGCCCGGTTTGCGGACCGTTACTGGGATGCATTGACGCTGGGTATAGACTTTACGGCCCGCGATATGCAGAATGATTTCCGTAAGAAAGGCATGCCGTGGGAGTTGTGCAAGGGTTTTGACCAGTCGGCGGTGATAGGTGACTGGATTCCTAAGGAGCAGATTGCTGATATACAGGACCTGCACTTTAATCTTGACATTGACGGCAAGACGGTGCAGCAGGGACATTCGGCCGATATGATTTTTCCGGTAGCCCGGATAATTGAGTATGTGAGCGGTTACTGTACCCTTAAGACCGGTGACCTGATCTTTACGGGAACACCGGTGGGAGTTGGCCCGGTAAGTATAGGACAGCATCTGCAAGGCTTCCTGGAAGGGAAAAACGTGTTGGATTTTCATATTAGATAGACTTACTTTTGAGAAAGTCATTTGCCATTCTGATAATGCTTCTGTGTGCGGGTACAGGCGTGCACGCGCAGAGAAACGGCTTTGTGGACTCCGGTTGGCAGCCCTCAAGCCGGGATTCGGTGCGTCCTTGGAGCGGATTCGGGATTGAACTGAACGGCAATTGGAGTGACTCACTGTACAGTGCCGGGATTGAATACCCGGAGCTGGTCAGGATAAGTGAAAATGATCTGAACCGCTGGAATCTCTCTCCCGATGAGATACCCTGTTGGCCCGATGTGAACACGTTCATCGGTCAGTCACGTGGTATAGCCACACTGGATGCCGGTTTCATGCCGGTAATAACGCGTGATGGCAATTATTACGCTATAAAGTCCTATAAGGCAGTCATCACTGCCAAGCCGATGACCGGCAGCAAGGCCGCCGTAAGAAAGGCCGATGAGCGTTATACCCGCCAGTCAGAACTTTCTACAGGCAAGTGGGTCAAGATCAGGGTTTCAGAGAGCGGAGTATACAAACTCACCAACAGCGCATTGCGTTCCATGGGATTCAGTGACCCGTCAAAAGTGAGGCTGTTCGGTTACGGCGGAGCGGTCCTGCCCGAGACTGATATCCAGGATATTACCGATGACCTTCCTGAGCAGCCGCTGTGGCGTTCAGACGGATTCATGCTCTTCTATGCGCAGGGACCGGTCAGCTGGAAACGTACGACAAAAGGTTTTGTGAATGAGACCAATACATACTCTGACTGGGGCTATTATTTCCTTACCGACAGGCAGGATTCAGTGAGTGCCGCTTTCAGCACGATCCAGGCGGACAGCATATCAGAGAGGGTGGTGGGCTCATATCCTGATTATGCCCTGATAGATCCTGATGAGTACAGCTGGTACCGTTCAGGCAGACGCATGTTTGAGTCTTATGACTTTGCAGGCGGCAGCCGTTCTTACAAGTTCAGCACAGAGGGAATAATGCCGGATAGCGTAGGTGTCACGGTGGCGTTCTCTACATCGGCCACCAGTGCAACCAAACTGAGCGTGTCGGTAAACGGCTCAGATCTTGGAGTGATGAACATAGGAGCCAGGATGGGCCAGAATGTGGCTATCGTAAAGGAACAGAGTTTTATAAGCCGCAATCAGTTTAATGATGTAACGACGCTGCGTCTTACGCATAATGCGACATCGGGCACCAGCGGCCGTCTGGATTACATACGTCTCAACTTTAAACGCAAACTGGCCCTGTACGGCTCAAATACCGTTTTCCGCACCTATTCTAATGAGAAGGATGCAAGTTTCTCAATCTCTGATTCCAAAGCCGACGTAATGGTGTGGCGAATCAGGAAAGACGGTACGGCACAGATTATCCCTTCACTGTATTCAGATGGCAAGACCGTCACTTTGAATACATCATACAGGACAGATGATATCCTGATTGCAGTCAATCCCAAAGGCACGTTCCCTGAGCCCAAGATAGTGGGCAAGGTGGCAAACCAGAACCTGCATGGGCTGGATTCTGTGGATATGGTCATTGTGGTTCCTGCATCGGACAAACTGACCTCTCAGGCAGAACGTCTGGCGGCAGCTCACAGGCAGATGGACAGTCTGAATGTCGTGGTGGTGCGTGCTGATGTGGTGTACAATGAGTACTCATCGGGCACCCCCGATGCCACCGCACTGCGCCGTTTCATGAAGATGCTTTATGACCGTGGCGGAGCCGGTGCAGGACCGCGTTATCTGCTGCTTATGGGTGCCGGAGCATGGGATAACCGCATGCATGTGCCTGACTGGGCGGGCCAGAATCCTGACGACTACCTGCTGTGCTACGAGTCATATGAATCCCTGAGTCATACCGCATCCTATGTGATGGAGGACTATTTCGGCCTTCTGGATGACTCTGAGGGTAAGAGCCTTATTACGGAAAAGGTGGATGTAGGTGTAGGCCGTCTGCCGGTGAATACTGCTGCTCAGGCCCGTAGCGAGGTTGATCAGCTTATTGATTACATGCAGGGCCGATATGCGGGCTCGTGGAATAACCGCATTCTGGTTCTTGGTGACGACGGAGACAACAACACTCATATGCAGGATGCTGATGATATAGCAACCATCTATTCAGACAAATATCCTCATATGGATGTACGTAAGATATTCTGGGATGCCTATAAGATGGAGGTTACGGCATCATATAACGGATATCCTGCTATACGTAAACAACTGCTTGATGAACTTGACAATGGCGCGTTGATAGTGAATTACTCCGGTCATGGAAGTACTGAGGTCCTGTCTCACGAACTTGTCATGAACAAGTCTGACATGAAGGAGCTTACCTCAAAACGTCTGCCGTTCTGGATTACCGCGTCTTGCGATATCGCTCCCTTTGATTCTCCGTTGGAGAGTATGGGACTGAATCTGGTAATGAATGAGGCCGGAGGTGCCATAGGCATGCTTTCAACCACCAGAACCGTCTATGCATCACTCAATAAGACCATCAACAAGAGTTTCAGCCGATATGTCCTGGCTTACGGTGAAGACGGAATGCCCAATACGCTGGGTGATGCCTTGCGACTGGCCAAGAATGAACTTGTAACAAGCGGTAAGGGTGAGACGGATATGACGGAGAACAAGATTCATTACGTGCTTCTGGGTGATCCGGCCCTAAGGCTGACCGCCCCGCAACTGACGGCGGTTGTGGACTCGTTCGGAGAGGTCGATGCACAGACTACCGGTTCGGCACAGGCCGGTGCCGTAATAACCGTTCGCGGTCATATAGAGTATGGAGGTGTCAAACAGGAGGACTTTACCGGAATCCTGACAGGTACGGTCTATGACAATGAACGTCTTATTACCTGTTATGACAATCTCAAGACAGCCGATGAGCCGTTCCAGTTCTATTATCGTGACCGCGTGCTCTATAGCGGTACCGATTCCGTTCGCGGCGGTGAGTTCACTCTCACATTCCCCGTACCCATGGATATAAACTACTCCAATGAGAAGGGACTGATTACGATGTTCGCAATGAGTAACGGCGGTATGACCGCTCACGGACATTTTGACAACTTTACCGTAGGCGGTACTGCCCCGGGCCTGACTGCAGACTCCGTCGGTCCGGACATCGGACTTTACCTTAATACTCCGTCATTCATTTACGGAGCCAACGTGAACAGCACTCCTCTGCTGGTAGCAGAGTTACAGGACAGCGCCGGACTCAACACATCGGGCAACGGACTTGGACATGATATTCTGCTTATAGTTGACAATAACCCCAACTGGACATATGTGCTTAACAGTTACTTTGTCCAGAAACCGGGAGATTATACACGCGGTACGGTATCGTTCCCCATTCCCGAGCTCCCGGAGGGTAAGCATACTCTCATGCTCCGCGCCTGGGATATGATGAACAACTCCACAACCGTATATCTGGGATTCAAGGTGGTAAATGACCTCAAGCCTAAGTTTACTGTCGATGTAACCGAGAGTCCTGCACGTGAGAGTACCACCTTTGTCATAACCCATGACCGTCCCGGCCAGAATGCCGGCGTCAACGTCCAGGTATCGGATATGAACGGTACCCTGCAGTGGACATATACGGTAACTGATGATACCAATACGGGCGTTACGCTCATACAGTGGAACCTGCACGGAAATTCAGGCCACAGGATGCAGCCCGGACTCTATATTGTAAGAGCCACAGTGGGCAGCGGCGGTGAATCGTCACAGGCATCGTGCAAGCTTGTCATAGTGGGTCCCTGACACAATAAATGCACTGTTTAGCAGTTAATAATTATGATGAAAAGTAGCTATAAGATATCTGTCGCATTGGTGATATTGTTACTGTCGGCACAGACCGCTTTCTCACAGAAGCGTGAGAGTGATGTGCGTCAGTTCAACCCGGTATATACAGGTGTGACTTCTCTGTCCATAGCTCCGGACTCCAGAGCCGGTGCCATGGGTGATGTAGGTTGCGCCACAGATCCGTATATGGACAATAACAGTCAGTATTGGAACCCCTCAAAGTATCCGTTCGCCAACAGCCAGGCAGGAATATCCCTCTGCTATACCCCTTGGCTACGTAAACTGGTGAGTGACATCGATCTGGCCAATCTGACTGGATACTATAAGCTGGATGACTACTCAGCACTCAGCGGATCACTCACATACTTCTCTCTTGGTGAGGTGATTGCCATAACCGGTAGCTCACAGGTTATAATCCGCCCGTATGAGATGGCACTTGACTTTGACTACTCACGTAAGCTCTCTGAGAACTTCTCGGCTGCTGTGGGTATGCGTTTCATTTATTCGGACCTGCAGTATACATACTCTGATGACGTGTTCCCCGGCAAGGCCTTCTCGGCCGATATCTCCATGTTCTACCAGAACTACATCGGAGTTGGACGTCGTGACTGTCTGCTGGGACTTGGTCTGAACGCATCGAACATAGGTAGCAAGATATCATATGACGGCGGCCAGACCAATGAGTTCATCCCCACCAATCTGCGTCTGGGTGCATCTCTTACCATTCCCATTGATGAGTACAACTCATTTGCCATAAGTGCCGATGCCAACAAACTGATGGTCCCCACCAAACCCACGTACCAGCAGTTCATGGATTCGGAGTATCCCGGCAAGCCATCGGATGACCCTGACTACATGACTTATATCTCTGAGTATAACCAATGGGTGGCAGGTACCGGTTACAATGAAATGTCACCTATAGCCGGTATATTCAAGTCCTTCAGTGACGCCCCGGGCGGAATGGAGGAGGAACTCCGTGAGATTTACTGGGGCGTAGGTGCTGAATACAACTACAATGACCAGTTCTTTCTGCGTGGAGGTTACCACTATGAGAACGAGTACAAGGGCAACCGCAAGTACTTTACCGTTGGTGCCGGTTTCAGGATGAACGTATTCTCACTGGATGCTGCATATCTGATATCGACCGCCCAGAGCAATCCTCTGGACCAGACGCTTCGTTTCACCCTGTCGTTTGATATGGACGGCATCAAACAGATTCTCGGCCGATGACAAACATTCGCGTAGGATACGGTTTTGACGTTCACCGCCTGGTTGAGGGACGTGAACTCTGGATAGGTGGAATCAAGTTGGAGCATACCCTTGGACTGCTTGGACACTCTGATGCCGATGTGCTTATACATGCCATCTGTGACGCCCTGCTGGGTGCTGCCACACTGCGTGACATCGGCTATAATTTTCCCGATACGGACATGCAGTACAAGAATATTGACAGCAAGATACTGCTTAAGCGGACCGTTGACCTGCTTGCATCTAAAGGATGGCAGGTGGTGAACATAGACGCAACCGTATGTGCCGAGCGTCCCAAGCTCAATCCGCATATCCCGGAGATGCAGCGCGTCATGGCTCAGGTCATGGGCATAGAACCCGACCGCCTCTCAATCAAAGCCACTACCACAGAGAAGCTTGGCTTCACCGGCCGCGAAGAAGGCATCTCCGCTCACGCTGTCGCTCTAATAGAAAAGAATTAATAACTCACCCCACGTTCCAATGCCGTAGGTATTGGATTATTTGTAGAGATTGTACTGTTGTATGAATGACGCAACGGCCTGAGGAACCAGATGATCTATTGGCTGCCCGTCAATAACCCGTTGCCGGATCTCTGTCGATGAGATATCCACAAGCGGACAGTCCAGCAAAGAGACTCCATCCGGGATATTGTCCGTATTGTACCCCGTGCGTGGATAGACGATAATATGGTAGTTGGCTGATATGAAATCGGCCTCCCGCCAGTTGTGGAACTTGACCCAGTTATCAGCGCCGATGGTCAGGATGAACTCCCGGTCGGGATAATCGGCCGATAAGCGGCGGAGTGTATTTGCGGTGTATGAAGGCTTTGGAAGGCTGAATTCAAAATCCGATGCATATATCCCCGGAATATCCTTGACGGCATCGGCCACCATTTCATAGCGAATGCGGTCATCCAAAAGATCCTGTCCTGCCTTCCAGGGATTGCAGGGTGTCACCAATAGCCAAACCTCATCGGCCAAGCCTTGCTCCAGCACGCTCTGTGCAATGGCCAGATGACCATTGTGCAGAGGGTTATACGTACCTCCGAACAACGCTGTCCTGATGGGCTTAGACATTAAGGAATGTCTTGATTGTAGATAATGCTTTCTGCTGAGCCTCCTCAAGCTTGTCGTTCACTATCACGACATCAAACTTGGGTGCAAAAGTGAGCTCGTAGCCGGCTTTGGCCACACGTTTGGCAATCATCTCGGCGCTGTCTGTGCCGCGCAGTTTGAGGCGGCGCTCCAACTCCTCTACCGAAGGGGGCTGTATGAACATTGAAAGGGCCTCGTCTCCGTAGTACTTCTTGATGTTGCAGCCACCTACCACGTCAACGTCAAACACTACGTTCATGCCCTCATTCAAGCGCTTTTCAACCTGTTCCTTAAGCGTGCCGTAGAAACAGCCGGAATAGACCTCCTCATACTCCAGGAACTCATCATTCGCAATGCGGGCGCGGAACTCATCG
>Ga0265300_10003325_pt1 | contig 13259 bp, 9 predicted proteins | sample AusTroGonzalo_MG_FD_193482 | JGI IMG/M metagenome (GOLD analysis project Ga0265300, IMG submission 193482) | Bovine rumen microbial communities from tropical cattle in Woodstock, Queensland, Australia - Gonzalo_03 | ecosystem: Host-associated > Mammals > Digestive system > Stomach > Rumen ... | reverse complement strand
TGCACCTTCGGTCAGCACCACTTCGGCACCGAGCGACTTGAGGAGCATACGGCGTTCCATGCTCATGGAATCCGGCATCGTGAGCACCACCTTGTAACCCTTGACTGCACCCACATAGGCAAGACCCACACCCGTGTTACCGCTCGTCGGTTCGATGATAAGAGCACCCGGCTTGAGCTTGCCATCTTTTTCGGCACGTTCAATCATGTTCAGCGCCACGCGGTCCTTTGCGCTACCGAGCGGGTTGAACATTTCGAGTTTGACGTAGACTTCGGCCTCGCCCTTGTTGAGCTTGTTGATGCGGACCAGCGGCGTATTACCGATGGTTTCGAGAATGTTGTTATAAATTGCCATATAAAAAGTTCTCCGTACTGTACGGAGAACAATCTAGAATTATTTGAAAGTGAAAGTCTTATTGACAGAATTATTTTGCAATATCTGCACGATACCATTCTCCATAAAAATTCCAAGGTCTGCCTTGAGGATCACCATTTTCCTCACACGTCCATACAGAGCTATCGATGAGATCTTCCGCGTTTATGGGATCAAATTCAGCGATAGCGCCATCACAATCTTTCACAAGCAAAACTTCAGAGATTTCTATTTCACTTTTTCTACACTTTCCACTAGGAATTATTACGGAGAAACCAAAAGAACCATGCAAGTAATAAGCACCTTTTTGGAACTCTGTTAAAACCGAGACCATAGGCCACTGAACCCCTTGTATGGTGATGGTGTATATGTTGCAAAATTCGGGATTGATTTTATCGCCCATGATGGCGGATGTCATCGGAAAGTAAGTGGCAACTTCTAATGGAGTCGCTTCTTTGACAGTGGCAAACTGTGCGGTATCGTAAGAAACTTCGCTGGATGGCAAAACGCGGTAGGCAATAACATGTTCATCGAACTTGTAATCTTTTTCGGGTTCAGCAAATAGCGCCTCATATTTATCCAACGTAAACGCCGCTGTGTCAATAGGTTCACTCGAACTGCTGGAACCGAGATAGTCGATAGGATTGTGTCCAGGAGTCCAATAATCGTATTTTGATTCAGAACTCAAATTTTCATATTTGCCGGCGGAGAGATCGCGGCAAATCTCTTCCGATTCCTTTATAAAATTTTGGAGAATCAAGTTCGTGTCAAGAACAACTGTGGAATCCGTCACTATCTTGCAGTTGCTTTCACCTTCGGAGCACACCACTTTAGCATCGCGTCCAAAATCAGCGCAGCCTGCATACAAATCTCCGGTCGCAGAACAGAAACCGTCTCCAGCAATAATAGAGCTGTCTTTATTGCACAAACTTTTGAATGACTGAACAACACTATCGCAAACATCTTCGACATTTTCCATTCTGATCCATTTCAAGGTCATTTTGGATGGTTTAACCATAATTTCGGCATAATACGATTGCTCGCCAACCACGCAAGATGCCGAAGCCCCATTTTCTTTATCATAAATATTGATTTCGAGATTTTCTACGTTTGTTTTTAGGCGAATTGGATTTGTATTGAAAACGATGAGGTTCGCAATAGATGCGGAATCGTTATGCGCAGTTGCATTGGGGATTGTTGATGAACCTGCCGTAGAGGGGGCATCAGAAGAACAAGCCGCCAAAATACAAAGAGCGAGAACTCCTGCAAAGTAGAGGTTATTTTTGAGGTTAAGCATGAGACTCTCCTTCAATTTTGTCTGTAAAAGGGAAAAGTTGAAAGTTCAGGCCATAGACCTGATTTAAGTTATCCGTTTCATTTGCAATCGCAGCAATCTTTTTGGCACAAGCATCAATTTCTGCGATAATGCGAGCGTAATTGTCTTCGTTCACACCGATCGTCATTCCAACAAAATAACGTTCATTTGCGTTGTAACGATCGACCGCCCGGACTGCCATATTGCCCATTTCCTTGTGCATCGCACGAATAGCAATCGGAAGTGCCGCAGCCGAACCAATAACAGCCTTTTCAGTTTGCGAATAAACTTTTTCACTCTCTTTTTTGAGGAATCCGGTTTTCACGAGAAAAGCGAGAACATCGCGGACTTCTTCGGCGGAGATATATTCCTTGCAAACATCGGCAACTTTGCGAGGTTGAGCACCCGGCATCATTGGCGCAAGTTCACGGATTACAGGATACTTCCAGGATTCGTAATATTGAAACGCATCTGCATCGACAACACGAACCTTGTGTTCCCGCGCAATCCGCTCCATTTCGAGAAGCGCTTCCTTTTTCACAGAATCCTTCGTTGCATTGCCAAAACGCACCATCTCCTTGAAGTACTCAAACTCGTAACTCACAAGCCCCATGGCGTGAGCCACCTGCTCCATTTTGACCAAACTCAAACTGCTCTTGCCATCACAAACAAGCTTCAAGTAAACTGGCGATTTGAACCCCGCCAGCTTTGAAAACTCACGCCACGAAAATGCGCTAGTCCTTTTACGTTCGTCGTAAAAATCCTGCATGAACTGGCGGTAATCTTTGTATTCAGTTATTGGGGACATGGTGATTAGGTATTCGGTTTTTAGGTTTAGGGGTTGGCGGAGGTGACGGGCTAGACCGGGAATCATTCGCTTTTACAAGAATAAATATAAAGTTTTGCGTCACAAAAATCAATATCAAAATGATACAAAGTTTATGATTTTTACAAATTTTTCGATAATTTTCAAAAGAAATTTCAGTTTAAAAAGTTAAAAGATACACCCCGTATCATTTAACAAGCCACCGCAAAAAAAAGGAAATCAGGATTTTTTTTCACAGTCCTCGAAAAGAACCGCAAAAAATCGCGAAAAAGAGGTATATTAAATTCACACCCTATCAAGAGAGGAAAAACTATGGCTAATAAATACGCAGGTACACAAACCGAAAAGAACCTGGAAGCCGCATTCGCCGGCGAATCGCAGGCTCGCAACAAGTACACCTACTTCGCTAGCCGCGCAAAGAAGGACGGATTTGAACAAATCGCAGCCTTGTTCCAGAAAACTGCTGACAACGAAAAAGAACACGCCAAGCTTTGGTTCAAGGAACTCGAAGGCATCGGCGACACCGCACAGAACCTGAAGGCCGCCGCCGAAGGCGAAAACTACGAATGGACGGACATGTACGAAGGCTTCGCCAAGACCGCTGAAGAAGAAGGCTTCACCGCTCTCGCCAAGAAGTTCCGCATGGTCGCCGCCATCGAAAAGACTCACGAAGAACGCTACCGCGCCCTCCTCAAGAACGTGGAAACCGCACAGGTGTTCGAAAAGTGCGAAGTCAAGGTCTGGGAATGCCGCAACTGCGGACACATTGTCGTGGGCACGAAGGCCCCGGAAGTCTGCCCCGTTTGCGCCCACCCGCAGGCCTACTTCGAAATCCATGAGGAAAATTACTAATTTCTTTTGAAAGTTCGATAAAACACCGCCAACTAAACGTTGGCGGTGATTTTTTTATTTGCTGAAAGAGTGACGTACCTTCCATCCGTCATTCAGAGGGGCAAAGCCCCGAAGAATCCAGTTACAGATCTTATGACGAATCAGTTCGCTTAATGGTGGTATAAACAGCTATTTGACGGGATAAATCATTGCATAGGAAAAAAAACAATCTATTCACAAGCCACTGCATTCTTCATTCCAATTCATTCTCTTCTATATATCTATATTTCCTATCGACATAGTTCTAGCCAGCCAATGGTAGACTAGAACGCTTAGACTTTTGAGATTCGTCTCTTATTCTCTGTTCTGAAACTACCACTTTCTAAGTACGCGAGAGTAAGACGAGCGCTCACGTCCCAATTGGGGCGTGGGTCGTTTGTGCTTATTGCGTACAAGGGTGTGGTAGCCCGCAGAACAGATAAGCACTTTCGGCTCCACGCCCTTTTTTACTTAGGCAAAGCCGACAGAACTTTATAGAGGCATATCTCGCAGATAAGGATGCCCCTATGGCTAAAATTGAGATTATTCAGTCGATTGACTCTTCAAATTTTGAAGCAGCCAATGCCGAAGAGTTGAAGCAGCAAATTATTCACCATTTTGCCGAAAAAGGGTGTCCTCCCATTGTCGAGATTATTTCAGACAATTCGGTCCGTATTGTTTTTGATACGGATTCTCTTGAAAAAGCTGAAAGCAATTTTCACAAGGCCTCCGCTTTATGCAGCGAAGGACGTTTTAATGCGGCCAAAGATTTGTTGTTAAAAGCAATCAAGGCATGCCCAGGATTTTCCGAAGCGCATCGTCTACTGGGTCAGGTTCTTTACCAGCAGGGTGAAGTCGACAAGGGAATGGACGAAGTCTTGGAAGCACTCCTCATTGATCCAAAGAACATGTGGGCGCTTATCATGATGGGCAACATTCTTGCCAACGCCAAGAATAACATCGAAGGCGCAGATAGATATTATAAGAAAGTCCTTGAATATTATCCCGACAACGCTATTGCACTCAACAATGTTGCGGGAACCCTTATCAAGAAGAAAGATTATGACAACGCCATACGCTATATGGAACGAGCGTTGATATTGGACGATTCATATACGAACAGCTATTACGGAATAGCCTTAGCGTACTATCAGAAAGATGAACTTGATAAGGCTTTTGATTATGCGAGTCGTGGCGCACTGAAAGGAGCTAGTCGAGCTGAAGATCCCGGTGTACGACAGGAACTTCTGAAATTGTTATTGACCGTAGCTAGAGATCTTTCTGAATCAATTGATTATGAATCTAAAGTGTTTGATGTTGCAAAACAATTAGAATCAGATTTTGGCATAACCATAAAATTTGAAAAAGACGATGAGCAGGATACATTGGCTCATTTGGAATTTGCAGATTTTCACCATCGCAAGGAACATGTAGTCAAATACAAGAACGACGGTAACTATTGCCATTACATGTTGCATGAACTAATGCATCTCGAAATGATGCTTTCCGCTCAAAAAGCAGGGAAACTAAAAGCAATCGGATTCAATCAGAAAAATTTTGATGAATTTCAGCAAGATTACAAACGTCATTTTGATGATGTCCGAAAGAAATTAGGATCAGTCAAGACCGAAGAACTAGCTAAGCAACTTTTCCAGGGAATGTCCCTTCAAGTCATGAACGCTCCGCTAGACTTATTTGTCGAACAGCGAATTTTTGACAAAACAGAATTCCGTCCTCTACAACTCCACTCATTGTTCGCGATGGAGATGAGTAATATCGAAGCTGTAAAACAAACTGCCAATGTGGCTGAATTTCCGCAATTCATTAAGGACACAAACAAATTGATGGATATGCTTCAATCCTTGATGTTGCGCAAATTGTACGGACTTGACTTCGTGAACTATTATAAGCCTTCTTCAAATATGTTGAATAAAGCAAATGAATTTTTCAAGATGTTTGAAGATTCTCTTGCATCCTATGGCGCAGGCGAAGAGTATGCCATCTTTGAAAAAATAGCGACATCAATTGGCTTGGTAAAATACTTTACGCTTTCTGGCGTAGAAAAAAGCGAAATCAAGACCGAAGCGGACCGTCAGCAAGAACAGTTCAACGAAAAACATAATCCGGCAAATGCCAACCCGATTATCACAATGCTGATGTCTTCGTATATGGTCGGTGCTTTGGAATACTTTGAAGGCTTGCTTCCAGAAGATATTGAAAAAGTTGCTTTTGAATGTGCAATGGTCGGACAAAATGGAATTAGTCCGGCACAAAAGAACGGCTACAAACTGAATTGTGTTCCAGGAAAGGACTTTGGCGGCTATGAATTGTTGGCCTACTACTATGTAAGTTGGGCAATTTCGCATCCAGAAATGCTGGGAAAATTGCAGTTGCCGTTTGATGATGCTTATGCGCTGGCAAGAAAACAGTTTGATGCCATGAGAGGTCGCTAATGAGTGATTTCGAGAGCATGAAGGCAAAGGTAAAACAATTTACTGTTGATCGCGATTGGGATCAGTTTCATAACGGGAAAGACTTGGCGATTGCCCTATCGGGTGAAGCTGGAGAGCTGCTTAATGCATTCCTTTGGAAAAAGCCTGAAGATGTAAAAATTGAAAAGGTGAAGGAAGAACTTGCCGATGTGTTCAATTACGCATTCCTGATTGCAGACAAGTATAATCTTGACATTGAAGAAATCATGGACGAAAAGCTGAGAATCAATGGCGAAAAATATCCAATAGACAAGGCCAAAGGGACTGCGAAGAAGTATTACGAATTGTAGGGAAAAATGATTATTTATAGTGGTACAAAAAAAGAATTCATGCACAGCGTAGATGAAGATTCTATTGCTGCCGAAATTCAATACACGATGATGGTCAAAATGGGTAGACGGCCTAGTGACAATGAATTTCGCGCATGGAATAATTCGTTGGAATATATGTATAAAGTCTTAAATGATGAAGGTATTCCTAATGATTCTGGTGTTGCTATAGAATATAACATACCTCAAACTAGTAAACGCGTAGATTTTATCATTTCGGGATATAACGAAAAAGAAGAGGGCAATGCTGTTATAATTGAATTAAAGCAATGGGACAAGATTGAAGCAGTGAATTCTGCAGACGCATTGGTAAAAACATATCTAGGTGGAGCCAACAGATTTCATGTACACCCGTCATATCAAGTATGGTCATATTCTAAAATGATAGAGGATTATAACCAGAGTGTACAGGATTCGAAAATCAAACTATCGCCATGCGCATATCTCCATAATTATATAAGGAAAGAAAATGACCCGTTAGATGCATCTCAGTACAAGATTTATTTAGACGATGCTCCGGCCTTTACGAAAGGTGAAGTTTCCAAACTTAGAGAGTTCATAAAAAAGTGTATTCGAAAAGGCGACAATCGTGAAATTTTGTATCAAATCGACCACGGTAAGATTCGGCCTTCTAAAAGTTTACAGAATGCGATTGCAGGAATGTTGAAAGGGAATAAAGAGTTCACGTTGTTAGATGAACAGAAAGTTATTTATGAACAAATTTTGAAATGGGCTGAACAATCCCTAAAAAACGAAGAAAAAAGAACCATCATTGTTGAAGGCGGACCCGGTACAGGAAAAACAGTTTTGGCGATTAATTTATTGGCAAAACTAACCAAAATGGGTCAATTCGTCCAATACACATCAAAAAATTCAGCCCCCCGAAATGTATATCTAGCCAAGTTGAAAGGAGAATTTAAGAAAAGCAGCATTGACAACATGTTTAAAGGCTCTGGAGTTTATACAGATGCTCCATCCAATTCCGTTCATACCATATTGGCCGATGAATCTCATCGACTGAACGAAAAATCAGGTATGTTCCATAATAAGGGCGAAAATCAGATCAAAGAAATAATCAATGCGTCATATTGCAGTGTATTCTTTATTGATGAAAGCCAACGTGTAACGATAGAAGACATCGGTTCTATTGAAGAAATTGAAAAATGGGCCCACCAATTAGACTCAGCAGTAGAACGAGTTCAGTTGCAGTCACAATTCCGTTGCAATGGATCTGATGGTTATCTTGCATGGTTAGATGACGTTCTTGGAATTAGGGAAACTGCAAACTATAATCTAGACGGAATCGATTTTGATTTTAAGGTTTTTGACAAACCTGAAGAAGTTCGTGATTTGATTTTTGAAAAGAATAAGATGAATAATCGATCCCGTATTTTAGCTGGTTATTGTTGGGATTGGAATAAGAAAGAGGAAAACAACACCAATTATCACGATATTAAAATCGGCTCTTTCGGAATTAGTTGGAATCTCAAAAATTCAACAACCTATGCAATTGACCCAGGTTCTGTAGAACAAGCCGGCTGTATCCATACATCTCAGGGATTGGAATTTGATTATGTAGGAGTAATTATTGGCAAAGACCTCCGATATGCAAATGGGCAAATTGTAACAGACTTTACCCAAAGAGCAAGAACAGATAATTCGCTAAAAGGGATAAAGTCTCTAAATAAGAAAAATTCTATCAAAGCTCACAAAATTGCCGATGAAATCATCAAAAATACATACAGAACTCTGATGACTCGCGGCATGAAAGGTTGCTATGTATACTGCTGCGATAAAGCATTAGCAAATTATTTGAGAGAAAGAGCGAAAATAATAAAAGAAAAATAAAATCGGAAAAAAACAAACCATTTCGCTCACTTCAGCGATATGGTTTATTTAACAACAACAAAAGTGCATCACGCCCTAAAAATGTTTTGTTAAAATCAACAAAGCAAATTAAGATTTTTTTTCTAAAAATGATCATTTTCGTGATCTAACGAAAATGATCACAGCAACTCGCAAAACGCCAGCACCACCATTTTGCCGACGTCGGCAAAATGGTCTAGCAAGAACCTAGCTTTCTCTGCATCCAGGTTTTTAAGGGCGGAGCCCTTAGGCGAGGAGGTGGCGGAAGACCCAGCCTAGCAAAGTGAGACTGGATCCTTCGGCGTTTCACGCCTCTGGATGACGAGGCCGGGGCTGAAGACAGGGGGAAACCTCCCCCTCTTGCACCTCAAAATGCACCCCAAAATGAACCTCAAAAAGAGCACCTAAATGTCCCCCTAAAAGTCCCTCAAAACAAAATTTTTCTCCAACTATCCGGAATTTCCAGATAGTTCAAAAAAGTTTGAAACGGCGGAGTATTTGGTGGAAAAAATGGCAGATCATATTGGCACATTAAACGGCACATTATTTGGCACATTAAAAAAGAGATGCCCGCACGGAGACTAGCATGACAGCAAAAAAAATTTAATGTGCCATTTTAATGGCGGATTATTTAGTGGAAAAAAACACTTGGAAAGAAAAATGAAATTTATGTAAAAAAAATTGGAAGTCGCAATTTGCGACCTCCAAACATTCAAAACCTTCAAGGTCGCAATTTGCGACCTTAAACACGCATTTAGCAATTCTCAGCTTCCAGGTTTTTAAGGGCGGAGCCCTTAGGCCACTTCGACAGGCTCAGTGCGGAGAAGGGGGTGGCCCCGGAACAAGTCCGGGGCAGGCTCCAGACCCAGCTGAGTAAAGTGTGACTGGATCCTTCGGCGTTTCACGCCTCAGGATGACACATTCTGCCGGGGCTGAAGCCAGGGGGAAACTGCCCCCTCCTCCCCTAAAATCAAAAGTCACCCCCAGCATTGAGGGTGACTAAAAAAATCCGAGAGAGCTTAACGTTGACGGTACAACATTAGCGGACTTGCATCTTCAAGAGCTGAGATGCAGAGCCTTGTTGAACACGGACAACATAGAAACCGCTAGGCATGTTCTTGAACGTATGGGCAAAGCTGCCAGATGCGATCTTTTCGCTGTGGCTTTCGACGGTATTTCCCGTGATGTCAATGACCTGGACCTTCACGACGCCAGCCTTGGCTACGTTCACATGCAAGGTATTGCCCTGGAGAGCCGCCTTGAAGCTAGCAGGAGCGGCAACGACAGAAATTGCATTCTTTGCAGTGGGCAATGTGCCGACGCACTTTACGTTGTCTATAGCGAGTTCAGTTCCGAGGTTTGCGGCGGTGAGTTTTTCGTCAACCACCCAAGTCAACTTGGAAACCTTGGCCCAGGAGAATGCCACGATGCTGCTCGGAGCAACATCAGCAACCCAATCCGGCTGAGTCATGGTAGAAACGGTCACAGTCTTCCAACCTGTAGAGGCGTTCTGATCGGCGGCAACATGTTCATAGCCCGCATTAGCCTTAACGCCAGTCACGGAGCTACGCATGTGATGGCCAGAGCCCTTGTAATCGTACTGAATGGCGGAGCATCCTGAAAGCGTTCCGGCATCAAAGGCGACTTCCATACCCACGGACGGATAGGTCGTATCACCCGGAGTAATTCCTGCAATGCCCTTCATGGCGATGTAAGAATTTGTTCCTTCCGTCACGACCATGTCCCAAGTGCCCTTGGCGTCCTTCGTGTTGGTAAAGGTTCCACCTGCGTCGTAGAGGTACCAGTAGGCGGCCTTGCCGAGGCTTTCTGCCGTGGCGTTGCCATCGTCAAAGTCGTCGATCACTGCGGTAGAGTTCGGCTTCACAGGAGTCGTGCCGCCACCAGGATTGCTAGCGCCGCCTGCATAACCGGCACAGTTCACATCGTCAATATAGAGGTAGTCCGAAGAGGCTTCGCCCTTGACTTCCCAAGCCAACTGTACGACGTTGGCCATTTTCAAAGCGACCGTAGTTCCCCAGCCTGCATCCTGTTTAAGTGCCGAGACACTAACACTAGCCGTAGACCAGCTCGTGCTACCGGCAATAGCCTTAGAATGTCTGTTGTATTCGGTCAAAGCACCCGTTTCGTCACCGTCCATAACGGCCTTGAGATTGTGGCCAGCGCCCTTGTACTTATAAGAGATTGTGGTACAGCCAGAAAGGCCTCCAGCAACGTTCAAGCCAAGAACAACATAAGGATCGTACGGATTATCGCCCTGAACAAGTTTAATTCCAGTCAAGCCTGCGCCATACTTTGTATCGCCTGCGGCAGCTTCAGGAAGCACCACGACAAGGCCATACTTGTCTTCGGTGTTCGTGTAGGTCGAAGCACCTTTGTCATTCTTGTCGTTGTAAGCATACCAAGCATCGTCTGCGCCAGTATTGGCCAAGCCGTTTCCGTCTTCGAAATCGTCGATGTTAGCAGTAGTTTGTGCAGAAGCCATTGCGGCCGTTGCGCACAATGTCAAAAGGATTTTTTTATCCATTTTTCCTCCAAGTTTGTGGAGTATAATTTAACTTCGGAGGAAGTCTCTGTCAATACGTTATTTATACATATTAATTTCATAATATGCTTTTTTTGCCCCGACTTTAGCACCATTAATCCGAAATAACTGGCCGGATGGCTTTTTTGAGCGATTTTTGCGCATTATTAAAATGCGAGACGATTCATCGGGGGCTTTTTCCGTTACAGCAATGGAATCCGCCGAAACCGTGAAATTGTCGAAACGGATATAGGAGTCATGCGTTGGCGACCAATCAGCAGTACTTCCGCCGTGGAATGTGGAGAGGTAAAATTTATCCACATGCAGCGTGTCGTAGTCGCGGAGGCGCAAGGTATCTACATCTAATACGAGTTCGCCATCGAGCCAAGCTTGTACACGGCCATTCTTGTCGCCTTTGCCAGGGGCAGGCACCGTGTTCATAGAAACTTTATTGACTATGCGGTGCCACTTGCCGGTGGTAAACTGTTTTTGTGGGATTGTTCCGCCCAAGTCCCATTTAAAATCGTCGCCGTATTCCGAGCGTTGTCCCATGAAATAAATGAGCTGCACGGCGTTCCCGTCTCGACGCCACATGATGCGCGCACTCCAGCCGTCGCCAGTCGTGGGCATCGCGTTTCCGGTATAGCATTCGCCACCGCAAAGTCCGGGGAGTTTTCCGCCGAGGTTGAATTCAAAGCCGTCCTCAAAGAAGATGTCGTAAGCGCTCCACATGGTGTCGGCAGTTCGCACAAGCGGTTGGATGATTTGCCCAGCGCAGGCGGGTGCGCCTAAGCTTTCGTTGCCGTTCGGGCCGAGGCAGCCTTTGGGGTATTTGAGTTGCAGCACGTTGCCGTGTTCTTCGCCGTCATAGACAACGCGCGAATTTTCGCCATTATTCTTTTCCATGGCGTACCACCAGCTTTTATCGGTGCTGTTGCGTTTGAAGTCTTCCTTGGCGTACTCATTGCCGTAAACGCCGACTTCGCAATTTTCGAAGTTGACAAACGAGACGGTGTCCGAAACGCTTTGAGCGTACGGAGCCACTGCGGCACACAGCAAAACAGGAAGGAACTTAAACTTCATAAACGGGGTCTCAATTTAGCAGCAATACAGTGCCGTTTTTAGCGTCGGTTATAGCGTCGACAAAAATTCGAGCATAGATTTTAATATACATAAAAAACAGATTATATTTCAGTTATGTTCGTCACTCGATTCCTCCCCCGCTGTTTTTCGTTGGCGCTCGTGTTGAGCGCGTTTTCGATGCACGCGGAGGCAGCGAATTTGGACGGAGTTTTTGATGCGGGGTGGACGACGGCTTACCAGACTGCGGATTCGATCAACCACATGCATCAGCGGCTGAAAGCGCTTGGCATGGAGCAGGTCGTGCTGCAATATGCGGCGGTTGAAAAGACGCATTTGTATTACCCTTCGCAACTGGAATTTTTGCAGAATACGCAGTACAAGAATAACCAGCTTTTCCCGAAGAGTATTGATGCGGCGAAGGCTGCCGGGAACAAGCTTTGGCTCGGGCTTTATTACGATGGCGAGAATTGGTACACTCCCCCAACCGTTTCGCAGCTTGATTCACTCGCGGCGCGAAATTTGCATGTGCTCGACGAACTGCACGCTCTTTACGGGAACGAATCCGTAATCGAAGGGGTTTATATTCCTCAGGAGATTGCACGTTATTATTGGGACGGACTCAGGGACGATGCGACGGTAACTGCGCTTGCATCGCACTTTCTGATTCCAGTCACGCATGCCGCACAAGCGAAGGGCTGGAAGGTCATGGCCGCTCCGTTTTACAACCAGAACTTGGAGACACCCGAAAAGCTGCAAGCATTTTTCGAATCGCTTTTTGCGGCTGGATTCAAGCCGGATGTTATCGCCGTGCAAGACGGCATCGGTGCAGGCGATGCGGGGAAAGCTCATGCGGACATTTCGACTGTAGGGAATTACGAACGAGCCATTGCAAAAGTTTGTTCTAAATACAGTATCGATTTTTGGGTGGACATGGAATTGTTCCGCACGGATGATTCGCACGCGCTTGCCGATAGCGCAAGACTTTCATCGCAATTAGATACGGCCCGTGCAGCGGGAGCGTCAAAGGTTATCGCTTACGATTTGGCGGTGCTTGGGAATGCGGGTTTGGATTCGCTCGAGAGATGGTTTACGCGAGACTCATCGCAATCGACGGAATCGATTTTCAACCGTTGCGGGACTCGCCAAGGAGAAAGCCGCCGAAGCGTGGATTACCAAGGTGGGAATCGCCGCAATTCAAGCCCATCGCCAACTTACAGTCATCCGCACAATAAAGAAATCCGATATTATAAGCTGAACGGCGCAAGAGTAAAGGAATAGAAGGGACTTTACTAGATCCTTCGACTTCGTTCACTTCGGCAGCACTTCGACTGGCTCAGTGTACCAGCTCAGTGAACTTCGCTCAGGATGACATGTAGGGGGCATTTTTTACGATTGATCCGCTCGCCATTCGCAAAAGTTCCTAAATTATAGTACATCAACATACTCTACCGGGATCGCCATCCCGATGGATTAACTCTCAACAAATGAGGAACAAACAAAAAATGGCAAGAGCATTGATTATCGGTTGTGGCGCCGTTGCCACAGTTGCTATCAAGAAGTGCTG
>Ga0265300_10003324_pt1 | contig 13268 bp, 5 predicted proteins | sample AusTroGonzalo_MG_FD_193482 | JGI IMG/M metagenome (GOLD analysis project Ga0265300, IMG submission 193482) | Bovine rumen microbial communities from tropical cattle in Woodstock, Queensland, Australia - Gonzalo_03 | ecosystem: Host-associated > Mammals > Digestive system > Stomach > Rumen ... | reverse complement strand
CGGTCGTCCTGTCCCAGACGGCGAGGACTCGTCCGCGGAAACGCCGCCGCCCGATGTTCACGAGATCGCCTGGGCCAAGGCCGTAGAGCGAAGAGATGTCCGGGACATCGAACGGATCCTCTGTAGCCCGCTCCGTGACTTGTATTGCCTCTGCATTTGATATCTGCAGGTTGCGGCCGAGCTTCTCGCGCTGGTCGTAGAGGTGTGGCAGGGGCTGGCCCGTTGCGACGATGCTTGCGCCGATCAACGCGGCTATGTCGTCGTCGGTGAGCGGTTTCGCCGGAACTGCCGCATAGACTATCCTGTTGTCCCAAAGGAGTGTCAGGTAGGCGTAGTCGGGATTGATCTCGTCGCGGAACGCGTCTTTGACGACGCATTTTGCGCGGACAGGGCGGAAGTCAAATTCACCCGAGAGGAATTCGCCAGCCGAGATAAACGGCGGCTCGTCGCCCGCGGCGACGACCGAGAAAAAGGCGAGTGCAACAGCGGCGAATAGTCTGACAAATCCACGCATGCTGCGTATTTTACCAAAATCCCCTGTAGTTGTGCGAGAAAGACCACCCCCACCATGGAGGGGGGTAGATGTTTTGCAAGCGCTTTGATAGAATATTGATGCCTTAGGCGTCTATTTTCATAAAATGGAGCTAAGTATGAGAAATATTCTTGCTCGCATTGCATCGAAAGTTATTATTATTGCCGCGCTCGCGCCATGCGCCGCCCTTGCAGCAGTACAATACGAATACTATTGGTTCGGCGGGAGCGATGGCTCCTGGACGAACAAGGCGAACTGGTCGTCCTCGCCGACTGAATATGTCGCCGTCTCGAAATATCCGAATAATTCTTATTACGGTGTCCATATTGATACGAGTGTCGCAAGCGACCATCATGTGACGCTCCGCGTCCCAAAACTCGCGAGCGATCCGCCCCAATGTGCGGGTTTCGAGTTCTATGACAGCACGGGGAACGGGACGCTCACGCTTGTCGGCGAGATGGATGGCGACAGCCGCCCATCCGTTCCGCTCCTATCAAACAACGTCATGCTTTGGACGGAGACGGGCCACCCGATGCGGCTTGAGCTCCTGAATCTCAATCTAAACAACGGCACCCTGAGCATCGTCGAGAACGAGTGCCCTGGGTGCAGCGTTTTTGTCAGCAACTGTGTCTCGACGGTGACGGGCAACAGCTACTATCTGCACCTCGCGGGGCAGCACGGCGGGACCGTCACCATCGTCGATTCCGAAATCACGACGCAGATTCTGAACGCCTCGGCCGTTTCCGATGTGGCGGGATATGTCTTCGCGGTCACGAACTCGACAATCGCGATCAATAACGGAGCCAGCGTCGGCGGCCCCGGGACGATTGTGGACATCGTTGGCTCGACCATCACGCTCGGCATGTACCACCCCAAATTCGGGGCCGACAATATCAACACGACAAACGACCACCCGAACATGAAGATATCCTTCAAGGATACGACGATCAACTTCAACGGCAAGTTTGTCAACTTCCTGAGCGCGGGCGGGACGCTCCTGTTCGACAATGTCACGCAGGTCGGCGACTGCAAGGACATCGCATTGGCGGGGGTATCGACTACGGTCAAGGACACCTCGTTCAAGTTCTGTGCGCCAAACTCCAACGGAGGCAACGGCATTTCCGGCGACCTGTTCCTCGACAACTCGGAATGGGTCTGCACGAACAGCGGGAACCTCATCAGCACCAAGCTCAACGGCCCGCTTCGCGTCGTCTTCTCGGGTCGGGCGCCGCGCTTCGGGACGAGTTCATTCAGCGGCTCTTTCCCCGTCATATTCGACTTCCTCGTCCCCAAAGGCGGCTACGCCTATGCGCCCGTGAACCGCATGGACAACGCCAAGACTGGAACCGAATTCCCGTCCAGCGCCGCCGGCGGCTCGATCAACGTCCTGCCAGAAAGTCCGGCGGCGAGGGTGTCCGGAACGCTGATACAGCCGCTGATCTACGTGAAGGACGTGAGGAACAACAAACCCGTTTGCAATCTGAAGAACCTTCCGCTCACGACGCTGCCGACTGAAAAGTCGAAGTTCCTTGTGGCGACGGACTACTCGTGGGAATACGCGGATGTGAACGGCAAGCAGGAAAGCGACTGGACCGCGGTCGAGACGGGCTACAACGACATGGTCGCGGGCGTCGCGGTCAAGATCGTGGGGCCGAAGCCGGGTCTTTCGGTCTTCGTTCGATAGGTTCAGAATTTTGGAGGCCGACTCGGCGGCGGTGGACGGCACCCGGCCTTAATTTCCCGGCCTCCGCGAGGCGTCACGCCTTTGAGGCCAAGAGGACGTCGGCGCTTCTTGCCGGAATGCGTCCGAGCGCGTCGGGGCCTACGTTGAGGAGGTAGTTTGCGCCAAGCTTCTTCAGGTGTTCGCGGTAGGCGCGTATCGTCTCGGCACTCTTCCAGCCCTGGTCGGTCGGCTTGTAGCCCCACGAGTCGTTGATTGTGGCGCACGTCTCGTAGAGCATGCCGCTCTTGTCGTCTTTCGGGATCTCGTTGTCGCCGGACGACGTGTAGTCGCACTTGCCGCAGCCGATCCTGGAGTTGATGAGGCATCCCGGCTGAAGCGAGCGCACCATGTCGTAGAGGCCGTTTGACTGCTCCTTCGTCGGCGTGAAGCCGATGTCGAACCAGATAAGCGCGAGGTCGCCATACTGCGTGAGGATTTCGCGGACCTGCGGCTTCGACTTCTCCTCGAAGTAGCGCGCGAAATTCTTCTTCGCCTTGTCGGTGAAGTCCCAGTTGTTCGTCCACGACGCCTGGCCGCCGCACCAGTCGTCGGCATGCGTATAGCCGCCGCCGTCGGGCTCGTGCCAGTCGAGATCCTGGGAGTAGTAGAGCCCGAGCTTGAGCCCGTGCTTGCGGCACGCCTCGGCAAGTTCGCCTACGACGTCGCGCTTAAACGGCGTTGCGTCGACGACATTGTACTTCGACACCTTCGAGTGGAACATTGCGAAGCCGTCGTGGTGCTTCGAGGTGAAGACAATGTACTTCATTCCGGCGTCGCGCGCGAGCTGCACCCATTCGTCCGCGTTGAAGTAGATTGGATTGAATATCGAAGCGAGCCGCGAGTATTCGGCGTTCGGTATCTTGAAGTAGCACTGTGCCCACTCGGCGATGCCAGGCATGACCTTGCCTTTCCACTCGCCGCCGAGAAGGGCGTAAAGCCCCCAGTGGCACATCATACCGTACTGCGCCTCCCTGAACCACTTCTTCTGTGCCGCGAGCGCCGCATTGTCCGTAGTATCGGCCATTAGGTTAAACGCGGATGCAAAGGCAAAGGCGGACGTGCCTCCTGCAATGAAATTTCTTCTTGTCGTCATTTTGGGACTCCCATGATGTTTCGTTTGCTACATTTGCTAGACGTTGTCGGCATTATACCACAGTTCCCTTGGATTTATGCACCCCCACCGCGGTGGGGGTGGCTATGTTGTCATCTTTTTGATAAAATACTGGTGCTTTGAGTGTCTATCCATCCTGAACGGAGATGAGCATGAGAAATATTCTTGCCCGAACTTCGTCGAAAGTAATTGCATCTTTGGCTGTCGGACTAATGACAGCATCGTTTGTTGCCCAAGCAGGCATCACGGTCACAACGGGAACATTGTCGGATACCGTTCTCGATACGACAAACGACTTGATTGCAGGCCGTTTGTTCGACTCCGCAACCGGAAAATACGTCGGCATAGGCCGTGATGGTACAGAAGCGACTGGCGTTGTCGTCACCGACAGAACGGTCGAATGGGTGAACCTCGCCACTACGGTGTATTGCATCGACGACGGCACCGTCTTCGTCTGGACGCTCGCATCCCCCGACGGAACCACCACAAACGCCTTCGGCTACGACATTTCCTCCGTGACCGCGTATTTCTCCTGGGGCGACAAAGCCCGCGCCGGTGGCCGCTTCAACCGCATTCGCTACGCGACCTTTGATGAGCCGGACGTATGGGTCGATTCGGGGCTTGCCAAGACGGCAAACTCGCCTACAGCCAGCATGAAGCCAAACTATGTCTCGTGCGAGTTTTCCGGCACATCCGTCCCTAAGAATGTCTGCAAGGTCGAACTGACGATCGCGAACTCGCGCGGCGACTCCATCTACGGCGGTCTCATCGAGGTTGTCGTAAACGGCACGGCCGCGACGATGCCCGAATACTACAATGTCCCCGACTGGACTCTCACAAATCCCGCCACCGGCTCGACCGTTTTTCTTGGTGCTTCGCCGGCAGCCTGCTCGGACCTTGCTGATGTCCCGTCGGCCGATCGCTTCCAGATCACGCAATCAGGCGATGTTTCGTCGATTCCTGGCGCAGGCTGGCTCCCCGCCATGCCGACGTCCTTTATGCCGTCCGCAAGCGGCGATGCTGACATTGTCGCCTACGCCTGGTACACAAACGCCGAAAGCTCGGCCTACATTATCCGTCGAGGCGAATCGCAGACGATCCGCTACACGACCGTTGCGCCGACGGTGGTTGCGCAGAACACCAATTCTCAGACCTTTGCCGGACGCACGGCCAAGCTCGACCTCTTGCATGCTGACGGCGGGTCGAGCGGCGGGACAAGCAGTGGCGCGGGGATTGAAACACTTCCCATTCCAATTCATTCGCGCAGCCTCGCCATTGTTTCGGGGCCGGCCGCCGACATGGACTCTTCAGACGAAACTGTCACGGTCGACACGGCAGGACAATACACCGTTCGACTGACGGTCGTGAACGAGGCCGGCAACAGCGCATTCGCCGACATGACGTGGACGGTTGAAATTGTCCCGGTCTCTGAGATTGTGTGGAACGGTTCTGCCTCTACGGTGTGGGACAATCCGTCCAACTGGACGCCTGGCATCATCCCGGAATCCGGTGACGACGTGCGCATCCCCTCCGGCACGGCGAACAACCTCAACCTTCCCGCCGTCGATCTGCCGGCCTCCGGCGCGTTCGGCTCCTTCACGATCCAATCCGGCGCAACGGTCGTGGCGCTGGGCGACACGACGTGCGTGAACGAGGCTGCCGGTGGCACGGCGGCCGTCCCCTACGGCCGTGGCGTCGTCATAAGCGCAGGGTCCTTTGAAATCAATGGAACGCTCACCGCCGACCTCCAAGGGTTCAGAAACGGACCTGGTACATCAGGCACCTACATGGTCGGCGCCGGCCACGGCGGTGCGGGTGCAGTGCGGAAGCGCGATGAATTCTTCCTCCATTCCTCCATCGGTAAAACCCAATACGGAAGCGCTATTGCGCCGACCGAACTCGGCTCCGGCTGCTCCTACAGCACCGGCGGCGGGGCGATCAAGCTCATCGCTTCGGGTGACATCTCGATCAATGGCACGGTTACGGCGAGCGCATCAGGCAAACTTACGGCATCGAACTCCTCGGGCGGAAGTATCTGGATCGCCGCAGGCGGCGAGCTTTACGGAACGGGGATTATCCGCGCTGAAGGCATGGGGGGCGGATCTGATAACGGCGGAGCCGGTGGTCGCATCCGCCTCGACTGCGAAACCTACTCCTTCACGGGTCTCGTGTCCGCCAAGGGCTACAACGACAACAGGAAAAACAATCCCGGTACGCCGGGAACGCTATATGCGCCGAAGTTCTTCCCGGTTGGAACGGCGGAAAGTCCGGCGAATGTGACGATCACGAACGAAATGGCCTATGTATTCCCAGATGACGGCCTGACACGCCACTGGAATCTTTCCGTCACCGCGCCCCAGGCCGAACTCCACGCCGGAAACCTTGTTCTTCACTCGCTTTCCGTCGCAAACGGCAGCAGCGTTTCGTTCGCCAGGTGGAATCCGAATGCAGAAGCCGACATGGCGAGCCTCGTTCTGCCGGATGACTTCACTGTCGCCGCAGGCACATTCATACAGCTTCCGGGTGCGGCGACCGCGCCATCGTTCGCGTTCGACTCTCTCACGGTCGAAGCGGGCGCCGTCCTCGCCGTCGGGCGCGGCGACGCCTCCTTCGTCAACGAGGACGCCGGCGGGACGGCCGCTATTCCGCTCGGTCGTGGCACGACGATCTCCTGCGGCTCCGCGGCGATCGCCGGCACGCTCTCCGCGAGCGGCATGGGCTTCGGCATCGGCATCAACCCCGACAACCGCGATGGCGGAACGGCTCACGGCGGTTCCTGCGAGTATTCCAAAAATGGCGGCGTGTGGCGTGATGGCTACGGACATTTCACGCGGCCCATCGCGCTTGGCGGCGCCCGCGGCGCGAACGAGCGCGCGGGTTATGGCGGCGGTGCGATCAAGCTTGACGTCGTCGGGACGCTCGCGCTCTCCGGCAAGATTTCGGCCGACAGTGCCTCCACCACGGCCGGCGCTGGTGGCTCGATTTGGGTACGGGCCGCACGGATAGAGGGCGATGGCGCCCTCTCGGCCGTGCCGGGGGAGTGCCGCCGTCCCGCCGCCGGAGGACGCATCGCCGTCGAGGCCGTCGACTGGGCCTTCTCGGGAACCGTCGCCGTCGATTACACTACACACTACTCGGACAACAAGTCCTATGCTGGCACGGTCTTCACGAACGTAGCGTGCAGCACCGCCGCTGTCGGTTTGGTAGGTGGCAGGCCGACGCTCGTCTCATCCTACGACAAGGAGGTTCTGGATTCCTCGCTTTTGCCGACATGGTCCTCAGACTACTGGGGAGGTCAGGCATTCGTCCTGTCGCGCAAGGTCACCAATTGGCGCAGTAGCTTAATGTCATGGACGGAGGGATTCTCGTTTGCCAAGGACGGTTCAACAGTTGCCAATGCTGCAACATACAAAATTGGAGGGCTTGCTGCCGGGGTCTATGCCAATGTGGATGTGAACGGCAATGTAACGAAAGTGCGTGTCGGGCAAGATGGCACGCTTGAATTCTCAGCACCTCTCGTGGCAGGCGAAAACAACATTTCTGTCAGCATAAATTCTGGATTTTTCATCTTGTGCAGGTAGCAGCGTAAGAGCAGGTCGCCGCCAAGAAGCGCATATAGCCCCAGTTTCCACAGTCCTCTTGAGTCACACCCCCCCACCACGGTGGGGGGTGACTATTTTGTCCACTTTTTGGTAAAATAGTGACGCTTAGGGTACCTCTTATCATAAATGGAGCTGAGCATGAGAAATATTCTTGCCCGCCATTCTGCAATGGCTGTTGTGCTTGCCGTTGTTGCCATGCCGTTCGCGGCGGCAGCTGCAGCTGCTGACCTTTTCTGGTACTGCACCGACGCCGCCGGCCTTGCGGTGAAAATCGTCGGCAGTCCTTCCGGCCTCTCCATTTTCGTGCGATAACATTGGGATGAAAATCATTAGGAGGGTATTTAGATGAGAATGAATATTGCATTGCGCTCGGCGATCTTTCTCCTTTCTTTTGTTATGATGACCGCAGTGCCGACGGCACAGGCAGGGTCTGCGTCGCAGTATGTCCAGGACGGACTGCTTGCCTGCTGGGACGGTTTCGAGAATGCTGGAGCCGATACCCATGACGCATCGGCGACCGTCTGGAAAGACCTCGTCGCCGACCGCGAGTTCAACCTTTACAACGTGACCGTCGCGGACGACGGCATGGTCTTCGGCGGAACGCAGTCTTCGTACGGCGAACTGGATGCGGCGAACACGGCAGCCACATTCGGGAGCGCCGCAAACGGGATGCTTGAAATAGTCTACGCCTCCACCGACGGGGCTTCGAGCTACACGGTATTGCAGTCATCGTCTGATTCGGGCATTGCGCTCGGCATGTACGACTCCAGGTTCCTCGCGGGGAGCGGGGACGCGGCGAATGCGCCAATGTTCCCATACGCGGCGGGATTGTCCACCAACAGCGTGTCCATCCGCTACTCGTCGGCAAGGCCAGTCGGCGCATGGGTCTGGGGCGATGCTTTGGGAACGGCGGCGGCCAGCGATTTCTGGGGCGCCGCCGAGGGCAAGACCACCATCGGGACCCGCACCAGCAAGCAAAACAACCCGTTCAAGGGCACCATCTATTGCATCCGTGTTTACAGCCGCCAGCTTACGGCCCTGGAAATCGCCGCCAACAGCGTAGTTGACAGGCGCCGCTTTATCGAGCGCAGCGGCGTAAACCTTGACGGCATCTCCCTGAACGGATTCTTCAGAGGTGCGGCTATTGTCGTGAATAATTTGTCCGACAATGTGCGACTTACGAACTTCCCCGTGCTCGTCCGCATCTCCTCCGAGAACTTCTCCGGCTTCAGCTATGGCGACATGTTCGCCTCCGCCACAGGGCGCGATCTGGCGTTCACTGACGCGCAGGGGCGCGGTCTCGCCTACGACATCGACACATGGAACACCAACGGGACTTCTCTCGTGTGGGTGACAGTGCCGGTGCTGACAAACGGAACGAAGATCGCGATGTTCTACCGCTCCGGCAACGACGGCAAGTCGGTATGTCCAGGCAATGCCTTCTCCGATTACGTCGGCGTCTGGCACATGAACGAGACTGCGGACGGCGTCACGACCGTCTACGACTCGACCACCAACGACCTCTACGGAACGAGCGTGGCGTCGTCGCTTTCCAAGGCCGACGGCATCGTAGGCCGCGCCCGCTACATCACGGACAACGAGACCATTTCCGCGAACAGCAAGCCCGTCGCGCCATACGATTCGGGCGTGACGGTCGATATGACGGAAGACGCGGCAAAACTATCCCTTGTCGATTCAATCATTCCCGAGTTCTCCGCCTCGTTCTGGATTCGCCCGCAGCGCTCTGCCCCGCAGTTCTGGTATCTCATCTCGCGCCGTGCGGCCGACAAGGGGACCGGCTGGGCCATCCAGTCGATGAGCACGTTCGGCCAGTTCCGCCTTTACGGAGGCACGGAAGACGACCAGAATTGCACCATACCGAGCACCATGGGCGGCTTCGCGAACGGAACATGGACGAAGGTCGACGCAGTGTGGAATGACACGACACTTCGGTTCTACGTCAACGGCGCTCTTTCCAGAACCGCAACCCTCAAGCAGTCCCCAACGGCGACTCTGCCCAACAAGCTTGGCCTCGGCGGCTCGCCCGCGCCGCTGTCGTCGTCCGTATACTCGGGTCGCGGCGTGAAGGGCGACATGGACGAAATCCGCCTTCGCGCGGGCTCGCTCTCAGCCGAATGGATCGCCGCCTCCTACGCGCAGGAAGCCGCTGACGCGTTTCTCTCATACGGTGCGGTGGAGTCGTTCGCGGAATCCGCCGCGCCAATTGCCATATTCGAAGTCGTCGACATCGACCAGACCTCCGCGAGATACACTGGCAACGTGGGTTCGCCCGGCGCCGGCGCGACCGCAGTTGACATTCTTGCTAAGACGTGGCCTGTTGGCGGCGCCGAGCCGCAGGGCTGGACAGTCATCGCGTCAGGCCTCGCGGCTGGCAGTGCATTCTCATATCCGTTATCTGGCCTCTCATCGGAAACGGCCTACACGAACCTCTTCAAGGCCGTGAACAATATGGCGACGCCCGTCGAATCCGAAGTCGCGACCATTCCATTCACGACCACTAGCTACTGCTCCGTCGAGCTAGATTCCGCTGAGGCCACGAACGCGACCTTCTCCGTCACTTTCACGGGCTTCGGCCCCGGCGCTTCGTCCGTGCTTCCCGTCCTCGAGGTGTGCGCGTCTTCCGATTTCGCAGCAGGCGTCCTCCAGTTCGCCGCGGCCGGCGAGATGACGGAACTCGAAACCGTTTCCATTTCCGCGACGGGTCTTGCCTTTTCGTCCCAATACTGGGCCCGCGTGACGGCGACGAACAACCTTGGCGCGGTGCTTACGTCTGCCCCGGTGCAGTTTTCGACCCGCACACCCGGTGCGCCCGTCGCCAACGCCTCCGCCACCTCATACGGCTTCACTTCATATTCGGCGCAGGTCCGCGTCACCGCCTTCGGCAACTACGCGACGGATGCGACCGCTTGGCTTGAACTCTCGGAGGATGGCTCCTTCGCGACGGTGGACGCTTCGTCCGCGCCGGCCAACGCGCCGCTCTCCGCATACGTGGCGCATACGGTGTCCGGCCTCGCGGCTGACAAGACCTACCATGCGCGATTTGTCGTCCAGAGCGGACTTGGCGTAACGACATACGTCGCGCTCCCGGACGTCGTCACGCCAGTCGCGCCCTTCGTCGCATCCGGTCCCGGATGGACCGCAGGCGACGGGACGTTCGATTTCGCGCTCGACGTCTCTGCTGTTTACGGCGGCGCGGTTTGCACGGCAACCCTGACCTACGGCGGTATCGCGGCCGGCTCCGTCGAGTTCGACGATCCGTCAGATGCCGTAGCCTGGAGCGGAGTTGTCGCGCGCGCCGACGGTTCCGAGGCGAGGATTGTCGTGGAGACCACGCTCGACGGCGCGCTCTATTCGCAGACATTCTCCGTGCCAGTCGCGGCCGGTTCTTCGGGATTTGCCGTCTCATCTGCGGCCGACTATGAATCCGCCGTGGGCGCCCTGCGTGTCCGTCCCGGCGACTCGATCGTAATGCCCGCGCTTCGCGGCCCGATCTCATACGAGGTTCTGAACCCGCGCTTCGCGAGCGTGGGCGGCAACGTCGTCAAGGCGCTCGAGCCCGGCATTGTCGGCGTCCGCTGCGTGGACGCGAACTATACGACAAACGTCATGGGCGTCATCGTCGTGCCCGACCCGATCGGAAACGGCGGCATCTACATCTTCAAGGAGGACTACTATGGTTCCGCGCGCAACTGGTCGCGGTCAGAGTGCTGGGACAAGGTCGGCGCCGACGTTAACACAGACTGTCCGACCAACGCTGACGACATCGCGATTATTCCGTTCCGCAGCAAATTCAGCAACGAGACATACCTTCGCACGGAAACCGACATTTCCCTTGGCGGGCTCTATCTTGGGCTTCTCAGGGACAATGCAAGCGTAAACGCCTTTATTATCCCCCAAACGTCCGGGGAGGCGAAGACCATAACTTTCGCCCGTTCCGACGGCAAGCCCGTGCAGATACGCGTTTGCCCGAACTCTCAGCGTTCCGACCTCAACGTGACGCTCTGCTTCGGCAAAACGGTAAACAACTTGCCACATCTTCTTGATGTCGTTTGGGCTAATGACGCCGAGATAGACTGCTGTTCGTCAGAGACGGCCGCGAACAGCCTGAGGGGCTTCTTCATAATCGGGCTCACCACGCCGCCCTCGACGAACACGCTCCAAAACGCCAAGCTAACAGTCACGGGGCTACCGGACCAGTATATAAACACGTCTACCTGCAGTGTCATGTTCCGCGGGGTGTGGCGGGGGACGGGCGAGATAATAAAGAAAGGGCAGGGAGGCATTGCCTTCCCTGGCGACTTCTCCGGTTTCAGCGGGACGATCCGCGAAGTCACGCGCCAGACCATTTCGAAAATACATGCGCCAGCCGCAGGCGTTCTGATGCGCGCCGTCGGTGCCACAAACGTCACGGCGCACGTCTATGGCTATTCGTCGTCTGCAGCTAGCGGTTCGCCAACATACGGCGATCAGTCGTTCGGAAAACTCGCCTCGGGAGGAGACGCCTCGATAACCCCAGATCTCGCGAACAACGGGCCGGGCGGGGGCCTCTACATGCACGGCGGCGTATATCGCGCCTGCAAGGTCGATAACAACACTTGGGGCGTCGGCGTCGCCGATGAAAAGAAGTTCGACGTCGTCTCCGTGGGCGCCGGCTGGAACTACATCTGTGCCGAGAACGGGAAGGGCAACGAGAGCGGATACCCCATCAATGTCGTCACGGCTGGGAGGATTGAACATTCCGACAGGGGGACGCTCAGCATCTATGACGGATCGTGCATAGCTGACCAGAACACGTCCGTCACGAACAGCATGTTCGTCGTGAAGAACCAGAACGGCTACTTGACGGGCGCGGCGGGGGATTGCCTGACAGGCGATGTCTATCCAATCATCCCCTGGCTCGTCGTGTCGCGCGATGACAACTTCGACAACATCAACTTCGGTGCTTTTGATGCGAACGGGCGCATCAGGCGCACATATAGGAACGACACCGAAATCGACGGCGTCGCGAGCGAAGATTCTAATGCCTATGTTTACGACGGCAACCTCAACAACGGCTCCGCGACGGACATCACGGTGAATTCGCTATTCCTCAACAACTCCATCAAGAACAAGCACCTCGGGGCAAACAGGACCGTCAGAATCAAATCCGGCGGCCTGATCCTTGCCGGCTACGCCACCGCCATCGGCGCGGAAGGCCGCTCCGACAACGGCGCACTAGTGCTGGGCGATGCCAGCCATCCCGCCTATGTGTTCGCAAAGGGAACCAAGCTGAACACGCCCAACGCGATCTGGGCGTCCGTAACCGCGCCTGGCGGATTTGTAAGCGCCTGGAACGGCAATCTGATCCTCGGCGGCGACCAGATGGGCATCGCAGGCGAGCTTGTCGTGAATGCCGGCTCGCTCACGCTTGGCACACAGGCGAACGGGTGCAGACTTGCCAAGGGGCTGTCGATCCGCGTCTGCGCCGGCGCAAGTCTTTCGCTGCCTGCTGCCAATACTTTGAATAAGTGTGCGCTCATGTTCGACGGCTCGGGGGGTGAATACGGCAAGGTGGAGCTATCCTCCGACCAGACGTGCTTCTCTATCTCTGTTCGTGACGTATTCGACTCCCAGGACTGGAAGACACTTAAGAGCGGCGTCTACGGATCGTCTGAGTCGGGGGCGGAATTCGTGCGCGATGACCTCTTCTCCGGCAGCGGCACGCTAACCGTGGCGAGAAGCCCATTCATGTTGATCGTGAGGTAGCTTATGCGTCTGCAAATGGGGATGAATATGATATCGCGCAGGGGATTTGTCGGGGCGGCAGGGGCGTTCGCGTTGTTCAACGGCGGATGCGCGTTCCGCTCGTCGTCGGGGGTATTCGGTGGCGGCGCGGCGAAGCTCAGGTTCGGCGTCCTCAGCGACGTGCACCTCAAGAACAAAGGCGACGACGTGCATCTGCTGAAGGCGCTTCAGTTCTTCCGCGAGCGCGGGGCGGATGGAGTCGTTGTCGCCGGTGACATAGCGGACCAGGGAAGGGTCTGGGAACTGAAGATGTTCGCCGACGCGTGGTATTCCGTCTTCCCGGGCGACAAGGGTCTCTACGGCGAGCATGTCGAAAAGCTCTTCGTCTATGGCAACCACTGCCTGGAAGGGTGGACGTGGGGGAATACGTACAAGGGCAGGGACGATCTCGCCGCCAAGGAGGCGATTGGCTACGGCGACAACCGCGCGCGCTTCTGGGAAGAGCTCTTCCATGAGAAATACGAGCCGATTTGGATGAAGAACGTCCATGGGTAC
>Ga0265300_10003322_pt1 | contig 13272 bp, 11 predicted proteins | sample AusTroGonzalo_MG_FD_193482 | JGI IMG/M metagenome (GOLD analysis project Ga0265300, IMG submission 193482) | Bovine rumen microbial communities from tropical cattle in Woodstock, Queensland, Australia - Gonzalo_03 | ecosystem: Host-associated > Mammals > Digestive system > Stomach > Rumen ... | reverse complement strand
ACTACTTGGAAAAGTAAATGGTAAAAATGTATCTCTTGCACTTATATCTATAATAATAGGTGCTGTAGATGGATTTAATCCATGTGCAATGTGGATACTTCTTTTTCTACTTAGTTTATTAATATCAACTAAAGATAGAAAAAAAATGTGGATCTTAGGATCAACATTTATTCTAACAAGTGGTGTAATATATTTATTCTTTATGTTATCATGGCTTAATGTTGCAAAACACACAACAGATATTATTTTCTTAAGATATTTAATTGGTGTATTTGCTTTGGTATTTGGAGCAATTAATCTATATAGATATATTAAACAAGTAAAAGAAAATAATGTTGGTTGTGATGTAACAGATGCTAATAAGAAAAGAAAAATAATGGATAGAATAAGAAATATATTAAGTGAAAATAAAATGCTATTTGCTATTATAGGTATAATGCTTCTTGCTATATCTGTTAATTTAATAGAACTACTTTGTTCACTTGGACTTCCTATGATGTATACAGAAATACTTGGTATAAATAATTTAAGCCCTTTTGAATATGGATTATATATGTTCTTATACTTAATATTCTTCTTGTTAGATGATTTTATTATTTTCTTTATAGCAATGAGAACTCTTAAGATAAAAGGTATTTCTAATAAATATATGAAATATTCACATTTAATAGGTGGTTTAATAATGGTTTTAATTGGAGCATTAATGCTTATTAAACCAGAATGGTTATTATTTAATTTTTAAAACTGAATAGTATAAAAACTATTCAGTTTTTTTATGTAAATAAAAGTAGGTATGGAGATTGAAATATTAATTTAATAAAGTTATACTTATAATGTAAAATAATAAATAGTATAGGATATGATATAAGTGGGTAATAATAAAAAGAAGAAAAAAGGATTTACTTTAATAGAACTTCTAGCAGTTATAGTAATACTAGCTGTTATTATTTTGCTTGCAACAAATGTAATTATCCCACTACTTAATAAAGCAAGAAAAAAATCACTTTTAGATGAAGCTCATGTATATCAAAATGCAGCACAAAATTATCATGCATTTGATATAGATTCAAATGATCAAACAGCATCATGTATAAGCATAGAAGATTTAAATGGCGAATACGTAAAAAAGAGCAGTGATAAATATAAAGGTGTTGTTAAAACGGAGTTTATTAACAATGAATTTGTACAAACTATAAATTTAACAGATGGAAAATACTATGTTGTTGGAACTGGTAGTTTATCACTTAGTAATGTAAAAACAAATAAGCCAAGTGGTTTTACAATTTCTTGTGGAGATTTTAATCCAGTATTAGCTGGTGATACTAATGAAAATAGCTTAGCTTACAAGCTTTTAATGAATGAAGGTGGAACAACACTTGATGATAATTTGGATATAATCAATGCAAGAGTAGCCAACTTTAATAATGGTGAAGATAATCCTGCTAACTCAGGAATATATAAAGCTGTAGATGATGATGGCGCAACATATTATTACCGTGGTAATGTAAGCAATAACTGGGTTGAGTTTGCTGGTTTTTATTGGAGAGTTATAAGAATAAATGGTGATGGAAGTATAAGACTTATTTATTCTGGCGCAAAAAATTCCTCTCATACTGGAACTGCAGCTGCAATTATGAATACAACATATGGAGACACTACAATTAATTCTGCTACTACAAATGATGCAGCAGGAGATGTAAATCCGGTTACAACAAATTATGCAAACGGAACATATGGAAACACTTACGTTGGATATATGTATAATCCAGCAAAGGTTGTCAGTACATATCCTGATAGAATACCTAACTCAGTTTTAACGTTAAATTCATTTTTTACATTTACAAATATTGGTGAAAATACAGAATATTATTTCTTTGAAAATTTTGATAAAAATGTTAATTGTGATAAGGGTAATGACAATGATGAGTCAGGGTTTTGTACTATAATTTGTAGAGAAGAAGGGGTAGACTGTGTAAAATCAACATTGCAAAATTTAGCATTAGATTCAAATAATTATTCCACAACAGATGCGGGAGTATACCCTGCAACAAATCCAACGCAATATGTTTATAAAAACAAATACAAGTACACATGTTGGGGATATGGTACTGCTGTTAAAAAGAATAATTCAAGCGATGGAACAACAAGTGTTTATGTTTCATGCCCGATAGTTTCTGAGATTATTGGTACAATTAAAAATAGTAAGAATAGCGTTAAAGTGAAGCTCCATGGATTGTTCTCTGAAAGTGAAGATTTAGCTAATCAAAATATTAAAGACAGTAATATAAAGAAAAGAATAGACACATGGTACGAGAATAATATTTTGGGTCAAAAAGATTCAAACGACAACTATTTAGAAAATTATTTGACTGATTCTACTTTCTGTAATAATCGAGTTGCATTGTCTAGTGAATTTCCACTTGAATCAAGCATAGGTGGTAGTTACTCTTATATAGGATATAATGAGATATATCTTCATCAACCAAGTTATATCTGTAACAATAGAAACAGGGACGCGTTTTCAATGGGTACAAGTTCGCAATCGTTAGTCCAAGGAAAACATAAAGGTAATTCTATGCTAAAATATCCAGTTGGATTAATAACTGCAAGCGAAGTGGCATTTGCTGGTAAAAGTTCAGGAAAAAATAATACAAACATGTATTTAAATATTGGAGCAAGATTTTGGACAATGTCACCATTATTCTTTCATTCAGGTAGTATTTATGGTTATATATGGTCTGTTTCTGATACTGGTTTTGCAACAACCCCAACAGGTGGTGGCCAATATGTTCGTCCTGTAATTAACTTGTCAAAAGATGTATTATATTCATCAGGAACAGGTATTGAATCCGATCCATATCAAATTACTATATAAAATTATTAATAGGTATCTTTAAAAAAGATACCTATTTTTTATTTATATAATAATGTAAATAAAATATATTATTAAACTATACTTAATTGACTTTATTATAAATAAATATATATACTTATATATAGTAAGGATAGAGTGTATATGGAAGAAAATATAAAAAAGAAGAAAAAAGGATTTACTTTAATAGAACTTCTTGCAGTTATAGTAATACTAGCTGTTATTATATTGCTTGCAGTAAATGTAATAATACCGCTTATAAATAAATCAAGAAAGAAAGCTTTAATAGATGAAGCACATGTATATATGAATGCTGCACTAAACTATAGAGCTATAGATGGAGATAGCAATAGTACATCACCATCATGTATAACTATAACTGAACTTAATCATGAATACGTTAAAAAAAGTAGCGATAAATATAAAGGTGTAGTAAAAATAAATTATGTAAACGGAGAATTAATTCCAACAATTAACTTAACTGATGAAAAATACTATATTGTTGGATCAAATAATATATCAACAAGTAGTGTTGTAACAGAAGAACCAGAAAACTTTGCAATAACTTGTGAACAACAAAATACACTAACTGAAGGTGACGTATTTACTATTGGTACAGATAAATTTGTATATGTAGGACAAGATAGTAATAATATAAAATTATTATCTGTATATAACATTGATTCAACAAGTAGACAATCTGAAACACTATATTATACAAGATTTGCAGAATCATATTACTGGGATGCAAACTATGTTGACTATAAAGCTATGGGTGATACATCATATAGATACGTTTATAGAACGGTAAATGGTGTTGATGGAGATAACAGTATTAAAGATATTGTTAATGCATATAAAACATATTTAAATGGTTTAGGTATAGTAACAGTTGATGATGCAAGACTAATGAGTTATGAAGAAGTAAGTGATATAGGTTGTACAGAAACTGCATCATCATGTCCTACATATCTAGCAGGTCAAAACTTCTGGTTAGGTTCAATATATTTAGGCTCTGAGGTATGGACTATAAATACAACCAACTATAATATTGTAGATAATAGATTTAATAGGTATGTTACAACATTAAGTATAAGACCTATTGTATTAGTCCCAAAAAATATTACATATTCAGGATCTGGTACAGATCTAGACCCATATGTTATTACAGGTTAAAAGGTAACTATAAAAGTTACCTTTTTCTTTTTATGTGTAAACTTATTACGAAGTAATAAGTTATACACATTGACGTAAAAACGTAAAAAAAGATATACTTTATATAGTAAGGAATGTATAAATATGAAGAACGATAAAAAAGGATTTACATTAATAGAATTGTTAGCAGTTATAGTTATACTTGCAATAATTATATTAATAGCAGTAAATGTAATAATACCACTAATAAATAAATCAAAGAAAAAATCATTTATAGATGAAGCAAACGTTTATATTAATGGAGCAATGAATCATAGAGCAATAGACACAGATAGTGGCACTGCTGATTCTACATGTGTAACTATAGAAGAACTAAATCAGGAATACATAAAAAAACATAGTAGTAATTATAGTGGGGTTGTAAAAATAGATAATGTAGATGGTGAATTAGCACCTACTATATACTTAACTAATGGTAAATATTATGTAGTTGGTGGAAATAATATAAAGATAAGTAATGTAACAACTGAAGAACCTAATGGATTTAAAACTTCATGTGATGAATCAGTAAATTTTGAAGTAGGATCAATTTTTAAAATAGCTGATGATGAATTTTATTACATTGGTAGTGATGGAGATAATATAAAACTATTAACAAGGTATTATGTTGATAACACCATAAAACAATCAACTAACATTTACAATCATAAATTTTCAAGTAGTAATTATTGGTCAAATTCTTCTGACTATGAGCCTTGGGGAGATTCAACATATAAATATGCTTATAGAAAAGCGGCAAATAAAAATTCAACTGCCGGGGATGGAGATAATGCTTTTAAAGGTATAATTAATGCATACAAGAATTATTTAGATGGCTTAAATATTATAAGTATTTCTGATGCAAGGTTGATGGCTTATGAAGAAGCTGAAGAGGTTGGATGCACTGAAGCTAATAATAGTTGCAATGAAAATATTGCAGATATGGCATACTGCTTGGGGTCATCAGGAGATAATGGCGGTCTTTGGTGCGTAAATTCATCAACAAACAATCTGTATTGTCGCTCTAGTAACTGGTTTAATGTAAATTCTAGTTATAGTGGTGTTCGACCAGTAATAGTAATTTCTAGTGAAGCAACATATACTGGAACAGGTACAGAGCAAGACCCATATGTTATAACAGGTTAATAGGTAACTATTTAGTTACCTATTTTTTTATATAATTAATTCTTGACATATTAATACATAAAAATTATAATACTTTCTACATTTTAAAAGGAGTTGGAAGATATATGAAAAGACATATATTATATGGAAGAATTGACAAAATAATGAGAAGTGATTCTTATTTAAAACTAGGAAAGGATTCTTTATTTGAGTTTTATAAAAGTGTAGAAGATGAAGTAGTTGCACTATCTGAATACGATATTAAGTTTGCTACATATCTAACTAACATTTATGCTAAATATGATTTATTTTATAAAACACTAACAGATCAAAAATATAATAAAGATTATAAACTTGCTATTGAACTTCAAGACATTATAAATGGTACATTTGATATAACTAGTTTAGATGCAGTTGAATTTAAAGTATTAAAAGAATACTATGAAAATGAATATAGATATTATATTGCATTTAGACCTGATGAAGTAAAAAGATTAGATAATATTATTTCTACATTATCAAGAAATATCAATTATAAAAATGCTGTTAATTTTACATGTGGAACAGAAGCTAATGAATATATAAGAAAAGCCATTATTGAAAATAAAAAATTAGCTCCAGAAATGATAGAATATATTGAAAAATATGCAATTAACTTAAATAATCCACAAGTAAATGCATCTATACTTAAACTATATACAGACGTATATCATGTTGGTGAAAGTATGAACTTAGATAAAGATACATTTAATAAAGATCTTGATAATTTATATGAATTTATTGTAGATGATAAATTTGAAGAAAATTTTGGAAGAGAATACGATATTGTTGATATGTATTTAACTACAAACTTACAAGTAGTAGATTTATTTGATATTAATGCTAATGATTATGATATTGAAAAATTAAAAGTAATTAAAGGATGGATTGCAGAACAATATTCTCTTATCACAAGAATAGATGATAATAGATGTGCAAAAAATTCAAGATTATGCTTAATTAACTTCCCAGCAAATCATCAAATAGAACATTTTAAAAAGTTAGATTATAAAAGATTTGCTAAAAATAAATATACTAAAGAAGATGTTATTAAAGCAGAAGAAATACTAATTGATTTAAATATGTTATATGGTGTTAAATATGATATATTAACACTTGCTCATATCGTAGATAGTTATAAAGAAGGTAATGACTTATCTTATTATGATGTAGCTGATCATTATTTTGCTAATACTATTAAAAATACATATATAAATATTCCAATGTATAAAGATTCTGCAACATATGAAAATAAAACTAATAGAGCATTTATTAGAAGATATAAAAAAGAAAACGAAGATAAATAATTTTTAAATTATTTATCTTTTTTTCTTTATATTTACTTTACTTATATAATTGTTAATACTTTACAAAATATTTGATATAGATTTTGTAAAGTTGTAAAATAAACTTAAGAATAGGTGATTATATGAGTAATTTGGGAAAACCTAAAATATATAATAATGATGTTAGAGTAACAAAAGTAATTAATTTTTTATCTGGTAAATTAAGTATCGATAATTTTAATAATATAAAATTAATTAGAAATAATAAAACTAATCAAGCTTATATAAAAGTAAAAGATAAAAATGGAAATGAATCAGTAAGTCCTATATACAAGTGGAGCCGAGTATCTTTAACAGCTACGATAGCAGCATCTCTTATCGTTGGAACTAGCGCTTTAAGTGTTAAAGCCGTTCAAGCTAAAACATTTGAAGACAATAATGCAGTTAGAATTGAAAGATCACAATATCAAAATGATTTTGGCCCTTATTACTTAAAACTAAAAGATAAAGAGATATCAACAGAATTTTTAAATAAAATAGATGGACTTAATTATGATACAGACATAACTCCCTTTGCAGATTTATATGAAAATGGAACAGTTGCAAGAGAAGCTGTTTTATCATCAAATGAAAGTTCTTCTATAGAAGAAGTAAAATACGAAAGAGTTATATCTTCATTAAAAGAAGAATGTAAAACATATGGTGAAAGATATGGAGTGGATCCTAACTTAATAGCAGCTTTAATGATGACAGAAGCTGGTGGTTATGAGTTTGATATTAATAACGATAATAACTATGCAGCCATAGGTTATTTACAACTTAATGGTAATATTTGGAATGGTGTAACATTTAAAGTCTATGATTTTATCGATAAATGTGATAAAGTATATACCGTTGATGCAAATAAATTAATGGGAAACAAAGAAGAACAAGTTAAATTGTTTGCTATCATGCTTCAATCATATGCTCAAAAAGAAAACTATAATGTTTGTGCAATGATAGAAGAACATAATAAAGGTTGTGGAACTGTAGATAGTGCTATTAAATCACTTAAACAAAATCCTGATTATCAAAATAAAGAAAAATTTACAATATTAAGTGATAATGATGCAAGTTTATTAGAATCTACAATAAATAAAAATATTGGTGATGGAGAGTACTATAATAAAACAATAGGTTATATTAACATGCTTTTAAAAAATCATGAATTTAGTGATAAAGAATATATTACGATTTATGATAGAAACAATAATCAATATAACTATACTTTAGATATAACTCCATCAAGATCAAGATAGTGGTGATATGTATGCAAATAAATAATGTAGAATTAAAAAGTATTGCAGTTAGAACTAGTCAATATCCAGAAGATAATCTTCCAGAGTTTTTACTTGTTGGAAGAAGTAATGTTGGTAAGTCTAGTTTTATCAACTGTTTAATTGAAAGAAAAAACTACGCTCATACATCAAGTAAACCAGGAAAAACAACAACTCTTAATTTCTATCAAGTAAATAATGAATTTTATATAGTTGATGTCCCAGGTTATGGCTATGCTTTAGGTGGAAAAGAAAAACAAAAGAAATTTGGTATGATGATCGAAGAATATTTAAAAACAAGAAAAACTATGAGAAAAGTATTCTTACTTGTTGATTATCGCCATAAACCAACTGAAGATGACTGCTTAATGTATAACTTCTTAAAGTACTATAATATTGATGTTGAAGTAGTAGCAACTAAATATGATAAGGTAAATAAAAGTAGTAGAGGAAAACAAGATAAAGTTATTAAAGATACTTTAAATTTACCAGATGATAAGCCATTTATACCTTTTTCAACTATTACTAAAAAAGGTAAAGAAGAAGTTTATAAAATAATTGAAGATAATTTAAATCCTAATATATAAAAAGGAGAATATATGATAAAGAATAAAAAAGGTTTTACATTAATAGAACTACTTGCAGTAATTGTTATATTAACACTTGTTATTACGATAGCAGCTCCTGCTGTTAGTAATCTATTAAAAAAGAATAAAGATAAAGCATATGATGCAAAAGTTAAGTTGATCTTAAAGCAAGCTGTAGAATATGCAAAAGATAGTGATACATTCCTATATAGTTCATCTAAAAGATATAATAACTATGTATGTAATACTATAACAGTATCAACACTTGCAAGTGAAGGATACTTAGATGCTAAAGATAAAGAATTATATAATGGTACAAGTGATATAACAGATCCAAGAGATAAATCATCAATGATGAATATGAAAATTATGGTATACATTAAATCTAAATATGCATCAACTGATACTAATTATCAAAATAATGGAATATATATTGGACCTGTAATGGCAACACTTAGTAATGTAAATAGCTGTAGTTAAAAAGTAAATGAAAGAAGGTGATTCATAATGAAGAAAACCGTATGTATAATTGGAAAACCTAATGTAGGTAAATCAACAATATTTAATAGAATGATAAAAGATAAAAAATCTATCATTATGGATACACCAGGTGTAACCAGAGATAGAATATATGACTCAGTTACATATAATAATAAATCATTTTTCTTAATTGACACTGGTGGTATTGAAATAGGAAATAACGATTTTAATCAAGACATCAAATTGCAAGCTGAGCTTGCAATTGATGAATCTGATTTAATATTATTTGTTGTTGATGGAAAAAATGATTTAGATGCAAACGATTACTTAATTAGAGACATGTTAATTAAATCAAAAAAAGAAGTTATTGTTGTAGCTAATAAAATTGATAATGATAATAGAAAAGATAACATATATCAATTTTATGAACTTGGATTTGAAACAATATTTCCAGTAAGTGCTGAACATAACTTAGGTTTTAAAGAATTACTTGATTATTTAACAAGCAAAATGAATGAAAATGAAGAAATTGATGATAGCATTTTAAAATTTGCAATTATAGGAAGACCAAATGTTGGAAAATCAAGTTTAATAAATGCTCTTTTAAATGAAGAAAGAGTAATAGTTAGTAATGTTGCAGGTACGACAAGAGATGCTGTTGATACACGATTTAATTATGACAATAATGAATATATTGCTATTGATACAGCAGGAATGCGTAAAAAAGGTAAAATATATGAAGATATAGAAAAATATAGTTTAATTAGAAGTTTAAAAGCTATAGAAAGAGCCGATGTATGTGTTGTTGTAATAGATGCTAAAGAAGGAATTATTGAACATGATAAACACATTGTAAGTTATGCAACAGAAGCAGGTAAAGGATTAGTATTAGTTGTTAATAAATGGGATACAGTAAAAAATCCTAATGAAGCAATTAAAAAGTGGCAAGATTTAATCGAAGCAGAATTTCAATTTGTTCCATATGCTAAACTTGTATTCTTATCAGCATTAAATAAAAAGAGAATACATACTTTAATGCCAGAAATAATTTCTGCATATGAAAACAATCATAAAGAAATTCAAACATCTGTTTTAAATGATGTTATAACTGAAGCTGTAAGTTTACATCCAGCGCCATCATATAAAGGCAAAAGATTAAAGATATACTTTGTAACACAAAGTGCTTCATGTCCTCCTAAATTTACATTTAATGTTAATAACAAAGGACTTGTTCACTTTAGTTATGAAAGATACTTAGAAAATAAAATAAGAGAAAGTTTTGATCTAACAGGTACTCCAATAATTTTACAATTCAAAAATAAAAATGATCGATAGAGGAAAAAATATGTACGAAAAATTAATGAATATCGTAAAAGAAAAAAATCTTAAAACATATAATAGTATAGGAGAATATATTAAAGATAGTGGTGTAGATATATCTACATTTAATGATAACTTTAGCTACGGTAAAGTTATGGAATTAAATAGTGAAGAAAGAGTTAAATTCCCAAATAAAAATGAAATGGAACAAATACCACTTCCTGATATAAGTAAAGAATACAGTATTTTTGTAGATGATAACTATCAAATTTATGGAATTATTTATACTGATAAAAATGACATTATAACTGTTGCTACAAGTTATAGTGCAAGAAGAGCATATGATATGATTCTAGGGGCATATATATCTAAAGTATATGGAATGAATTCATCTAAAGCTCAAGTATCAAAAATAAAATAAAAATTAGGTTTAAAAAAACCTAATTTTTTTATTATCAAGAAATAGATACATATCATATATTTATATTAGGTGATTATTTAATATGCTTAGTGATTCATTTTTTGATAAAGTTAAAAAGAAAACAAATGTTGATAAAGATACGATTTATTCTCTTGCGAGAAAACTTGAAAATGGGAATATGAAAGATGAAAATACTATAAAGGAAATAATAGAAACATTATCTACTATTACAGGTAAAAAAGTATCTAAAGAAACAAGTGATAAAATAGTAAATAAAATACAAAGCGATAATGTACCAAAAGGAATAGATAGATTATTTTAATTTTTAATATATATGTGTAAAGAAAAATAGTGTAAAAAACTATTTTTTTAATTTATTTGAAGTTTTTTTATGTTATGATATTAATGAATAGTAGGGTGAAAATAAATGAAAAAGAAAAATGGATTTACACTAGTAGAATTACTTGCTGTATTAGTTATATTAATTATTATTCTAACTATTGCTATGGTAGTTACTAAAAAACAAATAGAAAGAGCGAGAAAAAATGCATTCTTATCGGAAGCACTTACATATGCTAATGCAGGATATGATAAGTATTCAAACGATAGATCTCATAAAATGTATGGAGCTATAGATGATGATTTATATCATGGATCAGTTACAAATCATGTATGTTTTAATGTTCAAGCGCACTTGACTGATAAATATGTAAAAAAATCTGACGCTGCATATAAAGGTAGTGTTGATGTATGTTATGGTACTGGTTGTACATATACAACAAAAGTATGGCTTACTGATGGAGAAAGCTTTATTGATGGTGAAGAAGATCCATCAAAAAGTGTGGCTGTTAAAACTGCATTTACTACTGAATATTATAATTCTTGTGGCGTTGCTACAACTGGTATAGGTGGTATTTCAACATCAGAAGCACCTAATGTTATTAATTTCCCTTATACTGGTGATGAACAACAATTTTTACCTGGAAAAACAGGTTTATATAAAATAGAAGTATGGGGAGCTCAAGGAGGAAGCTGTGATTTCGTTCACGGTGGATATGGAGGCTACTCAGTTGTTGAAACAACATTATATACTGATCAAACATTATATATAAATGTTGGTGGACAAGGTGGAACTTGTGCAAACGGAAAACAAGGTGGTTATAACGGTGGAGGAACCGGAGGCTGCGACTACAATAATGAATTAGGTGGTGGCGGAGGAGGTCTTACTCACGTTGCTACAAAAACTGGATTATTAAGTAAACCTGTTAACCGAGACTACGTTTTAGTTGTCGCTGGAGGCGGTGGCGGAGGTAGAAACCATAGAGGAAACTTCTCTGATGGAGCATCAGCTGGTGGATACCGCGTAAATGGTGTAGGTCATAAAGAACAAGCTGCATATTATGGTCAAGGTGAAAATGGTTGTGCCGGATCTGGTGGAGGATTATTTGGTGCAAGTTCTGATAATTATAGTCCAAATGTAAGTGGTGGTGGATCTGGATTTATTGGTAATCCATCAACTACTAATAAAAAAATGATGTGTTTTACAGGATGTTCTACTTCTTCTGATGCTGCAACAAAAACTATAGATACATCTAATGTTTCTGAACAGCCAATATCTGAATATGTTAAACAAGGCGATGGTCATGCTCGTATTACATATATAGGTGAGTAATAATGAGAAAGAATAATAAAGGTTTTACATTAACAGAGCTTCTTGCTGTTATTACACTTATTATTATATTAACAAGCATTGCTGTTGTAACTGTAACTAGATATTTAAATGGATCACGTACTAAAGCATTTTCTAATGATACTATCGTAATTGCTGAAGCAGCACTTAATAAATATTCTGATGATAGACTTCAAGAAAATTTTGGAAATGATTTATTTGCTGGTAGTGTTGATGGCAAAAGATGCTATTCTATTGAAAGTGCATTAATTGGTAAGTTTGCTAAAACAGCTAATGATTTACTTAAAGGTTCTGTAGAAGTATGTTATGGAGAAACATGTACATACGAAACTAAAGTATGGCTTACTAATGGAGAGTTCTTTATTGATGGTGAAATCATTGATGAGAATACTAATGTTAAATCAAAAATTAAAGATAGCTTTACATCAGCTCATTATTCATCATGCGGTGTAGATATAGATTCTACAAAGATAAAATATGAATTTGCTTATACTGGAACAACAGATGCTTTAACTATTCCTCGTACTGGAGTTTATAAATTAGAAGTTTGGGGAGCATCTGGTCAAAACCAAAGATATTATTTGGGTGGTTATGGTGCTTATTCAGTAGGTGAAATGACACTTGAAAAAAATTCAAAAATATATATTACTGTAGGTGGTAATGGTAATACCAACGATGGCTATAATGGTGGAGGCCTTAGTAATAATTCAAGAGCTGGAGGAGCCACTCATATAGCAACTAAATCTGGTACCTTACCAAGTATATCTGATTATAGATATTCTGACATAATAATCGTTGCAGGTGGTGGTGGAGCTGCTCATCCATCTGTTAGATGCCAAAGCGCAGATCCTACATTAGAACCATACACAAGAGGAAATGGTGGACATGGTGGAGGATTTACAGGATCTAAAAAAACATGTATATTTAATTCAACATCAAATT
>Ga0265300_10003321_pt1 | contig 13278 bp, 8 predicted proteins | sample AusTroGonzalo_MG_FD_193482 | JGI IMG/M metagenome (GOLD analysis project Ga0265300, IMG submission 193482) | Bovine rumen microbial communities from tropical cattle in Woodstock, Queensland, Australia - Gonzalo_03 | ecosystem: Host-associated > Mammals > Digestive system > Stomach > Rumen ... | reverse complement strand
GCGTATTCTTGCCTGTATTCAGGGCTTCCGTGACGTCAAGGGTGAAAACGGTACGGCCAATCAACTCCTTGGGATACTGCGTGTCGTTGAGGGTGATAGTGGCGTACGTGCCTACGCCCTCAAATTGTAGGAAATATCGTTTGCCTTCCTGTGGCTGAGCGATGAACGTCTTCTGGTAGATGGCGCTACCGTGCAGATTACCATGACGCAACTGTCGATAGCCATAGTAGTCGTCGAAATTATGGGGAAGGTTAATGTTTACAACTGAATCGTGAGCCACACTGCAATAGGCTGTCCAGCCATTATTAAGATTCGTGATGGTGCGACGTCCTTTGCTTCCGGGCTCTGGGAAACGCACAGTACTGCGGCCCATAGGTACGCTGGTGGCAACGGCAATACCTCGCTGTTGGTCGTTATTCACAGCACAATAGAAGTGATAGACCACACCGTCATGCTTCACAACGTAGCTTTTATGGGCAAACATCTCGTCGTACGACTTGGTGGGCCAAATCAGGTCTTCACCCTCCCAACACTGCCAATGAATGAGGTCGCGACTGACTGCAAAAGTGTTAAAGGCATTATACTTACGTGATGGATCGTATGCCTTGAAATAAAACATCACATAAAGGTCGCCCATCTTGACTATCTGCGCGTCACCAGTGATGATGCCACCCACCTCGTTGGCAAAGACCGGATTATCGTCGTAACGTTTCCACTTTTTCAAGTCGTTGGACAAGGCAATGCCAATGCGCTCGGCCTTCAGATTGTTCTCTGGGTTGATGCCACCCGCATTATAGAACATCACGAAGCGCTTACCCAATGTCTTCTGCGGGTCATCATAGATGGTACTCTTATATTGTACGAGTTTCTCCCACCATTGAACGTCTTTATCATTAATGCTTAACAGAGGTTTGTCTGCACTTTGCCATTCATGAGCCTGAGTAATGTCGTCCTGTGTCCAAGCAATACCGATATTCAGCGGTTCACGGACTGCCTCATAGCCTGTACCATGCCCACCAATATAAGTCATCCAGTAGTTCTTCTTGTATTTCGAAATGCCGTAACTACCATCCCACGTCCAGTCGATAAGGGCAGGGAAACCACCTCGTTGATTCATGTCCCAACCATCATCCTTGTATGAAAGAATGCGTCCAAGGGTTGTCCAATGCAACAGGTCGTGAGACAATGCCAGCCACGTCTCGTAGCCACGTCCGTCAGTACCTTCTTTGCCATTATATACGACGTAGGTCATATACCATTTGCCATCTTGTTGGAAAACGGTTGGACAGTCTATCTTATGGTAATTGTCCATAGGTGCAACCACCATACCGTATTTGTAAGGTGTGCGCACCTCATCGTAGATGCGCTGCATATCCTGTTGACTGATGCTTTGAGCGGCAGCAGTTACACTCAGAATCAGTAGCAGAATGACGGTAGCCAATTCTTCTCTTTTCATTTTTCACTTTTCACTTTAAGAATAGCCAGTCAACCTCAGTGGAAGGACCATTGAGGGCACAGTCACGAGGTTTGATATTACTCTGGGTAAAGCCTGCCACCATCAAGATACCCTTGGGCAGACGGATGGTATTACGACCTGCCGGCAGAGAATACTGATGGATATTTACTTTTGGTAATTGTACGATGCTGATGGCATTGGTCAAAATAGGTTCTGCCTGACCGTACTCATTACCTGTGGCGTCAATCTCCAACTTAGGAGCTTTGGCGAATTTACTGTCATCATCTTTGAAGAGGCCTACAAGGAGCTTGATGGGCTTATCACTTTCATATTCGATAGTAGTGCCAACGATACGCGTCGTGTCACGATTCAGTACAAGAGCTTGCAGTCCCACTAATTCAGGAGCGACAGAATCAACAGGAGTGTCTGGACGATTCTCAAAGAGGATGGCACCCTTCTGCAACGTAACAGTTGCTCCTTGATACTTGACTTGTGCAGGCTTCGCAGGCAGAATCTTGACATTCGTTTGGGTAACAGGATGTTTTAGCTTCTTAATGTTTTCTTTGAAAGCATCCAACTCCGCCTGATACACCACAGCCAGTTCGCTCCACGTCTTCATCTTACCATTGTCGCCACCCACAGGAATACGGCGCTGAGCGGTTTGCATGGAATTGGCATAGAGGTAGGTATCGTCTGTTATCCGTGCGAGTTGCTTCCATAGGGATATGCTGTTTTGCAACAATGGCGTTGCAGCGTCAAGGTATTTGATATCTTTTGTCCATTTGTAGTTTAAGACCTGCTCGGCAGCCATCACTTTTTGTTGGAAGGAGAGGGCAAAGAGTGCATAACAGGCAACGTCATTGGCGACACGACGCAGTTCATCCTCATGACGTGTAGGTTTAGCGGTAGCATACATCTTGTCAATCATTCCCGATGCTTTCTGTCCGTGTGCCACACACTGATTAACGATATCCAGAGGCAACTCGCCCACATGCTTCTCACCTTTGTATTCCTTCTCGACGTACTCGATGAGTTTTTCACCTTGTGGTCCACAACTCTCGTAGAACCCCGGATAGATGGTGAACTTGTAGGGATTGACTAACTGCGCCATCGTCATACCCAACAGCAAGGTTTGTCGGTTGCCCTCTGTTATACCAAAACGTCGCAATAGTTTGGGCGCTATCTCACCCGCCTCATCGTAGGCATTCAACAAATAACCAGCGGCAATGGTGTCGATGCCATAATATTCAGCCAACTGCTGTTTCCAGTACGCTTTATCATCACCACGCTGGTCGTTCCAGGCATAGCGGCCCCACGCCTTGTACCACATCCAGTCGCGATCCAACTGTTTCAGTCGCTCGCCATTGGGCAACTTATCGGCCGTATAGGGCCAGTCCCAATAGGAAGCCTGCGGATAGAGGTGCAGACCTTTAGAATGATGCACGCGATGCATAGCCTGAACGGTCTTCTCAATAAAGGTCGGACTGGACCAACGCCAAGGCTCGAGATTTGCCAGAATATGTACGTTATCAATATGTACAGGAGCAGCCTCAGCCAATTGTCGATGCGTCTCACCCCAAGGGCCACCAGGCTCATAGGTCGTCAGACTCTCACCCGTATACTTCGACATGGTGTAGATGTTGGGATAGAGGGGTAATGACTCCTTCAGCACCAACGGCCCGTCCGTATCGTGAGAACGTAGCACGACTGGTGGTATGTCCGTGCGACCACTGGCAGCCAGTCCGTCTTTAATGCCAGGAATGATGGTTTCCTTCATCCATGTCACGTCATCATCGATAGTAGCCATAGCTTCTCCCAGACATACTAATAATCCTACATGAGGATATTTCTCAATGAATGCTGCAATCGACTTGCGAGTATAATCTGAAATCAGTGGTGTGATAGGACGATGGCGATCCTGCGTCTTCAGGCCATAATGGTCGGCAAAAGGCTTACTTAAGATAATGTTATAGAACATCTGAATGACCCAAATGCCACGCTTGTCAGCCTCATGGGTCAGGAACGAGAAGATTTCCTCGTTCTTCTGATATGTCTCCTCGTCCACTTCCAAAGCAAACGGATAGTCCTTCAACTTAACCAACGATGCAAACGGATGCCCATTCCACAGATAGAGCGAGTTCATCTTATTCTCGACCATCATATCCAGATACTTCACCCATTCCTCTTTGTCATAAAACCATGGGAAATTCTCAGGCGTATAGGGATACTCATAGACAGCATGACCAGGCAGGTACACTGTTTTCTGAAGTCCAATGCAAGTACCACGCATCACCATTTTCGGCACCTCGCTTGCAACAGGTGCAGCCAAACCGCTCTCAAAACGTCCAGGTTTGATATCAGTATTGTGACCTTCCACCTCAAGTCTACCGTCACCAAGTCTGTCCATCAGCTCAACAGCTCCATAGATGACACCATTTGGATCATTGCCCACCACATTATAGCCACTACGGTCGTGCAGTAGCATATAACCTTCGGCAGTACCTTTATTTCGACAGGTTAGCGCAATGCGCATATCTCCTTTCCGCGTCACAATCTCGTAGCCCATGGCCGTGAGTTTCTTTGTAAGATACGCCTTGGCATACAGTTCGCGCTCCGAGGCGCCTTTCGCTACGTCGATACGCACCTGTTCTCTGACCTGAAGGTCTGAGTGTGGCACGCGATGAGCCATAGCAGTTAATGTCAAACATAAAATGATGCAGAAAACGATATATCTCTTCATGTTTTAGTGATTACCTTTATTATAATATAAAGACTGATTTTCAGCCCTTTTGTCATCATTCTACGACCTTGTCTAATTCTTCTCCGTCATGTATTTCCAGTAGCGACGGGGCATATCGCTGAGCTGCTTCTTCGGATTCATACGTTCTTTGATGCAGATGGCCTTGAAGTAGGTACGCCATAGGTCCTGAAACAGTTGGTCGTTCTCGCTCAGAATGTCAGCATCCATCTTACCGTTCGACAAATCGAAAGGCACAGTGGCTTCGTCCTCAAACGTGATGTGTATGACGGTTTTGCCGTCATAGTAGTAACCGTAGTGCCGCTTCGCATCATAGATAAGCCACGACTGGTCGTTGAAACGGTCTTGAAAATGGTCAATGATAAGGGGTAACACGTTATGATCGGGCGACACAACGGCGAGGTAGGTGCCGTCCTTTGCCTTCTGGAAACGAATAAACTGCTTCATGCGCAGTTGTTCGTGCAACACACGGCGACAGCTGTTCCTTACCTCCAGCACGTCTGGGTCGGAGGCATTACGCTCAAGATCCTTCACCTTCGTTCGAAACACCTTACAGATGAAGTTGAAGAGCGGCTGATTGAGTGCCCGCTCCTCAGAAAACCAGCTGATGGTAATCATCCGCAGTCCGTCTTTCGACAGATGCTTCTCCAGCCCCTTCCATACCCGCTCAGCCTTCTCACCATCCGTCACTACCCGATGCGGCTCGTCAGCAAACAGCGGCAACTGCTCCCCCTCCACCAACAGCGTCACCGGCTGCTGCTTCAGGAAGAAGCTGTCAAACACCGCCGTCAACAGCCCATCCAGCGTATTATCGAACACGTAGACTAACATCGAACTTTTTTCCCAAATAATGCTGCAAAGTTACGAAATTATTTGGATTTTTCCTAATTTATTTGTACCTTTGCAGCAGATTTCGCAATTGCTGCGTCTGGTAATCCAACGCCAAAAGCCAAGAAAGCCAAGTCTTTTGGCGACTACCGCAAGACATTCGCACGTACGCCGCAAGAATTTGCCACGGGCGGGGCAAATTCGTTACCCCCAGTCCCTCTCCCTGTTACCCCCCGTGTAAATCCCTGTTCCATCGGGGTATTTCCCCTTTTCTCCCCTTTGCATAAAATTTGAACGTCCTTTTTTTGCATTTTTCGTCTTGCGAAGCGAGAGCGTTGTCATCTGCGACAAAAACAATAACTACTATATTATAAAGATGTAGAAACCGTCATGGTTTCCACATCTCTGTTCGCTTAATAATCAATATCTTATCCTAGATTGCTAGTCGTCGACCCTCTCAACGATGAAGTCGCAAGCGGAGAACCAGTTGCTGCCTTCACCGTTTTTCATTGCAACGTCACGATCGAAGGAGACACCATAGGTAAGCGCATGGTTGGGGGTGTCATCGGTAATGGTGATGTCGTCGAGATAGATGCGGTTCCAGCCGTAGCCTTGTCCACCATGCGCCGATGCCTTGTTGAGATCGAGGGCTAGGACGCCTTCGTGGGCATTGGCCTTACGTGAGAAGCGGCTGAGGCCAGAGAACCACACGTTGCCACCCGTATCACCATCGGCAGGAATCTCCTTATTGATGTTCTTATCGCCTACCTGAGCAAAGACGAGCAGTCCAGAGTGTCCGCTATTGGTCTTTTTGGCGCGAACCACAGCCGATACACGATAGCGCCCAGGACGCAGGTTCTTGAGGGTGTTCTCAATGCGAAGACCGCTGCCATAGTTCTCGCGTTTCACATGGAGGTAACCCGTCTGCTGGTCAGCAGTATAGTGTTCGCCACGAGCCGTAAACATGTCCTCGTGATGATATTCCATGGGCTGGTGAATGACGGTCCAGTGGTTACGGTTCAGGTAGTCCTGGTCGTTGTCGCTCAGACTGTCGATGTCGGCGGTCTGGTTGCGCATGCGGAAGATATAAAGCTGGGTGTTGGCGGCTTGCTTAACCAGTTCCTCTGGCATGTCTTTGATAATACCATCGGTCATACGTTTCAGTTCCTGTACCTGCTGACTTGAGAGCATGTAAGGATAGTTCTCCACCTCTTTGTTGAGCGTATAGCAGATGGCTTTCTGCTCGGTGAGTGTGGCGGTGCTGCCCATACCCGTCATGAGTTCGAGTTTGGCCTTCAGGGCCTCGTAGCTAGTCTTGAGGTTGTATGTCCTGGGCTCGTCGTAGAGCTGCTGTGCCATCTTGATGTAATTGTACTGGAAGACCTCGGCTAGCGTGTCAGTGTCGAGGGCTTTGGCACGTTCAGGTTCCTTTTTGCGTATTTCAAACAGCAGGTTCTGCGCTACGCTGAGGGCTGTGTTGCTGCGGTCGAGGTATTCCTCGTCATCGAAGGACTTTATCTGCGGTGTGGACTTCAGTTTCGGACAATGGAACTCGTACATGATGCCGGTTGTCATGTAGTACTTGTGCTTCGTGTCGATGGGGTCGTCCTCCTCATTGCTATACCATGTAAGCAAATAGGTGGAGCGGAAACCGTCGTCATCCTTGAAGCCGATGATGCGTACGTTCATCAAGGGGTGGAGCTTGAGCGGGAAGGTCTCACCACTTTCGCCATAGGCGATGCTGACACCTGGAAAGACGGCCTGCTCGTCGCCTGCCACATAGCTGTAGTAGCTGGAGGCGAAAGGCGACTGCTTGTCGTAGGCATCGAGGATATGTCGCAAGGGCAGGTTGGGGTCGTCGGGTACATTACGGAAGTCGAAACTCCAGCCGTCGAGATAGTAAGGGCCAATGTTTGCTCTGTTCTTTCCAAGCTGCACCACATGGATCTTGTTCTTGGGTACGAGGCCACCGCCGTCAAGGGCTGTATAGATGATACTGAGGCTGTCGTCCTTGCTGCCTCGTATCCACCGGGACGAAATATTCTTTGGGAACCTCTTATCGAGCGTTTCAACAAAGGCCGTACGCAGGGCCTGTGCATGTTTGTTCTCCTGAGCGTGGAGACTGGTTGCGCTGATGGGCATCAGCATGATTGCTATGGTAATAATAATCTGTTTCATATTATTAATGCTTAATGTTTAATCTTTAATGTTTAAAAGCTAACATAATTCGCAGTACTATCGTTTAATATTTTGTTCATTGCCTGCTCTGCCTGTTTGCCTACGATGCGATTCACCATTTGTTGCAGACGGAAATCGGCGGCGATGAGCCTTTCCACCTGTGCCGAACTGACGCTGTCGTCGAGGTTGTTCATTTCAGCCTCAAGACGGGCAATGCAATTGGCCAGATCCTCGGCTGCTAAGGCAGAGTCGGCCTTTGAAGCGTTGGAGCGTTGGACTATTGGACGCTTCGTGGGAGTAGCTTGAGCCATGACAGCTTCCTCTGTCTTCTCCTTGGGGGTGATGGCTTCATGCTTGGGCTGTACGCTGTCCTTGGTGACTACGGTTTTCTCTGCCACCAATGTAGGCTGCCCAGCGGTACTTCTTCCGAGATAGAACACCAGCACCAAGGCGATGCTTGCAGCGATGCCAGCCATCAGCCATCTGAGGGTGACTATCTTTGGTTTCTCCTTGACAGCCTGTGGAACCGATTTTGGCTTTTGGCTATTGGATATTGGCCGTTGACTGTTCGTTTCGGCTTCTGGCTCAATGTCCACCTCACCGTTATCAAACAGCGCGAACATCTCTTTATATTCTGCCCAATCTTTGTCGACCTCATGGGTGCGGAAGTACTGTGCCAGCATCTCTTCCTCAGCAACGCTGGTTTCGCCAGCCATAAACTTGCTGAGCAACTGGGCTATTTCCTGCTTGTCGTACTGTTGTTTCATTGTTGGTTCCTCCTCTTTAATTTCGTTAGTAATTCGTTTCGGGCTCGTGAGAGCAGGGTGGATACTGATGTCTGCCGTATGCCCAGGATGTCAGCAATCTCGCCTAACTCGCGGTGCTCCAGCTGACGCATCCTCAGCACCATACCCGCTGTGGAAGGCAGACTGTCTATCTGTTCGGCTATCCAATGTTCCAGCTCTGTGTATTCCAGTCGGTCGTGCAGCGAGTCTTCATCTATCAGTGGCATCGTGACGGCAATCTCGGCATGCTGATGGGCCGTGCGCCACCGGTCGATGCACACCCGTTTCGTAGTGATGACAGCCGAAGCCTTCAGGTGAGCCGCGTCGTTCAGTTGTTCGTGCAGGTTCCAAAGCTTCAACATCACGTCTTGCGCAATGTCCTCCGCATCGTCCTGGTCGTAACCGAACTGCTCAGCTATTAACACGGCTTTTGCCCGCATCTCACTTGCCATATATGTGAACTCTTTTTGTGTCATTACACTTATATAACGAACAACTCCTCACAAATTAAACAAGAAAATGCATTTTTTATTATATCTCCTTTTCCAAGGTTTGATTTTACTCATCTTTAAAATCTAACGATAATTGTTGTTCAGCAGCGGCACGCTTCTGCTGGGCTTTGGAGAGCAGGAGGGGACGCAGACGTTCAGGGCGGAGCTCGTTAATGCCGATGATGGGTTGCGAGAAGGCGGAGGTAAGCTCACCACAGGTAATAAAGTACTTCGCTTTCTTCATGACCACACCCATCTTCTTCAGATGGTACGACGTGATGCGGTTGAAGCGGCGCGAGTTGACGATGAGTATGGCCGACTTCACACCTATGCCTGGTACGCGAAGAATCTCCTCGTAGGATGCCTTGTTAATGTCGACAGGGAAAAACTCCGGATGGCGCAGGGCCCAGCCGAGTTTGGGATCGACGTCGAGGTCAAGGTGGGCGTGCTTGTCATCTACTATCTCGTCGACCTTGAAATGGTAGAAACGCATGAGCCAGTCGGCCTGATAGAGGCGGTTCTCGCGCACCAAGGGCGGCTGCTTCAAGACAGGCAGACGCGGGTCGTAGGTGTTGACGCTGACGTAGCCGGAGTAATAGACGCGCCGCATGGTGGGCTGCTGATACATGGCGTTGGACATTTTCAAAATGTCCAAATCGCTCTCCTTCGTGGCACCCACAATCATCTGAGTGCTCTGACCAGCAGGCACGAAACGTGGAGCGTGACGGAACTTCTTTCTATCTTCCTTGTTCTCCAACACGCCCTGCTGAATCTGCGACATCGGCAAAAAGATGCTCTTATGGTTCTTCTCGGGTGCCAGCGCCTTCAGCGACTCCTCCTTGGGAATCTCGATGTTGATGCTCATGCGGTCAGCATAGCGCCCAGCCTCCTGTAACAGTTCTTGCGAAGCACCAGGGATGGTCTTCAGATGGATGTAACCATTGAAGCGATGCACGGTACGGAGGTCGCGCACGATAGCCGTGAGACGTTCCATTGTATAGTCAGGATTGCGCACGACCCCACTCGACAAGAACAAGCCCTCGATGTAGTTGCGACGATAGAACTCCATCGTGATCTCCTCTAATTCAGAGACAGAGAGCGTGGCGCGCTGGATATCGTTGGTACGGCGGTTGACGCAGTAGGCACAGTCGTACATGCAGTAGTTCGTCAACATGACCTTCAACAGCGAGATACAGCGCCCGTCGTCGGCAAACGAGTGGCAGATACCCACGCCACCAACCGTCGAACCAACCATGCCCTGCTTACCTTTGCGCACGGTACCGCTCGACGAGCACGACACATCGTACTTCGCCGACTCTGCGAGGATTCGCAGTTTTTCCATCGTCTTCTCCGTCAGCATGGGTATTACTACAATGAATAAAAATGCTAATATTCGCTTGCAAAGTTACAAAAAAAGCAGTAACTTTGCAAATTAATCAGATAAATAGACAAGCATGGAACAAAATACAGAGTTGCGTACAGCGTGGGAATTTGTGGAACACACAGGTCGAAGCATCTTCCTGACAGGAAAGGCGGGAACGGGTAAGACCACATTTCTGAAGACAGTGGTAGAGCGCAGTAGCAAGCGTAACATCGTCGTGGCACCAACGGGTGTGGCGGCTATCAATGCTGGCGGCATGACCATCCACTCTTTTTTCCAACTGTCCTTCTCGCCCTTCGTACCTGGTGCGAAAATAGAGAGTAAGTTCGACTTCGGCAAGGAGAAACGTAAGCTTATCTCGTCGCTCGACCTGTTGATTATCGACGAGATTTCGATGGTACGCAGCGACTTGCTGGATGCCATCGACAGTGTTCTCAGACGATTCCGTGACCGCTACAAGCCCTTCGGTGGTGTGCAGCTGTTGATGATTGGCGACCTGCAGCAGTTGACACCTGTTGTAACGCCTGAAGACGAGAGGATACTGGCTCCTTATTACGACACGCCCTACTTCTTTGGTTCGAAAGCATTGGAACAGATTGACTATGTAACCATCCAACTGGAAAAGGTGTATCGGCAGCAGGATGATACGTTCCTGACGTTGCTGAACCATATCCGCGAGGGACAACCTACGGAAGCGGATTTGCAACTGCTGAATAGCCGTTGTCAGCCAGCGTTCATCCCCAAGCCCGAGGAAGGCTATATCCGTCTGACTACGCATAACCAGATGGCTAACCATTACAACGAATCGGAATTAAGGAAGCTCGCTGGTCGTGCCCACACCTATCAGGCGAAGATTGAGGGCACGTTTCCCGACTATTCCTATCCGACTGCTGAGGCATTGACGCTGAAAGTAGGAGCGCAGGTGATGTTTGTCAAGAACGACCCGTCTGGCGAACATCGTTATTATAATGGACGCATCGGACACGTGACTTACGCTGACGACAACCGTCTGATGGTCTATTGTCCTGGCGATGCGGAGGCCATCGATGTGGAACCGTTGGAATGGGAGAACGCACGCTATACGCTGAATCAAGAGACACACGAAATAGAGTCCGAGGTGCTGGGTAAATTCTCGCAACTCCCCCTGCGACTGGCATGGGCCATCACCATCCATAAGAGTCAGGGTCTGACCTTCGAACGCGCCATCATCGATGCCAGCCTGTCATTCGCTCCAGGTCAGGTGTATGTGGCGCTGAGCCGTTGTAAGACGCTGGAGGGTATGGTGCTCGCCTCACAGATTCCACCACAGGCCATCATCAACGATGAACGTGTCGATTCGTATATTGAACATCAGGAGGAGGCCGCCCAGCGCAGCATCGAACAACTGCCCACACTCAAGGACGAATACTATCGCTACCTGCTGATGGACCTCTTCGACTTCAAGGACATCCTCTATCGTGAAGAGTATCTGAGCAGGATTATCATAGAGTTCTTCTATCACGCCTATACCAACACCGCAGAGCTTCACAAACGGGCGGTTGAGGACTGCAAGCAGCAGGTCATCTCTGTGGCTGACAAGTGGCTGGCAAAGATTCAGCAGATGACCATCGCACAGTTACGGGAAGGCGATTTTCTGGAACGCGTGAAACGTAGTGCAGCCTACTTTGAACAGGCACTCGATACGGTACTGTCGAAACCGTTATCCTTGGTACCCGATGTCAAATCGCAGAACAAGTTGGCCATGAAACGCCTCACGGAGAACTATGCCGACCTGCGTCAGGCCTGGCTCTCGCGTCGTTACCTGCTCCAGCAGATGTCTGAACGATCGTTTTCCATCGCAGACTATCTGCGCCAGAAGCAGCACTCGCTATTGGATGCTATGGATGAACTGACACTCACAAAAAAGAAAAAAAAGGAGAAAAAAGCCAAGGAACCCAAGCCCAAGAAGGAAAAAACGTGGGTCACAACCTACAACCTCTACCGACAAGGCAAAACGCCAGAACTGATAGCCCGTGAGCGTGGCCTTACCATCGGCACCATCTATGGTCATCTGGCCCGTTACATTCCTACTGGCGACATATCTATCGACGACCTCATCCCAGCGGACCATCAGCAGGCCATCCTCCGTGCTATCCGCATGGCAGGCTCTGATGCAAATAGCACAGCCATCAAGACCCTCTGTCCGCCAGACGTTACCTATGACGAAGTCCGCCTGGTGTTAGAAGCTATGAAGTAAATAAAAACAAGCCGTCGGGTATCTATCCTTCTATCCATAGGACACTACTCGGCGGCTTACTTGTTAGAGTTTCAATTTTGTTGGATTAACACTTAGATTGATAAGTATGTCAATGCAAAGATACATTGTTTTCGGACTATTTGCAATAGGCCTTCTGAGATTGACACACATATAATTAGTAAGTGGCTGGATTTCAGACCATTTATTATTATATGAGGACATTTTTGACACATGGGTGATTTGGCCGTTTCAAAAAATATCTGTACCTTTGTACGCAAAATGAAAAGATTGCTGACCATCCTAACAACTGCCGCATGCTTGCTTTGTGCTTGCCAGATAGCAGAAAAACCATCGCTCGCATCTGCATCGGGTGACAGTAAGGATAGTGCTGCCATCTATCAAGACTTGGCCTATCAAGCCATGTTTACCGGTTCTTTAGGAAAAGCGGAGAACTACGCCTATCGTGCATTTTTGTTAAGTAATGATTCTACGATGGAAAATGGGACGGTGGCATTGCTCTGCTATATTTACTATCAAGAAGGTAAACAAGAGCAAATGCAACTGTTGATGCAAACCATCTCGCCAGAGGCCTATGTGGATGTGATGAATATGCAATTACAAGTGGAACAGGTGAAGGCAAGCCGAGACCGCCAATTCTATATTGTCACCATCATCCTGCTACTACTGATTTCTGGTGCTGTCTGCTACTGGTATATCCTCAGGATGCAGGCACAGTATTCTATTTACCAGCAACGAATCAACAGCGTGCGACAAGAACTGCTTAGCAGAGAATCATGCATTCCTGCGACCACCACCCTCCCTATTGAAGAAACCAAAAAAGGCATCGACGTGCTCTTTGCCATTATCAATGACCAGAACATCAGTCAGATGGGCAAGCAGGAAGAACAGGCGGTACTAAAAACGCTCCCAATAGTCGATGCTACCCTTGCCGCCTTGTTAAACCATGCCTCTTCACCCCTAACGCCTAAAGAGACCTTCTTCTGCATCATGGAATATTACGGCAAGAACGACCACCAGAAGGCCCGCTCCTTCTGTTGCTCGGAACAGGCCATCCGCAGCACCAAAAGCCGTCTCAACAAGAAGATCGACCTGTCTATCCTGCAATCCTCATTTTAATCGGAAAGTTATAGGCAGCACATATTTC
>Ga0265300_10003320_pt1 | contig 13282 bp, 11 predicted proteins | sample AusTroGonzalo_MG_FD_193482 | JGI IMG/M metagenome (GOLD analysis project Ga0265300, IMG submission 193482) | Bovine rumen microbial communities from tropical cattle in Woodstock, Queensland, Australia - Gonzalo_03 | ecosystem: Host-associated > Mammals > Digestive system > Stomach > Rumen ... | reverse complement strand
CGGCATCATCAGTGTCCATGTTGTCGATGAACTTGCTGGCAATCAACTCTGAGGGGAGTTCATCAAGCAACCGCTTACGGTTGTCCTCATCCATCTCAACCAGCACATCGGCAGCCGTCTCGTTGTCTAACTGACGATATACCAGGCGGGCATCCTCAACATCGAGCGTATCACACAACTCGGCTATATCGGCGGGGTGCATATCATCAAGGATGGCCTTAAGCTGAGCGGCATCCTTTTTCTCTATCACTTCAAGAATGTTATCCAGAAAATCCTTCTCCATAGTTCTGAATATTTTGACCCTGAAGTCGGGTCAAGGTAAACGTTTGTTTTTCCTGTTCTCTACGGCGTTCAGGCCTTGCCTTCAACCATAAGCGTCAGTTTAATGAAGTCTTCAACTGACAGCTGCTCGGGGCGTTTGTCCAAGTACGGGCAGTCCGCCGGTAGAGGGGAGTCTTTCTCATAGACCTGACGCAAGGAGTTGCGCAACATCTTGCGGCGCATTCCGAACGTGGATTTCACAATCTTGCGGAACAGTGCCTCGTTGCACTCCAATGAGCGGCGGTTGTTGCGTTGCAGACGAATCACACCGCTCTTGACCTTTGGAGGCGGGTCAAACACGTTTTCATTGACGGTAAAGAGATATTCGGCATCATACCACGTCTGGATGAACACGCTCAGTATGCCGTAGTCCTTGTTGCCGGGGCCGGAGCAGATGCGCTGTGCCACCTCACGCTGCAGCATTCCTGTGCAGCAGGGTATGAGTTCCCTGTAGTCCAGCATCTTGAAAAATATCTGGCTGGATATGTTATACGGGTAGTTGCCGGTCAGGACAAACTGGCACCCGTCAAACAGTTCATTAAGGTCCAGTTTTAGAAAATCTCCCTCAATGACATTTACATCGGGATAGTTCTCATGCAGATAGACAACAGACTCAGTGTCTATCTCAACCACCTTCAACTCACGTTTTTTATCTTTAAGGAATTGTGTAAGGACCCCTGTACCGGGTCCTATCTCAAGAATCGGGAGGTCGGCGCGTGCATCAACAGTGCCGGCTATCGCCTGAGCGATACCCATATCCCTCAGGAAATGTTGGCCTAATGCCTTTTTCGGTCTTACTGTCCGCATCAACGTCGTCCATATATAGCTTTATTAGTTACCGAATCACGAAAATAAGTTATATCTTCGCGGTATGAATGCTGACCTCCCGCCGCATCCGTGTTGCAAAGGTAGGCATTTTCATCTAAAAGATGAACTCCGTTTTATGAAAAAGATTACATCTACGACACTTAAGATACTCATACCGCTGCTCATATCGGCAGTGATACTATTCTTTACATACCGGGACTATGATTTCAGCCGTTTCCGGGCAGATCTGGGCAGCATCAAATGGGGATGGCTCATAGCAGCGCTCTCATTCAGCGCCTTAGGGCCATTGTTCCGCGGCCTAAGGTGGAACCTGCTTCTGGAACCCATAGGGTATGACGTCCCTAAAAAAGACACCGTACTGACCGTATTCACCGGTTATGCCGCAAACATAATCATTCCACGTGTAGGTGAGATATGCCGATGCGGAATGCTGGAGCAAAACGCCCGTGTGCCATTCAGCAAGGGTCTTGGCACCCTGGTTGCAGAACGTGTGGTTGACGCAGTTTTGCTTGGCCTGATAGTATTGACAGGTATCCTGGTTTCATGGAATGAGTTCATGCTGCTTCTTACTCCTGATGCCGATACGGCAGGGCCGGCAGCAGAGAGCGTTCCGCTGTTACAGAATCCCAAATTCTGGATCTGGACCATAGGAATCATACTCGTTATCATCATCTGCTGGCGAATATGCGTAAAATTCCGCCTTGGGGATAAAGTAAAGAGTTTTGTATTAGGATTCTGGGAGGGTTTCATGTCTCTCAAACAGATCAGACGTCTGCCTCTGTTCCTTGCCTACTCCATAGGAATATGGTTATGCTACTACTTTGAGCTGTATTTGGCATTCTACTGCCTGCCCTCAACCGCGGCCGTAGGCCCTATAGGCGGGCTGGCATGTTTTGCAGCCAGCAGCGTGGCCGTACTTGTACCCACCCCCAACGGCGCCGGGCCATGGAACCTGGCTATTGTCAAGATGCTGGGCATATACGGGGCCAAGCTGAATGAGGCCCAAATCATGTCATTCGTACTTCATTTCTGCCAGACAATGATCTATCTGCTCTGCGGATTCATAGCCTGGATTGCACTCAAAATAATACACCGCAATGGAACATCCGGAGAACAGTGACGAGTATAAAGGACTGGCCGTAAACAGCGGAGTGGTAAGCCCCGGTTCCATCAATCCATACTTCCAGAGCCGCCGCAAGAGCCGCCCCACCCTTTCCGTGCAGGATTATGTGGATGGCATAGTGAAGGGTAACGTGACCGTTCTCAGCCAGGCTGTCACGCTGGTGGAGAGCCTCAAGCCTGAGCATCAGGCCATAGCCCAGGAGGTGATTGAAAAGTGCCTCCCCTACACCGGTAATTCCGTACGTATAGGCATAAGCGGTGTGCCGGGTGCCGGAAAGAGCACCAGTATCGATGCATTCGGACTGCATGTACTCAAGGATGGCGGTAAGCTGGCAGTACTGGCCATTGACCCCAGCTCAGAGCGTACCAAAGGCAGCATATTGGGTGACAAGACACGCATGGAACGTCTAGCCGTGCACCCCAAGGCTTTCATACGTCCCAGCCCAGCAGCCGGCTCACTGGGAGGCGTAGCCCGCAAGACCCGTGAGACCATAGTTCTGTGTGAGGCCGCCGGTTTTGACAAGATATTCGTGGAGACCGTCGGTGTAGGCCAGAGTGAGACCGCAGTCCACTCCATGGTTGACTTTTTCCTGCTCATACAGCTGGCCGGGACCGGCGATGAACTGCAAGGCATCAAGCGCGGCATCATGGAGATGGCCGACGGCATAATCATAAACAAGGCCGATGGTGACAACATAACCAAAGCCGAACAGGCCGCCAGCTCATTCCGCAATGCCCTCCATCTGTTCCCGCCATCGGAAAGCGGCTGGACGCCCCAGGTTATAACCTACTCCGGATTTTACGAGTATAAGAGCAAGGAGGTCTGGGATATGGTATGGGCCTACATAGACTTTGTAAAGAAGAACGGCTATTTCCAGTACCGCCGCAACGAGCAGGCCAAATACTGGATGTATGAGACCATAAACGAATCCCTCAAGAACGGCTTCTACCACAATCCCGAGATAGCAGCTAAGCTCGCTGAATTTGAGACTCAGGTCCTGGGAGGCCAGCAAACCTCTTTTGCCGCCGCTCACAAACTATTAGAGCTCTACTACTCCAAAAAAGGATAGCTCCGGCTCACTTTGAAAGAGCATTACGCCGTAGGATAGGGGTTGACGGAGCAGATTCCTCCGGGCTACTCCAGGCCCCTCCAGACCCTAAACGTCGAACTCGTCCTCATGGTCCCCTACGGGGCCCAACGTTCCTCAAACATGCGCCGTTCTTAACGGGATCTTCCGGGGCCTTCCGCTATACGCCCTCCGCAAATGCTCCGTCAACCCCTATCCTACGGCTCCATTCCTGCAACTGGAAACCAACAAAAAATTGGAAACCGTCCAAAAGAATAGTTACGCACGTGCGTACGTATCGGTGCGAGCGAATGCTTGGAGCGAGACCGCGGTCCCGGAGGGCCGCCAAGCGTAATGAAATGGAGCGCGTTTGCATAGCAAACTAAAAAAAGGATTGGGCCGGGCAGGGCCCCGGCCCGGAGGGCCGCCAGAGTGACCGAAGGGAACGGATTTGCGTAGCAAATTAAAAAGAGGTCTTTCCTGTCTTTCCTGGTTCGAGTCCGGGTAGCCCAGCAAAAAAAAAGAGACGCGATGGCGTCTCTAATTTTGCTGGGCTACCCGGACTCGAACCAGGAAAGGCAGGACCAGAATCTGCAGTGTTACCATTACACCATAGCCCAGTACATTGCTCAAAAGCGGTGCAAAGATACAGCTTTTTTATGTAACACAAACTTTTTGGCATATTTTTTGCACTCATTCGTCTTGAAAACGGAGAACGCATTTTGTGATAACCTTTTTTGACGGCATAATCCGGACTCCGTATAAGTTTTTGATTATTTTTGCAGATAAGAAATTATACAACACCATATAATGGCAAAAAAGAAAAAGAGAGAAAGCATCATAGAGAGCATCATAGAAGGCATTCAGGAACGTAAGGGAGAGAATATAACCGTAGTTGACCTGACAGGTATAGAAGATACCGTATGCCAATATTTTGTAATATGCCAGGGAGGAACACCAAACCAGACTATGGCCATTGAAGACTCCATCCGTGAAACAGTCCGCATTAAGGAGGGACGCAAGCCTGACTATGTGGAGGGTGCACGTTATGCGCACTGGATAGCTATGGATTACGGTGACGTGATGGTACACATTTTCATTCCCGAACTGCGCAAGTTCTATGATCTGGAGCACCTTTGGGCCGATGCCGTCCTGGAAGAGATACCAGACCTCAACTGACACCTTGACATAAACTCTACTGACATATTCAATTATTTATGGCAGACAATAACGATAAAAAGAACAAAGGCGGATTTAAGGGCATATCATGGTTCTATATCATCCTTTTCATAGGCCTGGGATATATCCTTCTCAAGGATGACAACTCATCGCTTTCCGGAACCGCCACATATACTGAGTTCAAGGATTTTGTTGACAAGGGCTATGTAAGCGAACTTGTCATCTACTCCAACATGAACAGTGTGGATATGTACATCAAGCCTGATTCAGCCAAGTACATATTCGGAGACCGCGCCCAGCAACAGCAGCCGCTCACCAAACCCATGCTTACCGTAGGAGTTGGTTCTTTGGATAACCTGCAGGAGTTCATTGACAATGCCGAGGCGGAGGGCAAGTTCAACGGCCAGGTAGAATACCGCAAACGTTCACATACCATTACAGACATACTGATAAACATATTCCCCTTTGTGCTTATCATAGCGTTATGGATATTCATGTCTAGACGTTTAGGCGGCGGTGCCGCAGGAGGCGGAGGCGTGTTCAGTGTGGGCAAGTCAAAGGCCCGTATCTATGAGAAGGGACAGGCTGACCGTGTAACCTTCAAGGATGTGGCCGGACAGGCCGAGGCCAAGACTGAGGTTGAGGAGATAGTAGAGTTCCTCAAGAACCCCAAGAAATACACTGACCTGGGCGGAAAGATACCCAAGGGAGCCCTGCTGGTAGGCCCTCCGGGAACAGGTAAGACCCTGCTTGCCAAGGCTGTAGCTGGTGAGGCCGATGTTCCCTTCTTCTCGCTGTCAGGTTCTGACTTTGTTGAGATGTTTGTGGGTGTGGGTGCATCACGCGTACGTGACCTGTTCCGTCAGGCCAAGGAGAAGGCCCCCTGCATAATATTTATAGATGAAATTGATGCTGTGGGCCGCGCCCGTGGCAAGAACCCCGCGATGGGCGGCAATGATGAGCGTGAGAACACTCTCAACCAGTTGCTTACTGAGATGGACGGATTCGGCACCAACAGCGGTGTAATCATTCTGGCAGCCACCAACCGTGTGGATATCCTGGACAAGGCTCTGCTGCGTGCAGGCCGTTTTGACCGTCAGATACATCTGGATCTGCCTGACCTGAACGAGCGTAAGGCCGTGTTCGGCGTACACCTTAAGAACATAAAACTGAGCCAGGATGTGGATATAGACCTGCTGGCCCGCCAGACACCGGGATTCTCAGGTGCCGATATAGCTAACGTATGTAATGAAGCAGCCCTGATAGCTGCCCGCCATAACAAGAAGAAGGTTGAGAAGGAGGATTTCCTGGCAGCCGTTGACCGTATAGTAGGCGGTCTGGAAAAGAAGACCAAGGTACTTACCGCCGATGAGAAGCGTACCATTGCACTGCATGAGGCAGGTCACGCTACCCTCTCCTGGTTCCTGGAGTACGCCAATCCGCTTATAAAGGTAACCATCGTACCACGTGGACGTGCGCTTGGCGCTGCCTGGTATCTACCTGAAGAACGCCAGATAACAACTAAGGAGCAGATGCTTGACGAGATGTGCGCCACACTGGGTGGACGTGCCGCTGAGGAGCTCTTTACAGGACATATCTCAACCGGTGCCATGAATGATCTGGAGCGCGTTACCAAACAGGCTTACGGCATGATTGCATACGCCGGCATGAGTGACAAGCTGGCCAACCTGTGCTACTACAGCAGCACTGATGAGTATGCCTTCCAGAAGCCCTACTCTGACAAGACAGCTGAGCTCATTGATGAGGAGGTTAAGGCTCTCATAGCCCAGCAGTATGAACGCGGCAAGAAACTGTTGCTGGAACATGAGGAGGGACACCATCAGTTGGCCCAGCTGCTCATAGAGCGCGAGGTTATCATGGCAGAGGATGTGGAGCGTATATTCGGAAAACGCCCGTGGGCATCACGCAGTGAGGAGATACTTGAAGAGGAGAAATCATCAGAAAGTGCACCTGTCACGGAAAACAGAGATAAAGTTGAACCCTAAAAACTTGAAACAGTGAGCCAGACCGACAAATCAAAAGAGAGCAAGAAATCAAACTTCCTTGTAAGAACTGTTACAGCAGTGGTATTTGCCTCAATTATGCTGTTCTGCATCCTCAAGGGTGCGCCTTGGTTTGTGGGACTGTTTGCCGTATGCACCATTCTTACCACTATAGAATATACCGGGCTTGCCAACCAGTTCAAGATGGCCAATGCAAGCCGCCTGTGGGCCACTGTAGCCGCTTTTACATTCTATGCCGCCATAGTAGGGCTGTCAGTGATGCAAAGCAGCGCAGTACTGTTCCTGCCGTTCATATTCACCCTGATAGTGATAATGGTGCGTGAGCTCTATTACCGTAAGCCCAGCCCTATAAATGACTGGGTGCAGACACTGTTTCCATCCTTTTACATTGCCCTGCCGTATGCCCTCACATCACTGCTGGCTTTTGATGTTCAAGGTCCTGACACGGGCTACTGTCCTGTAATTCCGCTTACACTGTTTGTATTCCTGTGGTGCAATGACGTAGGCGCATACTGCACCGGATGCACCATAGGCAAGCACAAACTGTTTGAACGTATATCACCCAAGAAGACATGGGAGGGTTCAATAGGAGGTGCCGTACTCACCATGATAGCGGCTTTCCTGCTGCACAGGTTCCTGCCGGATTGGTACAGTTTCATGCCGGTATGGGTATGGATAGGCATGGCACTTGTGGTTGTGGTATTCGGCACATGGGGTGACCTTATCGAGTCACTCATGAAGCGTGAGATGGGAATAAAGGATTCTGGTAAGATCCTGCCGGGACACGGCGGGATGCTGGACCGCTTTGACAGCGCACTGCTGGCCATCCCGGCCACCGTAGTCTACTTAAGCCTTATCGGATTTTACTTCTAAGAGACTGATTATCTGTTCTGCCGCATGGTCTGGCGCTCCGGCTGGGCCCAGAATGGTTTTCATCTGCTCATAACCTTCCAGCTGCATACGGCGCTCCGTAGTATCGGAAAGCAGGGGCACAAGGTGTTCATGCACATTCTGAACATTCATATCATCACCCAACAGTTCCGGTACTACCTCTGAGAACGAGACCAGATTTACAAGTGACACAAAACGTATCCTTACCAATAATCTGGCGGCCCAACTCATGGGAATCCAGTAACATACCACCTGAGGTACATCAAACAGTGCAGTCTCAAGCGTAGCGGTACCTGATGTCACCAACGCGGCATATGCTGATTCAAGCACGCCAAAGGTATTGCCATACACCTTCTCAATATCTGTTGAGCCTATGATGCTGTCATAGAACTCTGGCTCTATGCCTGGAGCACACGCCAGTACCGGACGTATACAGTCAATATTTTTTATCGCCTCAAGCATTATGGGCAGATTCCGGCTTATCTCCTGACGGCGGCTACCGGCAAGCAGGGCTATCACGCGGCGGCCATCATCAGACAACACCGGTTTACGGTTCTTGTCAGCCTTGAAAGCCGTCACCTCATCAACAGTGGGATTACCCACATAACGAATGCTGTAATTGTGACGCTTGAAATACTCAACCTCAAACGGAAGTATGGAGAAAAGCTCATCTACATCACGGCGTATATTCTTAATCCTCCAGCTCTTCCAGGCCCATATTTTTGGTGAAATATAATAATAGACCGGAATACCAAGTTTGTGTACTTTTTTTGCAATGGAAAGATTGAATCCGGGATAGTCAACCAGTATAACCACATCGGGCTTCCATTCTGAGATATCCCGGAAACAGAGGTTGGCTCCTCCCAGTATGGTACCAAGATGCGTAAGCACCGGCCAGAAACCCATGTAGGCAAGCTCACGGTAATGCTTGACCAGCTTTCCGCCTGCCGCCTGCATCAAATCACCACCAAAACAACGGAACTGCGCAGAGGCGTCCCTACGGGCTATTGATTTCATCAGATTGGAAGCATGAAGATCACCTGATGCCTCACCGGCTACTAAGTAGTATCTCATATATACTGTTTTGCAGATGTCAAAATTAGTATAAATTTCCCATATACCGATTTTTTGCAGTAACTTCACACCCTAAAACTGTAACGTATGGGAAAAATCATAGCATTGGCTAATCAGAAAGGCGGTGTAGGCAAGACCACAACCACTATAAACCTGGCCGCATCACTTGCCACGCTTGATAAAAAGGTTCTTGTAGTAGATGCTGATCCTCAGGCAAATGCATCATCAGGTCTGGGTATTGACATCCAGTCACTCGACTGTACGGTTTACGAGTGTCTGGTAAACGGCATCAATCCAAAGGATGCTATCCGTAAGGCTTGCATTGACGGACTCGATGTAATGCCTTCACACATAGATCTGGTTGGTGCCGAGCTGGAACTGATGAACACGCAAAGCCGTGAAACGGTGATGAAAAAGATGCTGGATGGCATAAGGAAGGATTATGATTACATCCTGATAGACTGCTCTCCCTCATTGGGTCTTATCACGGTGAACTCACTCACTGCCGCTGACTCCATAATCATTCCCGTACAGTGCGAGTATTTTGCCCTGGAGGGTATAAGCAAACTGCTCAATACCATCCGCATAATCAAGACCAAGCTGAACCCCGCACTTGACATAGAAGGATTCCTGCTCACTATGTATGACTCCCGTCTGCGTCTGAGCAACCAGATCTATGACGAGATAAAGAAACATTTCCAGGAACTGGTATTTGATACGATAATATCCCGCAATGTCAAGTTGAGTGAGGCTCCCAGTTACGGTCTGCCCGCAATACTTTATGATGCTGATTCCAAAGGTGCCAAGAACTATCTGGCCCTGGCACAGGAAATACTGAAGAAAAACGAACAGAAATGACGCTTCAAAAGAAATCGGCACTGGGCCGCGGCCTTGATGCCCTGATATCAACTGATTTTGTAAAGACCCAAGGTTCTTCATCCATCAATGAGGTACCTTTGGACCAGATACACGCCAATCCAGACCAGCCTCGCCGTGACTTTGACCCCGAGAGCCTGGCAGAACTTGCCGAGTCACTACGCGAGATAGGCATAATCCAGCCTATCACCCTGCGCAAGATCAAGGATGGCGATTATCAGATCATAGCCGGTGAACGACGTTTCCGCGCAGCAGGTATAGCCGGCCTCAAAACCATTCCGGCCTATATCCGTACCGCCGATGACGAGAACGTGATGGCTATGGCCCTCATAGAGAACATACAGCGTGAGGATCTGAACTCAATGGAAGTGGCACTTGCCTGCCAGAACCTGCTTGAGGTCTATAAGATGACCCAGGAGCAGCTCAGTTCCCGCATAGGCAAGAACCGCGCCACTATAGCCAACTACATACGTCTGCTCAAACTGCCGGCTGAAATCCAGGTGGCACTCAAGAACAGGCAGATAGACATGGGCCATGCCCGTGCTCTGCTGGCCATTGATGACCCGTTCAAACAGCTCCGTCTGTTTCATGAACTCACCAAGTACGGCTATTCCGTACGTATGGTTGAGCAGAAAGCCCGCCAGATGAATGAGGGCCGTAAGAACAGGAACAAAGAGAAGACTGACAATACTCTTGCCCCGTTGGGAAGACATCTTTCCAGATTCCTGAATGCACCAGTAAAATTCAAGACCACCGCGAGCGGTAAAGGCAGCATCAACATTTCATTCAAGGATGAAGATGACCTGGCTCGCATAATGCAACTGCTCGACCAACTCAGGAAATGACCATTCGTTCCGGGATAACAAGAACCGTACTGCTCTTTCTGACGGCAGTGATGACCACCCTTCAGGTCTGGTCACAGGAGGCCGGCACTATCCAATTCCGTGAAGATTCCATACGTAGCGCCCGCATGGACAGCATCTACCGTTCCCTGAATGACACCGCCACATGGGCACGTGAGCTGGAATTTGTAAGGAACCTGCAGTTTGAGGAGAAAAATGACTCTGATCTGGTAATGCAGACTGAGCAGGATATGGTCAAAAGCAAAAAGCAGAAACGCATCAGGTGGAAAGATAAAGAGAATCAATTTCTGGAAGAGATGAATCTAACCGCATCTGAATGGGAACCTGAACCACGATTAGCCGTATGGTTCTCTCTTCTGTTCCCTGGAGGCGGCCAGATCTACAACCGCAAATACTGGAAACTTCCCATCATCTATGGAGGATATGTAGGCTGCATATATGCCCTCACCTGGAACCAGTCAACATACACGGATTATCAGAATGCATACGTTGACATAATGGATAATGACCCCAACACCAAGAGTTATGAAGATTTCCTGCCGCCGCACTATGAGATAGACACGGATATGGAAGAATGGCTCAAGGATGTATTCAAGCAGAGAAAGAACAAATACCGCCGTTACCGCGACCTGAGTATCTTTGCATTTGCCGGGATGTATATCGTTGCTGCCATTGACGCATATGTTGATGCTGAGCTCTCACACTTTGACATCTCACCTGACCTGAGCCTCAATATTGAGCCACGCCTGATGATGGACCATATGGGAGCTCCTATAGCAGGATTCTCATTAGCTTTTAATTTCAAATGAGAGGTAAGTGTCTGATTCTGGCCATAGCGTTGGTTTCCATGAATAATATGGAAGCACAGGAGGTTTATGCAGACAGCACTGAGATTTTCATGGACAGCACGGCGGTCTGTACAGACTCACTCACCGTTGAGTTCCCTGAGAGCATGGCTTTTGATATAGACAGCCTGATGGGAATATGGTTTGCCAAGCAATACCTTTCTTATGACTCTGACTGTCTGGAAGGCTCAGTCAACCCCAAATTCAGCGACACCGTATATGCAGAACGTCTGAGCAGCCTCCCCACCATAGTTGAGATGCCTTACAACTATGTTACACGCAGTTCCATCGATGCATATATGGGGCGTAACCGTAGCATAATATCATTCGCGCTTGGCATGCTGCCTATCTATGAAGACCTATTCGTGGAGGCACTCATGAAGTACAATGTCCCGCTGGAACTCAAATATCTGCCTATAGTGGAATCGGCACTCAAACCAAAGGCCTACTCACGTGCCGGTGCAGCCGGAATGTGGCAGTTCATCTACAGTACCGGCCGCAAATATGACCTGCAGGTAAACAGCCTGGTTGATGACCGTTATGACATAGCCAAGGCATCCGATGCTGCAGCTCACCACCTGCGTGACCTGTATGACATGTTCGGAGACTGGTCACTGGCGATATCGGCCTATAACTGCGGTCCCGGCAACATAACCAAGGCCATAACGCGCTCGGGAGGAAAGCATGACTTCTGGGACATATATCCCTATCTGCCACGTGAGACCCGCGGCTATCTGCCCGCATTCATCGCCGTAAATTACGCCATGAGTTTCTACAAGGAGCACGGAATCTGTCCCATGACATCGGCCCGTCCAAGCCAGACAGACACTCTGCATATAACCCATAACCTGCACATAGGCCAGATTATACATTACAGTGGTATCAGCCAGGATGAGTTCAAGGCGCTTAACCCGCAATACCTCACCGAGGTCATACCGGGAGCCTATCGCACCTGCGTACTTACTCTGCCCCAGCAATACATCAAACCGCTGGTTGAGGCTGGTGATTCACTCTACGAGTATGACAAGGAGAAATACTTCCCCAAGTCCAAGCTGGCGTACATAGATGATGACATGAAGAACCGTGTCACCTACATTACGCATAAGATCAAATCCGGTGAGACTCTTGGCAGCATTGCCATCAAGTATCACACCACGGTCAAGAACATTAAGAACTGGAACAATCTTAAGAGTGACAATATCAGAGCCGGCAAGACTCTGCGTATATATAACAGATAAAAAGTGACTGCAAGATGAGTGAAGATAATCTTTTTTCGCCCGATGAAGAGAGACTCATAGATGAGGCCTTCCAGCATCTGATTGACTCTTATCTCCAGACCAAGCACCGCAAGAAGGTGGAGATAATAACCAAGGCATTCCAGTTTGCCCGTCAGGCACACCGTGGTGTGCGCCGTCATTCCGGTGAACCATATATCATGCATCCTCTTGCCGTGGCGCAGATAGTATGCTCCGAGATCGGGCTCGGATCAACATCAATCTGCTCCGCACTCCTGCATGATGTGGTAGAGGATACAGACTATACCACTGATGATATAAAGAACGTTTTCGGTCCCAAGATTGCACAGATAGTTGACGGACTTACCAAGATAGCCGGCGGAATATTCGGCGATAAGGCATCGGCCCAGGCTGAGAACTTCAAGAAACTGCTGCTCACCATGAATGACGATATCCGCGTCATCCTTATCAAGATTGCCGACCGTCTGCATAACATGCGTACCCTTGACAGCATGCAGCCGCGCAAGCAGTACAAGATTGCGGGTGAGACACTCTATATCTATGCACCTCTGGCCTACCGTCTGGGCCTTAACAAGATAAAGTCAGAGCTTGAGGACCTCAGCTTCAAATACGAGCATCCGGCAGAATACAAGGACATCCAGCAGAAACTCTCTTTTTCCCGTGAGGAACTGAACAACATCTACGATGATTTCACATCACCTATCGCAGAGAAACTGGATGCACTGGGCATCTCATACAACATGTTCGGGCGCATCAAATCACCCTACTCCATCTGGAAGAAGATGAACAAGAATAACCTCTCTTTTGATGAGGTATATGATATTCTTGCCGTAAGGATAGTCTTTGACCCCAAGACCCTTGCCGATGAACAGAGTGAGTGTTTTGACATATATCTGGCACTGACCAAGATCTACAAATCACACCCCGACCGTCTGC
>Ga0265300_10003313_pt1 | contig 13293 bp, 11 predicted proteins | sample AusTroGonzalo_MG_FD_193482 | JGI IMG/M metagenome (GOLD analysis project Ga0265300, IMG submission 193482) | Bovine rumen microbial communities from tropical cattle in Woodstock, Queensland, Australia - Gonzalo_03 | ecosystem: Host-associated > Mammals > Digestive system > Stomach > Rumen ... | reverse complement strand
GGGCAGCAGAAGAAGAAGAGCAGCAGAGGCAGCATGGTTAAGGCACAGAGCAAAACCACCCGCCTGATAACCGTCATTACTCCTTCGGGGTGTCCTTCTCCTATGATGTTGCTCACCAGTGTGGCCGCAGTGGAAGCGAAGGCCGCCGAGAACACAAATGGCACCTCGGAGATACTCCTCACAATGTTGGCGATGGCCAGCTGTTCCTCTCCCAAATGCTCGATAAAGAGGAAGAAGAGCAGCCATACGGATACATTGAGCACATACTCCAGCATTACCCAGGAGGCGGTGGTAAAAGTATGCTTGAGCTCCTCCCAGACGGGCTTTACCATCTTCCGCAGGCCGTATTTCTTATCGGCCGTAAAGAAGGCCCATACCACAAAGAAGAGGAAAGAAATTCCTTCCGAGATGGTGGATGCCAGGGCGGCGCCTTTAATGCCCATCTCAGGTGCTCCCAGGTGACCAAAGATGAGCACCCAGTCCAAAAAGATGTTGCTGCCCACCAGGACGATGGAGTTCCAGGTTAGACTCGCCGTTTCCCGGATTCCAACGTAGAATGCGCGGAACAGCGCTGTCATAAAGGCAAAGAGCAGCCCTGGAATTCTCCAGTCCACATAGACTATGGCGGCATTGAAAATGTTTTCCGACTTCAGGATTCCCCTGAGCAGAGGAGGGGACAGGAAGAAGGACAGGACCATGGTCAGAAGGGCCAGGCCCGTCAGAAACCAGACTCCCTGCCAGAAAACACGTCCTATGGCGTCAAAGCCTTTTCCGCTCTCGCAAGCCTCTCCGTTGCGTCGGCCTATGATGATCTGGACTCCGATAGAGAAGCCAAATCCAAGCATATACAGGATTGTGAAATAGACTCCTGCAATGGCCGATGCCCCCAACTCGATCTCACCGACACGGCCCAGGAAGGCCGTGTCGGTCATTCCCAGCAACTCCTCCATCACCAGCGCTACCAGGATGGGGAGAGTAACCCTCCAGATGGTCTTGAAGGAATACCGCTGCGGGAGTTTGTAAGATGTTTCCGCCATAGAGAACGGTTTGGTAAACTATTATTTCATTGAAATAGCATAACGATTTTCTGCAGGGCTTCGGCCGGAAGGGAGGTGTGGTATGCCATATCAAAGACATACGGGACCTTGGTGGCATAGAAGGGGAAGAGACGTCTGGTATATGCTTCCAGTTCGCCCGGATCCGTTGTTCCCAGATAGGCGGGGAGGAAGATATTCCAGTGTTTGTTAAAGGTCTCCGGAGTAATGTGGAAAAGGTTGACCGAGCGTTCGGCCTTCATATTGTGAGCCATAGTCCAAAGAATGGAGATATCCCATTCGGAAACGCCGTGACTGAACTCGCCTACGTCGATCCAAAGCGTACGTTCTCCGTCTGTGATGATGTTGCCAATCTGGAGGTCTCCGTGAAGGCAGGTATCGGCTTCCGGCACCTTCTCCAGGAACGCCAGAGCGAGCCGTTTGTATTCTTCAGGGACACGGTCCTTCTCCTGATAAAAACGGGTAAGGACTTCCTTGTAAGAGTGGAGACGGGCCGAATCGGCCTTGTGGGCATGCAGCTCCCGGGAGGCGCGGGCAAAGGTCAGAGAGATTTCCTCCAGCCGTTCGGGTTCTTCGGAGAGGATGCGGGCAAAGGAGCGCTTGTTCCTGATGAGCTCGTACTCTGCGCCGAAGCGCTCGCCGTCGGTGACCAGCCTGTAGGGCTCCGGGGTGGGGATTCCCATCTCAAAGACGGTGCGGGCAGTGGAGAATTCTGCGGCGGCCCTGTCGGCCTCAAAGCCGGGATTATAGAGCTTGGCCAGCGTCTTGCCGTCCTTGCGTGTGTAGGCTTGGGCTGTACCGCCTTCACCAGTCTGGATATAGTCTTCCAGGTTTATGGTTTCGTAGGTGCTCATAGTATTTAATAATACAATTTTACCAGTTTCCTGGCCTGGAAATAGAAGAAGAGTTTCTCCACAAATGTCGGTTTTTGGAAGACCGTCCGGAGGATTACATCTACGGCGGCGGATTTTCCGGCCAGGGCGTCAAATTCGCTGTGGTCTTCCTTCCCGGTGTACTCCTTGGCAAAGGCGTCCCAGAACTCCTGGAACTGCTCCAGGCTCATATGGAAGATATCCTGCACTCGCTTCATAGGAGCATATACATGGCAAATCAGGAACAGGTGGCCGATGTCAAACATGGGGTCTCCGTAGGCAAAGCGGTCCAAATCAATCCAGTAGTAGTTATCTCCTGCCAGAATAAGATTGCCCGTCTGGAAATCTCCGTGGGAGCAGCCCGTACTCTCGGGTATGGTCTCAATAAAGGCCCGGATGGTCTTCTTATTCTTCTTGCTCACATAAGTAGCCATCTCAAGGGCCACAAGCGCCTGCTGCTTCCTGCTGGGGAAGAATTCCGTATTGCAGGGCGTGTCCCAGAGTTGCTTCCCCTTTTGGCACAGCAGCCGGGCCATTTCTTCCGTGCGCTCCGGATTCTCCTGGCAGATGCGCGAGAGGGATTTCTTGCCTTTGATGAGCTGGGAGATGGTGCCGTAGGCGTCTCCTACGCGTACGATGTGATATACCTCGGGAACGGAAATTCCCAGGCACGCTACGGCCTTGGAGATGTCATATTCGTGCTGGACAGCCTCCAATGTGCTCAGGCGGGCGTTGTTAACCTTAAGGATTTCGCCCGGGGCCGCGGGATTGACATACGTTTTCCCGTTGCCGCCTTCGCCTACCTGCTGCCAGTCGGCAAGATTGATTTGTGGATATTGATTATGACTCATAGCTTTGTGCTATTGAAATTAGCAATTTTAGCCGTAATAACCCATAACAAAAGGATTCAGTTTGCAATTTTTGCAAATTCTGAAACTTTTTTGCAAATTTTGAGAGTGATGATGAAACGGACCCAAAACATTAATATACATACATCAACCCGTATTTCTGGGACAAGGCTTGCAGTGAACCATCCGCTTTCATTCTTCGGATAGTAGTATTGACGGCATCCAGCAGGTCTTCCTGTCCTTTCCGCATCAGGACGCCAATCTCTCCGCGGGTGAAAGGCTGGTCCAGGAGCGGCGCGGCCAGGCGGGTATCGTTCTGAATATACCACGGAGCCTCCGTAATTTCAGTTATCATCACATCGGCATTGCCGATGGCCACCTGGTTAGGGATTTCCTCATTGCGATTATAGACGATGAGCGTGCAGTCAGGTAGCTTCTCCCTGGCGAACTTCTCATTGAGGCCGCCGGGATTCACCATAACCCGTACATCCGGTCGGTTCAGGTCCTCCTGACAGGTGTATTTGCCCACCTCCTCTTTCCGGCACAGGATGGTCTTTCCGTTGCCTAGATAGCCCTCGGACATATCCATCGTTTCCTTCCGGGTATCCGTGATCGTGATGCCGCCGATGGCGAAGTCAAACAGCGCCGGATCCTGGACATCGGCCGTCAAGGTGGGCCAGGAAGTGGGAACGTACGTGATGGAGACGTTCATCTTCTTGGCAATCTCTCCTGCAATCTCCAGGTCAAATCCCCAGTATAATCCTGTTCCCGGTTCCTTGTAACTGAGTGGCCGATAATCTCCCGTAGTGCCCACGAGCACCGTTCCCCGCTGTTGAATCCTGGCCACAGTGGGCGAGTCCGGCACGGCTGCCGTTCTGCAGGAGACGCCGCAGCCTATGACAACCAGGGCCAATGAGGCAAATGTAACAATTGATAGGAATATATGTTTATTCATAATGCTTGAATCGTGCTTATTCCAGTCTCATATGGTCGCTGATAAAGAGATTGAGCGCGGTCTTGACCTTCTTTCCCTGAAGGAAGGGTAGATTCAAATGGTTGGCCGAAGGCCAGGTGCACATGACTTTTGCGGCCTGGATGTGGTCAATCCGGTCCATCTTCTCCCTAAGCTCGGGCGAATTCCAGTTCTGGCCGAAATACTGTTGTTTAAAGGACTCATAAAAGCGGCGCAGCATAGGTCTATCTATATGGAGGATGCGCTTGAGGAACGGATTGGGGGCCAGAAGACTCATGTGGTCCATAATGCGGAAATCCAGCAGCGGGTCCCCATAGCCAAAGTCTCCCAGGTCTATCCAGTACACCTTGCCTTGCGCTGTAATGATGTTACAGGGGTTGATGTCTCCGTGCAGGCAGGTGGTGGCGGGTTCCAGCTGGTCAATGTAGCCAAGAATCTTTTCCCTGATATCCTCCGGTATGGTGTTGTTCCCGGCAATCATTTCCCTGATACTCAGGGCCGTGCCGCCAAAGACAGTCGTGTCGCAAGGAATTGCGTGCAGGGCCCTGGCATATTCTGCCGTTATGCCCGCCAGTTCGTCCAGCCGCTCGGGATGGTCGGCCAGAATTCGGCCAAAGGACTCCTTCCCCTGGATGCGCTGGACAATCATACCATAGCGATCACCGTCGGTAACAAAATCGTAGGGCTCAGCCGAGGGAATACCCATGTCGAACACGGCCTTGGAACGCCGGAATTCCTCCTGCGCCTTCTGGGCCGAAACGCTGGTTTTGTTGAGTTTGAGAATGACTGAATCGTCCGTTTTATTGTAAAAGGACTCACCGTATCCTCCGCCTCCGAAGGATTCCCATTCACTCAAGTTGATTTGCTTTGCTTCCATTGCGATTATTATTTCTTGCTCAACAACGACCTTCCGGTCATTTCCACGGGTTGTTCCAGGCCCATGATGTGGAGGATGGAAGGGGCTACGTCGGCCAGGACACCGTCCTGCACCGTCGCGTTCCTGTTCTCCGTTACGTAAATGAATGGAACGGGATTGACGGAGTGGGTCGTATTGGGCGTTCCGTCGTCATTGAGGGCATGGTCGGCGTTTCCGTGGTCGGCTGTGATGATGGTTTCATAGCCCATCTTTTTGGCGGTCTCCACCACTTCATTCAGACAGTCATCGATTACCTTCACGGCCGATCCGATGGCCGTGTAAACGCCGGTGTGGCCCACCATGTCGGCGTTGGCGAAGTTCACCACGACCCAGTCGTACTGGTTGGTCTTGAGCGCCTCTACCAGTTTGTCTTTCACCTCGTAGGCCGACATTTGGGGCTGCAGGTCATAGGTGGCCACCGCGGGTGAGGTCACCAGGATGCGGTCTTCGCCCGGGAAGGGCTCTTCCCGCCCACCGTTGATGAAGGAGGTTACGTGGGCGTATTTCTCCGTCTCGGCTATGTGCAGCTGCTTCAAGCCTTTGCTGGCAATGTATTCGCCCAGGGTGTTATTCAAGTTGTCGTTAGGGAAAATGACGTGTACGCCCGTGAATGAGTCATCGTAGGGCGTCATACAGTAGTACTGGAGATTGGGGATGGTTGTCATACCCTCTTCCGGCTTATCCTGCTGCGTGAGCACCATGGTCAGTTCCTTGGCTCGGTCGCTGCGGAAGTTGAAGAAGATGACCACGTCGCCTTCCTGGATGCGTCCGTCGATGTTGCCGTTCACCAGCGGCTCCATGAACTCATCGGTGTTCTTGTGTTCCGCTGTATGGCTGTCATAGCAGGACTGCACACCCTCTACCATGTCATCAACCTCGCGCCCAACGCCGTTAACAATAAGGTCGTAGGCCAGTTTGATGCGGTCCCAATGCTTGTCGCGGTCCATGGCGTAATAGCGGCCGATGACAGACGCGATGCTGCCTGCGCCCGTCTCGTCCATGTGCCGCTGCACGTCGGCGATGAAGCCCTTGCCGGAGTAGGGGTCGGTGTCGCGCCCGTCCATGAAACAGTGGACGTAGCAGTTAAAGATGTTGTACTCCTTGGCAATATCCAGGAGCTTCAGCAAATGGCCCAGCGACGAGTGAACGCCGCCTGTAGAGGTCAAGCCCATCAGATGCAGGTTCTTGCCGCTGGACTTGGCATAGCTGAAGGCCGACTTGATCTCCGGGTTCTCCAGGATGGAGTTGTCGGCACAGGCGCGGTTGATCTTCACCAGGTCCTGATAAACCACACGCCCGGCGCCAATGTTCAGGTGGCCCGTCTCCGAGTTACCCATCTGCCCGTCGGGTAAGCCTACATACTCGCCTGAAGCCTGCAGCTGGGAGTGGGGATAGCTCGCCATCAAATTGTCTATGTAAGGGGTTGGTGACTGCGCAATCACGTCGCCCTGGCCCTTGTCCCCAATACCCCAGCCATCCAAGATAATCAGCAGTGCCTTTTTGCCGGCGTCGGGTTTATCTTTTTTACAGGCCGTGAACATACCCACGCTGCAAACGAGGGCGGTGCAAATAAGCAAGCGGAAAGCTTTTTTCATTAGCATTCTAGTTCAGGTTCTCCATAAAGTGCCGAATACGTCCTATTCCCTCGCGGATGACATCATCTTCCAGCGTAAAGGCCAGACGGATATAGCCGTCGAAAGCATCGCCGAACGACAGCCCCGGCGTAATGGCCACATGCTCTTTCTCCAGAAGTGCGGTGCACATGGCGCGCGAGTCCAGTCCCGTTTCCGAAATGTCGGTAAAAAGATAGAAGGTAGCATCTGGAACTGCATACTTCAGGTGCGGGATTCCTTCCAGCGCATCCAGCAGGACTTTCCTCCTTGCGCGGAACTTTTCCAAGATAGGCGGATAGTACTGGTCGGCGTGGGTGATAGCTTCCAGGGCCGCCCATTGCGAGATGGAACTGGCACAAACAGCCACATTCTCCTGCATCTTCACCAGTCTTTTGATGAATTCAGCCTCGCCGATGACGCATCCCACCCGCCATCCGGTCATACAGAAAGCCTTGGAGAAGGAGTTGAAGATGACCATATTCTCAAGAGGAAAAACAGCGGAAATGGAGGTAAACGGCTTGTCATAAACAAGTGCCGAATACACCTCGTCAGAAAAGACATATAGGCCCTTCTCGCTGGCCAGTTCGGCAATCCCTTTCAGTAATTCCGGGGGATAAACAGTGCCTGTGGGGTTATTGGGGGAATTGACCACGATGATTCTGGTTTTATCCGTGATCAGCGAGCGCAGATAATCCAGATCCGGCAGGAATCCGCTGGTGAATTTGTCTGCAATAATGGGCTTGGCCCCGCACAAAAGCACGTCATTGGGGCACTGTGCCCAGGTGGGGCCGATGATGATAACCTCGTCGCCGGGATTGAGCAGCATCCTGAAAGCAAGGTGAATAGCCTCCGTGGCGCCAACCGTTATGGCCACGTTCTCGGCTTTCAAATTCACCCCTCCAGTCACGCCATATACATCTTTGGCTATCGCCTCCCGCAGTTGCGGGATTCCGGCACTGGCCGTATAACGGGTACGATGATCGCGGATACAGCGGATGGCCGCCTCGCAGATGCCCTCTGGAGTGGGAATATCCGGGTCTCCCAAGGTAAAATTGACCACATCGTCATATTGCTGGGCCAGGGCGAGGTATTTCCTCCCTAATGTTCCCCTGATGCTCCATGAAAGGTCCGAAAAAATCATATGCATGCTCAATTGATGGTAAAGCGGATTTGGACGATTTCGAGATCAACATCTCCGCCGGCAATCATCTCGACGGTTGCAGCCGGTGTGCCTTGCCATGTGAATGTGCGCTTCGCTGCATCCCATGTCCAACCTGCCGCTACGGGAGTGTCCGGCTGCTCATCTTCATCCTCATAGTAGTCGGCCTGTATCGTGATCCTGGAGATATTACCCACCGTCGAGGTGAAGGTCAGCTTCTCGCCTTGCACAAGAGATATAGACCCCATGCCGAATCCGCTGTCCTCATCTGTAATAGCAAAGTTGACTGTGATCCCCCCTTGGGTATTGTGGGCTGCAATTATCCTGTCTTTGTGATTGTATGGAATCCACACCTGTATATATTTGCAGAGGGCATTACTCCATATAATCTCGTTGCCTTCCTGCTTAGCTTCGGGGATGGCATGAAACTGACTTGTCTTTTCGGAATACTCGGGATATTTCGTCTCATAGGCGGCTAAAGACGCTGCGGGCACATAGATATTGGTCATGATGCTCTGCTGAAAAGGATGCTCACCAAAAGTACAATCCGTAGCATGGATGGTCACTATATCTAACTCCGAGTCTTCTCCGGCAAAGGCCTCGCTGCCGATGCTCACGACGGAAGCCGGAAGATCCACCACGCTAATAGGACAGTTGTAGAAAGCCCTGTCTCCGATGCCCGTCACGGCGTCACCGAAAACGACAGACACGATGTCCGTCCGTCCGCTGTAGGCATCTTTGCCTGGATTGGAGTTGACGGTCAGTGTTCCTGTCTTTGCATCCCATGTGTCGCTGGGCTGACGATTGTCGCCTTTACTGCACGCTGCGAACACACCTGCGCCGCAAATTAACGTGGCAGCCAACCAATATTTCATCTTTTTCATAGTAGTTTTACACCTTACTATTAAGAACTAAAGAAGAAGCTGGTCGAATCCAGTCATTTTCAGGATCTTTTCCACCTCGGGTTGTACATGGAATACCTTGAAGTGGCTCTGGTCTTTGACGGACTTCCGCATGATCAGCAGTACACGGAGACCGGCCGATGAAATATAAGGCACGTTTTCCAAATCCAGTTCTATGGAATCGGTCTCAGGAGATGCTTCCTGGAAGGCTTTCAGCAGGTCCGTCGCCGTGAGGGTATCCACCCGTCCCTGGACTTTCATGACCAGTTTCCCATCAGTTACCGAACTGTTGACAGCAAAAGGAAGCTCCTCAGCCGACTTCCTCCCAGTCTTCGGAGAGGCGACACGCAGGGTGAGTATGTTCATTTGCCGATAGGCATTGCGGAGCTCATCATTCACGCCGGGCACGTCCGGAAGATAGTTCGTGACGGGCTCTGCCGTTACAGTGAATCCCTGGCTCTCCAGGAATCGGATGGCTCCCTCTTCGCCATTCAGGAAGAGACTGTTCTGGTTCATCTTCACATCGGCCAATTCGGTGGCTTTCCCCTGGATACGATTCAGGAAGGCGAGGTCGTCTCCTTTGAGTAAAGTGCTGAAGGTGAGCACATAGATTCTCAATATGGATGTATCGGCCGTTATCCAGGTGCCGCCGTACTCCGAAAGGAGACGGTGAATGGCCTGGCAGAGGCTCACCAGCTCCGACTCATTGAAATACCCCAGAAGCCCTTCCGTCACGATGCACAGCTCCCCCTTGACATCTCCCAATGCATCTTTCATGGATTGGTAATTGGTGGCATCCACGGCATGATAGCTGGACAGGCTGCGTTGCTGGGGAGTCATTACTTTCTCCGCGGCAGGAGCCATGTCGTCAATTACTACCGGAAGGTCAAAACCGAAATATCGCTTACCCGCCGATGACACGCGGAACCCGCGGGGCGAATAACCCGAGGGAAGGTCCACGATATTAGGGGCGCTGCTTCGAATGGCAGCTGTATTGTATATTTCATAGCGGGCCAGCTGGGCAGTTTTGTAACAGAGCCCGATAGGAGCGGGAAGAACCTTGGCCTTCTCCTGCAAATCTGCATCCAAGCCGATTAAAGGCAACAGGGCGACAGCATCCGGATCCTCGGCCTTCTTCAGAAGACCTAAAGTCCCTTTGGCGGTCAAATAAATGGGGTTAACTGTCTTTTGTAGCTCTTTGTTATCCATGATTCATATTATTCCAGAACCTTGCTCAACTCCAGGGTCTCGGTGTGGGTAGTGAGGTCCTCGTCAATACGCAGGGCCGTCCACTTCATCTTGCCGCCTTGGATGCTCTCGATTTCCCACCAGTCACGCTGTTCATCACTGGAGGCGGTATTTTGCCATCGTGTGCAAAGGAGCGTGCCGTCAACGAAGTATTCAGACACCTTGTCTTCAAAGACCTGCCAGGCTGCGTTACCTTCCTTCAGGGAAAAGACATAAGTTCCGTCGGCTTTGAACTCCCAGCGCCAGGTTTGCTGCTTCCCCCCGTCCATGACCTGTGCCTCCCAGGTGCCGAGGACAGCTTGCTCAAAGTTGTCTGTCACGCGCACCCAGCGTTCGTCATAAACCTCGTGCAGAAGAACGAGGGAGCCCCCGGTAAGGGTCCAGTCGGTTTTCAACAGCATTTCTTTATTGGTAATGGAGTTGACGGTGACTGTAAGCACACTTTTGTAGGCACCCTCTTCCTCAATGGCGGTAAAACCATCTTTAGAGAATGTAACTTCGGCCGGCGTCTTGTTTTCCCACGTCATCGTGGTGATTTCGGAGATGCTGTAATACCCTTTTTTAGCCGACTCGAAGGTGACGACCGACTTCCAGGAGGTTGGGCATGCCGCACCGTCCAGATCGGCGACAATCCACTTGCCCAGCACCTTGTCGGAAAGTTCTGTGTCAGACTTTTTACATGAAGTGATTACACTTGCGCCGCAAATAAGGGTGGCGGCGAGTACCCAATTGAGAATCCTTTTCATAGTGACCTATGTTTTTTTGATTACAAAATTAAAAATTTATCGTCCCCAACCAAAATTTCCAATAGGTAAGAAGTCCCAAACTGTAAGTTTTGCAAATTCTGAGAGATTTTTGCAAATTTTGAAAGTGAGAAAGGCGGTGGTGGAAATGGATAGCGTATATCTTTACGAATTATATTGTAACTTCGCACCTGGACAGAATTACCCAAACTGAGTATTCTATGACTACTTGCAAGATAATCAACCTGGAAGAATGGGAATCCTTCGGAGGCGGAGGATACGGCGAGTCCTTTTACAACAAAACGGACGATTCTGTCATTCTTAAACTCAATAAAACCAGCGTTTCGGCCGTGAAGGCGGAGGAGGAATTCCGGCGCTCCAAGGCCGTGTTCGACATGGGTATTCCCTCGGCTGAACCTTACGAATTCGTTACCGACGGCGAGCGCTATGGTATGATTGTGGAGCGCATCCGGGGGAAGGAGTCCTTCGGCCGAATCCTGGCCGACCATCCCGAGCGGCTGGAAGAGCTGGCGGGTATAACGGCAGAATATGCCAAGGCTCTGCACGCAATCCCCTGCGACACCACTGTCTTTGGCAGCACGGCCCTGAATATCAGGGAAATGATTGCCGGGAACAGCACCATACCGGAAGATATCAGGGAAAGGGTTCTTGGCTACATTGACCAGCTGGAACCCGCCACCACCTGCCTTCACGGAGACCTGAACCCCTGCAACATCATCACGGCGCAGGGTAAGGTGTACTGGATAGATCTGGGAGACTTTGGCTATGGGGATCCGCAGCTGGATTTCCGCATTATGGACCACATGAGCCTACTGGGCCCAAATCCGTTCCTCAAGCGCATCCTCCATATAGACAGAAAGACGCTGCGCCGCTTTTATGAGTCCTTTAAAAAACAGTATTTCGGCCAGAACTGGAATTCGCCCGAACTTAGGGAGAAGTTAGAGCGTATTGACCACATCCAGGCCGCAAAAGTCATGTGCACCTGGCCTTCGGCCAACCATTTGAATCTACCCTTCCTTCAAGGAAAGAAGCTCAAGACAGCGCTCAATCTCTTTATCGCCGACCACATGAAAATGTAATGGGCCGAGGTGGGGCCGAAGTGGACGGGTGAAACAATAAAGGATAAGTCTACAGCATCGGAGCCATATACACCGGCACCATAATGATTTGCTCATCTTTCCTTAGGTCCTTGGTGTACATCAGATAACGCTCACGGATTCTGTCGGAGTACTTCTCACAGAACAGGTCAAGCGATTTGTGAGCTTTATAACCGGAGGATTTTACCTCAATGGGACAAATTTTCTGTGCCCGGGAAAGGAGGAAATCCACCTCGCAGATGTGCTTGTTTTCATCCGGGAAAGTATGGTAGAAGAGTTTGTTGCCGGATGCGGTGAGCATCTGGGCAATAATATTCTCATACACATAACCCAGATTGGCAGACAACTTGTCTGTGAGCAGTTTCTGGTAGATTATATTCTCCGTTACCTCCTTGTCGGCAAAGGCCAGTGTGACAAATAGGCCTGTATCGCCCACGTACATCTTGAAACTGCCCAGATTGTCTGTCATCGGCAATCCTACGTTGGGGTCGTCAACATGATGTGCTATGTTGACTGTCTTGCTTTCTTCCATTTCATGCAGCAGAGCCAACAGGGTGTCATCCTCGACTTCGCCAATAATAGGCGTTGTCTGGTAACGATGAGCGTTACTATAAAGCTGGGCAGGTATGGCCTTGAATAGGCTTGCGGCTTTACCGGTGGGGTCAATCTTGTAGAAATCGTCGTTGTAGAGTTCAAGGATTTCACGTTTGACGCCATCTACCAGTGAAAGGTTCTGGGAATCCAGGTAAGTGTTTACGGCTTGGGGCATACCGCCGACGAGCATGTAAAGACGAAGGTCACGCATAATCTTCCTGTGGGCCGCGTCTCCGAGGGCATGCCTAGCGGCAAATGCCTGCTGCAGGAGCGGTACCGTAGCCGTGTCTCCCATAGCCCAACGGAATTCTTCGTAATCCATTGGGTACATCGTGAGGCGGGTTTCCTCACTGGGAATTCGGATATTCTGCGTCTTTTTCTTGATGCTGATCAGGGAACCGGTTTCAATGTAATCGTAACGGTGGTCCCCTACCAGTTCCTTGATGGCCTGCCGGGCTTTAGGGCATTCCTGAATCTCGTCCAGAATGATGACTGACTTGCGGGGAACCAGGGTGACGTTGAAGTAGAATTGCAGGGCCATGAAGATTCGGTCCAGGTCGGAGACATCGTCAAACAGGGCGGGAATCTCCGGGCTTACCTTGGTAAAGTCTACAAGGATGTAAGATTCGTACTCGTTCTTGGCGAACTCTTCTGCGATGGTGGATTTACCAACACGGCGCGCACCCTTAATCAGCAGGGCAGTTTTTCCGTCCTTGTCCCGCTTCCAATCAAGCATCTTCTCGTAGAACTTTCTTTTGAATATCCTTTCTTCCATGGTCAATAGTGTTTTAGCCTCCACAAATATAGCATATTAGAGCGGTTGCGCAAAATTTATTTTTAATATTTACCGACTCAGCGCAAAATGTTTCTGGCTATTTTACCGGTTCAGCGCATTTTTTCGGAAGAAGTGTACTTTCACATGAGTAATCTTCCATGGAGGAATTGAGCTCAGCGCAAAATCATCAATATCGTTGATTTTCAATGAAAAGCGCTTGCAATTTCCACTCAAAATGCTTAGTTTTGCGGTGGAAAATTGAGGGCATATTTCTCTTGAAACATACTTGAAGATTTTCCTCGAGAAAGACATAACACATTGAGTATCAATGCAATAGAGCGCGACTAATCTGAATGGCATTCAAAAGGTCAGGAGTTCGATTCTCCTATGCTCCACAAAAAAGGTTCGGCTTAGCGCCGGACCTTTTTTTGTGCTCCAGCGCAGCTGACGCTGCGCCTTTCTCGATATAATAGACAT
>Ga0265300_10003309_pt1 | contig 13304 bp, 5 predicted proteins | sample AusTroGonzalo_MG_FD_193482 | JGI IMG/M metagenome (GOLD analysis project Ga0265300, IMG submission 193482) | Bovine rumen microbial communities from tropical cattle in Woodstock, Queensland, Australia - Gonzalo_03 | ecosystem: Host-associated > Mammals > Digestive system > Stomach > Rumen ... | reverse complement strand
TGCGGTTGCGATGGCGATACTTTGTGGCGACAGCAGCTTACCGCCTTCGGAGCCGGCACAGTTAGCTGCAGCAAGCCAGTTGGTCTCGCTACCACTCACACCAAAGAAGGTGCCCTGGTTAACCAATCCTAAGTCGGTAGCGGCAGTGGCCTGCAGCTTACCAAACAGAATGTTGGCATTGGTGGCGCTACCCGTAACAAATGTACCGATAGAACCGATGAGCGGTGCAAAGAATGGGAAGGCCACGCCGGTAAGCATTACCAGACCCTTAGCGATATCGTTAGTCATACCTACATTGTTCATGAGCATTGCCATGGCCACCAGACAGCAGATGGTAACTACCGTCTTCTGCAGGTTCAGTGTGGTCTTGGCCAGCAGTTTCAGCAAGGCACCGATACTCATGCCCTGAATCAATCCGCCAATCGTGGCACCCAGGAAAATCATCAGTCCGGCATTCGACAGCCAGCCAAACTTAAAGGTGTTGCCGATGACGGGCAGCTCGAACTTGGTAACCAGTGTGCTACCCAATAACTCGTTAACAGGAGGCACAATCTTACTGCTGATCAGGATGAAGAAGATAATCAAACCGTAAACACTCCAGGCTTTGAGCGTTTTAACCAGACCGAAGTTCTGCTTCTCGATCTGTACCGTATCGTTAGCACTCTCATCGTGTATAAACAGCTTGTTGTAAATCAGCATGGCGATGATGGCGGCTACCGAACCCAGAATAGCAGGTGTCTCAGGACCGATAAAGTGGGCGCAGCAGAACTGCACGATAATAGAGAACGAACCCACAAACAGTGCAATGCAGATGTTCTTGATAACCTTGGTCTTATCCGTTAGCATCAGGATGAGGAACGGGGTGATAAAGAACATGAGCGACAGCTGCAGGATAATAAAGGTGGCTACCTCGCAAAGCTCCTCGGGGGTAGCGGTACCGCTGGCAGCAACCTGGTTGGCCAGTGTGGTGGCGGGCAATCCCACAGCACCAAAGCCCACAGCTACGGTGTTGGCAATCAAACAGATTACAGCCGAGAACATCGGCTTGAAACCTAAGCCAATCAGGATGGCTGCAGGGATGGCTACAGCCGTACCAAAGCCTGCCATACCTTCGAGCACACCACCAAGACCCCATGTAAGCAGCAGTACCAGCAGACCTTTATCCGAAGTCATCTGGATAAACTGCGTCTTAATAGTCTCGATCTCCTTGGTTTCGCAAAGGATGTTATAACTGAATATCGCACATATAATAATAAGTATGATAGGGAAGCAGGCCTTGAGCAGTCCCTCGACTACCGACCATAGCGTGATGCCAACAATGCTTGCCTGTGCATACTTCTCGGGCACAATGCCTAAGGCAGGTGCTGCGAACAGTGCCAATACAACGGTTACAATCAGCGTAACGATAGCGCTCTTGTAGCCAGATACCTTGAAACCCATCATTAAAACAATGAGTAACAGAATAGGGATAGCGGATACTAATGCTGACATAGGATTTTAGTGTTAGTGAATATTTATATAAGTTCTGCCGACAAATATACGAAAACTTTTGATACGTACCACGATTTTTTTTGTGAAAAAATCAAAAGAGGCAAAAAATAATACCGAAAAAGTGTGTACCTAACGAAAAAAATTGTATATTTGCTCACAAAAATCGAAGTATAACTAAACCCAAGAGCCCTATGCTAAACGAATTCTTATCAGAACTTCGGCGATTCATGCCTGCCGAGCGCATTTACACCGACGTGCTACGTACCTTAGGTTGGGGTACCGACGCCAGTTTTTATCGCCAGATTCCGAAGGTAGTGCTTCGTAGTGATGGTGAGGAAGAGATATCAAAGATTGTACAGTTGTGCGATAAGTATAAACTGCCCTTTACCTTCCGTGCTGCTGGCACATCGCTCTCGGGACAGAGCTGTACCGACAGCGTGCTCATTGTGGCTGGCAAGCATTGGGAGAAATATATGCTTTCGGATACAGCCGAGAGCATCAAGCTGCAACCTGGTATAGTGGGGGCGAGGGTTAATCAGATACTGAAGCCATACGGACGTGTGTTCCCACCCGATCCGGCATCTATCGGTGCTGCCATGGTAGGTGGTATCGTGGTAAACAATGCCTCGGGTATGAACTGCGGCGTGCATGCCAATAGCGACCGTATGCTGCTATCGGCGCGTATCATCCTGACGGATGGTACGGTGCTGGATACTGGCGACCCGGTGAGTCGCGAGGCATTCAAGAAACAACATCCTGATTTTATCTCTAAGATCGAGGCACTGCGTGACAAGGTACGTGCCGACCAGGAGCTGACCGATCGTATTACCAAGAAATACAGCATTAAGAACGTAACGGGTTTGAATCTGCGTCCACTGGTGGCCTATGATGATCCGTTTGATATCATCGCACACTCTATCGTAGGTAGCGAGGGCACACTGGCCTTCCTGTCGGAGGTAACGATGAAAACACTGAAGGACTATCCGTTCAAGGCATCGGCCATGGTTTACTTTATGACCATGAAGGAGAGTTGCGAGGCTGTGGTGGCTATGAAGAAGCTGAAGGCTGGCGACGAAGACCTGGAGATGAGCGCCGAGAACCTGATGGTGAAGAGTGCCGAGATGCTCGACTATAAGTCGCTATCATCGGTTGATGATCCCGTTTATCTGCAGTATAAGCAGGATGTGGATGCCGGTAAGATTGAGGGCGTGCAGCCTGGCGATTACCATAACTTAACGGCAATACTGACCGAGACCAAGGGTATTACCCACGATCAGCTGCTGTTGAAGATTGAGAAGATTAAGGAGTGCTTAGGTGCATTCAAACTCTATATTCCTGCTGAGTTTACCGAGGATCCGGCTGTGTACGGTAAGTACTGGGCTATCCGTAGCGGTATATTCCCATCGGTAGGCGGTACACGTCCGGTTGGCACCTCGTGCCTGATTGAGGATGTGGCATTCCCCATCGAGAGTCTGCCTGAGGCTACCGTGAAGTTGCAGAAGCTGATAGCTGATCATGGCTACGACGATGCTTGTATCTACGGTCATGCCTTTGAGGGTAACTACCACTTTATCTTGAATCAGAGCTTTGCCGATGAGCACGAGGTGGCCCGTTATGCCGAGATGATGCGCGATGTGGCCAAGCTGGTGGTAGAGGGCTACGACGGCAGTTTGAAGGCCGAGCACGGTACAGGTCGCAACATGGCACCGTTTGTGAAGTACGAGTGGGGTGAGAAGGCCTACGAGGTGATGAAGGAGCTGAAGGCTATCTTCGACCCGAACGGACTGCTGAACCAGGGTGTGATATTCAACGACGATCCCGACTGCTTTATCAAGTGCCTGAAGCCGCTGCCAGAGTTGGATTACGACTTCAAGAGTGTGCCTGATGGCGGACACTACCTGATGGATCACAAGCTGAGTACAGCCAAGGAAACCATCGAGCAGGTGAAGCGTGCCAACAAGTGTATTGAGTGCGGATTCTGCGAGGTTAACTGTATGTCGTGCGGACTCACACTATCTTCTCGTATGCGTATCGCCGTACAGCGCGAGATTCGTCATCTGATTAAGACTGGTGAGGACGACGAGCGCCTGGAGCGCCTGCAGAAACAGTATAAGTACTATGGCGATCAGACCTGTGCTACCGATGGCTTGTGTTCAACCTCATGCCCCATGAAGATTAATACGGGTGAGCTGACACACCTGATTCGTCAGTTGGATATGAACACGCGTCCGTTGGGCTACTGGGTGGGCGATTATGCATCCAAGCATATGGCGGGCATCAAGAGCGGACTGCGCGTAGTGCTCGACGTGGCACATGCCGCACACGTCACACTCGGTCCGACACTGATGACTACCGTATGTCGTACGATGAACAAGATGGGCCTGCCACTCTGGACTACCGCTATGCCTAAGAAGCATCGCCAGCCCAAGAAGAGCGACCTGACGCAGTTTATCATCGAGAAGAGTATCCCTCAGAAGGAAGAGGAACACTCCGACCTTAAGGTGGTTTACTTCCCCAGCTGTATCAATCAGACCATGGGACAGTCGAAGAGCGGCGGCAAGATTCACGACCTGGTGGATGAGGTGATACAGCTGATGGCTAAGGCTGGCTACGAGGTAATCTTCCCAGAGGGCATGGAGCGTATGTGCTGTGGCCAGATATGGGAGAGTAAGGGTATGCTGGATATTGCCGACCGTAAGAGTGCCGAACTGGAGGCAGCCCTGTGGAAAGCCAGCGAGGAGGGTAAGTATCCTGTGCTGTGCGCCCAGAGTCCGTGTCTGCACCGTATGAAGAAGGTGATGCATAAGATGCACCTCTACGAGCCAGCTGAGTTTATTATGAAGTTCCTGGTACCTCGATTGGATTTCCATCCTATCGACCGTCATATAGCACTGCACCTGACGTGTTCTACCCGACAGATGGGTGTAGATAAGGATATGATAGCTTTGGCTAAGCTGTGCTCAAACAACGTGTTCCTACCCGAGGGTGTGGGCTGTTGCGGCTTTGCTGGCGACAGAGGCTTTACCTTCCCAGAGCTGAATAAGTACGGATTGCGCAAGCTGCGCCCACAGATTGAGGCTAACCATATCGAGGTGGGCTACTCTAACAGTCGTACCTGTGAGATCGGTCTCGAATCGAACACAGGCATACCTTATATGAGTATTGTGTATCTGGTAAATGAATGTACAACAACTAAAAAATAATAATTAAACAAGTGATGAAAGTGTTACTTAGAAAACTGTTGCTGGTTGTCATTGTGATGGCAACCAGCACTGCTGTGCAGGCGCAAGCGCTCCTGACAACACATGTAGAGACTGGTGATGTACAAGGTGTACTGGACGATGGACTGGCCGTGTATAAGGCCATCCCGTACGCAGCACCTCCTGTTGGTAATCTGCGTTGGCGCGCTCCACAGCCTGCCAAGGCCTGGGAGGGTGTACGCGTGTGCGATGAGTTTGGAAAAATGCCTCCACAGCCCACACGTCCTGGTCGTACGGCCGATATGATGAGCGAGGACTGCCTGTATCTGGGTATTGCCACACCAGCTAAGACCGTAAACGACAAACTGCCTGTGATGGTATGGATTCACGGTGGCGGTTTCCAGACCGAGTGGTATGGTGGCGACCTGTGGAAGCACCTGGCACTGCGTGGTGTAGTGATCGTGAGCATCGAGTACCGTACAGGTGCCTTAGGCTTTATGGCCCATCCCGAACTGACTAAGGAAAGCAAAGACGGCCATTCGGGTAACTACGGATTGTTAGACCAGATTTATGCCCTGCAGTGGGTACAGCGTAACATTGCCCAGTTTGGTGGCGATCCTGATCAGGTAACCATCTTTGGTGAGAGTGCTGGTGCCATCAGCTGTAGCATGCTGTGTGCATCGCCTTTGGCACGTGGTTTGTTCCATCGTTGTATCAGTCATAGCGGTGGCTCGTTTGCGCCTTGGAGCGATGCGCCACGTTCGTTAGGACTTGATGCCTCGCAGAAGGGTGCCGAGCAGCAGGGTGTGGCCTTTATGAAGCATCTGAAGAAAAAGAATCTGAAGCAGCTGCGTGCCATGGATGCCATGGCACTGTGCGATGGTAACGTGGGCTTTGCTGGTTTCTGGCCTTGTGTGGATGGCTATGTGATTTGCGACGACCAGTATCGTATGTATGAGCGTGGCGAGTATAACGATGTGCCTGTAATCGTGATGACTAACAGCGACGAGGGTGCGCTGTTTGCCCCAGGTAACATTACTGCCGAGGACTATCAGAAAACGCTGAAGAGCATTTTTGGTGCTTGGGCCGACGAGGCATTGAAGTTCTATCCTGGTGCTACCAACGACGAGGCTTGGCACGGCTTTGGCGATGCCTTCCGTGATATGGGCTTTGCATGGCCATCGTATGCATGGGTTAGCTTGCAGGCCAAGACTGGTAAGAGTGCGGCTTATGCGGCTTATCTGGCTCAGCCTTCAACTATGAGCTTCTCGCAGGATCCACGTCGTAAGGGTGTGGCTCATGCCGATGATATCATGTACCTGAACGGTCACTTCCTGCTGCAGAGCGAAAAATATCCTGCCGAGAGTGCAGTGGCCGAAATCATTCAGCAGTATTGGGTGAACTTTGCCAAGACGGGTAATCCTAACGGTAAGGGGCTGCCTTACTGGCCAACCTTCGACGAGAGCAAGCCAACCACCATGCAGTTCAGCAATGGTGCATCGCTGATTAATGTGCCCAACCGTGAGCAGATTGATTTCGTGGACCGTTATTACCGTGCTAAACGTGCCGAAGTAGAATCAAACAGATAAACATTTTTAATTAAACTCGACTTATGAACAAATTGTTTCGTACTCTCATGCTGGCTGCGCTTGTGATGGTAGCCGGCATTACCGCTCAGGCCCAGCAGCTTTATGTGGGCAGTTACAACATCCGTTACCAGAACGATGGCGACGCAAAGGTAGGCAATGGCTGGCCGCAGCGCATGCCGGTATTGTGCGGTCAGATACTGTTTGAGCATCCGGACATCTTTGGTGCTCAGGAGGTATTGGAGTCGCAGCGTCAGGACTTATTGAAGCAGCTGACCGATTACGACTGTATCGGTTTGGGGCGCGATGATGGTAAGCATGCGGGTGAGCATTCAAACATCTTCTACGACCGTAACAAAATCAAACTGTTGGATCATGGCGACTTCTGGTTGTCGGAAACACCCGAGAAGCCTGGTTTGGGTTGGGATGCCGCTTGTGTGCGTATCTGCTCGTGGGGTTATTTTAAACTCAAGGGTACCAGCCTGAAGTTCTATTACTTTAATCTGCACATGGACCACGTAGGTACTGTGGCACGCCGCGAGGGTGCCAAACTGGTGGTGCAGCGTATCAAAGAGATTGCTAAAGGTAAGCCCGTGGTGCTGACAGGAGATTTCAATGTGGATCAGACTAACGAGATTTATAGTATCTTTACCCAGTCGGGTGTATTGGACGATAGCTTTGAGAAGGCGCAGTTCCGCTTTGCCGAGAACGGTACCTTTAACAGCTGGGATCCTGAATTGAAGACCGCCAGTCGTATCGACCACGTGTTTGTATCGCCTGCCTTTACCGTACAGCGTTACGGCGTGTTAACTAACACCTATTGGACCGAGAGTCCACAGCAAGGTGAGGAACTTAAAGGTGCCGATGCTCCACAGGAAATCAGCTTTAAAAAGTATCAGAAGCGTCTGCCTTCAGATCACTATCCAGTATTTGTAAGATTAAAGAAGTAATAAAAAAGCCTCGCTCATCGGAGCGAGGCTTCTTTATTTGATTAGAACCAGCGAGGATCGCCAGCTTTCTTATCTTTTACGTTGTCGTTGCCAACGGTGAAGTCGCCATTGGCGGCATCCTTGAACTGAGGATCAAGTACGGTTCCATTCTTGTCGAACCAACTGATAGTAGCATCGGCAGTAGCACCAGCCTCTGTGAGGTTCACGGTGTTGAAGTAGATGTTACCCTCGAGGGTAGGAGCCTGGTCGGTATTGGCATTGTTAGCAAAACCGCGCTTGTAGTTGGTACCTACCATGATGTTGTTGGTAAACGTGATGGTGTTGCCCTTGAAACGTACGTAGAACACACGATAGTTGGCGCCACCGCTACCTACATTGTAGAAGGTGTTGTGATCAACCACAATCTTTGGTGAGGCGCTGATGCTCTTAGAGGCATCGTCCATACGGAACAGGTCGCGCTCCTTAGCACTCTCATATACGGTGTTGTTCTTGAAGCTCAGTGAGTTGTAACCACCCTTACGGCTGTCGAACATATCGCCACCAGAGCACTCGATGTTGCTGATGATGTTACCCTCAATCGTGATGGTGTTAACCAGTGTAGCCTTGTTGAGATAGAAGAAGCCCTTGGTGAAGTTCTTTACCTCGCTGTTGGTTACCGAGAAGCTCTCGATAGTGCCATCGGCAGTAAAGTCGAAGGCCTGACCACCATCGGTACCGGTACCATCGATGGTTACCTGATCGAGGGCGAATGGAGCCTCTACCTTGAAGCGACCCATAATCACTGGATGGTCGTTCTGACGCAGACCCTTGATGGTGAGCTGCTTGGTGATAGCAATAGCGCCACCCGCCTCTGTTGCATCGCCTGCGATACCATAGGTACCTGGCTCAACAACCAAGCGGTAGCCCTCAGGAGCATCGTTGATGGCGGCTGTGATATCGCTACCAGCCTTTACCAGGATATCGGTATCCTCGAGGAATACACCAGTCTTGAAGCTGATCTTACCGCGAGTCTTACCATTGGCACGAGCCATCACAGCGGTGTACTCGGTCTCAGGTGTAAGACCTGTAACGGTAGCAGCACCAGCTGCGATATCGGCAGCTGTGATGTTATACACAATGTTACCAGGTGTAAGGGTGATGGTGGCAGCCTCTTCGCCAGCAGTCCAGCGCAGGGTTACCTCCTTAGCCTTGATATCCTCTTCCTTCACGTTTCTGAACAGCTGCTCGGCCTCGGTCTTGGCATACACACCGCTCCACTTTGAGTCGCGTGTGGCATCGCCATCGGTGGCCTGAACACGGAATGAGTACTGGGTTTCGCCATCCAGACCTGTTATAAGCACAGGCACCTGATCGGGTGTTACAGAGAAACTCTGTACGGGCGAACCGGCAAAGGTCAGGCTGTCGTTGGCATAAACCTCAACATTATAGTTGGTTACGCCATCGCCAAGGTTCCAGCTCAGTTCGATATTGGTGCGGTTGCGCACCTTGGCCTCTACGCTGGTGGGCGAGAAATTACGGTTATACACAATGCTCGTAATCTCGTCGGCAACGTCGCTACATGAAGCTAAAGCCACAGTAGCCAGACCAAATACGATAGATTTTAAATATATTTTTTTCATAAAAAATCTTCAATTTTCAATGTTCAATTTTCAATCAGACAACTGACCGTAGTTACCATCGTTGTTCAGCATGTTGTTGCTTGAGTCTATGAAGTTCTGCCAGATAGGCCACAGGCAGTTAAGACTTGGAGTAGCCACGTAGAGACCGTCGATGATATCGTCGGTAAGGCTTGGCTTGTCGGCACTGCCGAACCAGTTCTTGCTCTCCCAATCGCCTTCGAAACCGTTGATAACAGTGGCATCGTTCTCGCCCTTGTTCAGACCGTAGATTTCAATCTCGCTCTCGTTCTCAACAGTCTTCAGATAAACCTTGTCGGGCAGTCCGGCATAGTCGCCAGTACGTGTCTGCAGAGCCTGGAGCTTAGCCTTGGCCTCGGCCATCTTCTGGTCGATGATACCCCAGCGAACCAGGTCGGCCTTACGCAGAGCCTCGCCAGCAAACTCGAGTGCACGCTGATCGTAGATACCCTCGCGGAATGCCTGCTGAGAGGCGGTGTACTTGGTCTGCAGGGCAGATACCTTAGCAGCGGGGAGTACACGATCCAGAACGGGCTTCATATAGCTCCATGCAGCGGCGGTGTTACCCAGTTCGTTCTCGGCCTCGGCAGCCATCAGGTAAACATCAGCCAAGCGCATGTACTGCCAGTTTACACCATCGTCGTTGGTACTGGTAACAATACGACTCATCCACTCGTAGCGCAGCTTACCAAAGCACATCTTGTTCAAGCCGCTCAGCACAACGTGAGCCTTGCCATCCTTCAGGTCCTTACTCCACTCGTAAGGTACCACGGTGATGTCGCGACGGATATCCTCGGGATCATAATCGTAGTACAGAGTAGAAACTGCGCGGTTGATACCACCCTGCGACTGCTGGGTGTACTGGTCCTTAGCGTTATGCTTCAAACCCCATGTGTAGAGCACACGGCCACGACCGGCAGAGAATGGAATCTCCCAAAGGCTTTCGCCACCAGCTGTTACATTATCCTGACAGAGCTTAACGAAGTTCTCCTTAAACGAACCCAGTTTGCTGCTGCCATGGGCAATCACCTCTTCGCACTCCTGCTTGGCAATCTGGTACATCTTCTCAGGAGCCAACTCGGGATCCTTCGACAGGCGATAGCCATCGCCACGCAGACCGTAACCACCTGCATAGAGAGCCAGACGGGCACGCAGGGCCTTAACAAAGTCCTTGTTTACACGCTCGGTAGTCTTGGTGATAGCATTCTCCTTAGCCCAGTAGCAATAGTCCTCAGCCTCTAACAGATCGGCCAGCAACTGCTTGTAAATCACATCGCGGTTGGTACGGGGCAGGTACATATTCTCTGAGTTGTTAGGCTCGAAACGTGCAGGCACGTCGCCCCAAGCCTTCAGCAGGTCGTTATAGATAACGGCACGCAGGGTGAGGGCCTCGCCTAACAGGTGGCGCATATCGGCGTTGTTCTCGATGTTACCATATTGGCGGATACCCTTGATGGCCAGATTGGCACGCTCGATACCCTCGTAGAACTTTGCGTAGGCATTGTTGGCGGTGTTCATCTGTCCGTTAGCAGCCTGAGTGCTGTAGTTCCACAGACTCTGCTTATCGCTTACGCGGTCGGCATACGATGGTGCGTTACCCCATTCTACATCGGTGTTAACACCATAGTAGGGCAGGAAACGGCCACGGTATGAGTTGGTCTCGCCAAATGATACGTGGATCGACATCACCTCTGATTCGGCCAGCGAGTAGGTGGCGAATACCGATGATTCGTCGAGGGTTGAGATGCTGGGGGCATCCATGTCGCACGAGGCCAGACCCATCAGCGACATTGACAGTATAGCTAATTTGATATTATTCTTCATGTTCATGTCCTCCTTCATTTTAGAAATTCAAATTGAGTCCTACAACGAACTGGCGGCTACGTGGATAACCAGAGTGGTCAACACTTGGTGTAAGCGCTGTACGGCGGTAGCAGTCGCTCTCTGGATCGAAACCGCTGTAATTAGTGATGGTGAATACGTTGTAAGCTGTTACATAGAAGCGCAGGCTCTGAATGCCAGCACGCTTGGTGAGGGCAGCAGGAATAGTGTAACCCAGCGACAGGGTGTTGAGACGCAGGAATGAAGCATCCTCAAGAGCCCAGTCGGTAAGTACCATACGGCTCATGTAAGGGCTCCACATAGTGGTGTTGGCGTTCAGCTCGGCCAGACGGGTTGGGTCGTTGCTGAGCAGACCGGTCTCAGGATCGAGGTTGGTCCAGCGCTTGCCAGCAGCCATCTCGGTGCTCATACTGCGATACTGGTACTTTGAGGTTGAGGTGTACTCAATCTTATTAGCATTATAAACCTTGTTGCCAATGCTGTAGTTGAAGGCAGCGCTCAGGTCGAAGCCGTAAGCGTGACCGCTCAGGGTGAATCCACCGAATGCTGTTGGGTTAACATCACCCAGAACCTCTACATCGTTCTCGTATGTTACGAATCCATCGCCATCCAGATCCTTGAGCTTGAGCGAACCTGGACGGATAGTACCTACTACGGCTGTAGCATCGGCTACACCATCCTTCAGAATCCAACCCTGCTTAGCATCGTAGCCAGCAAAGTCGCTCACCTCGTAGCGGCCAGCGCCATCCAGACGGAATCCGATAACCTGACCGAGAGGATCGCCTACAGAAATCCAGTAGTCGTTTCCAATCTCGGTAGAAGCCCAGCTGGTGTTCCAACCAAAGTCGTCCATCACACCAAGGCTCTTAACCTTATTCTTGTTGAAGCCGATGTTACCGCTGATGTCGATACCCCAGTTCTTCTGGTTAACGGCATGCCAGGTAAAGCTGAACTCAAGACCCTTATTCTCGGTCTTACCCATGTTACGATACTGGTTGTCGTAACCTGTACCGCCTACAGGGAACTGGATAAGCAGGTCCTTGGTGGTGTTCAGATAGGCCTCGATGGTACCATTCAGTTTGCCACCGAACAGGGTGAAGTCCAAACCTACGTTACGGGTGATGGTGGTCTCCCACTTCAGGTCGGGGTTAGCCATCGTCTTTGATGGTGCCCAGTATGAAGAGATACCGTTTACCCAAGCGGTAGAGCTGGCGCTATAAGTCTGTACAAGCTGACCAACAGGAATATTGTTGTTACCAGCAGTACCGTAGCTTACACGCAGTTTCAAATCGTCGAGCCAAGAGGCTGTGCTGGCCATGAATGGCTCTGAAGAGATACGCCAAGCCAGAGCGGCTGAGGGGAAGTAACCCCAACGGTTGCCCTTAGCAAACTTAGAGCTGGCATCGGCACGGAATGTAGCACTGAGCAGGTAGCGGTCCTTCAGGTTGTAGTTCAAACGACCGAAGAAAGAGAGCAGCTTGTCATCAGCACTGTAAGCATCGTCGATAGAGTAGGGTACACCCTGTGAGGTGAGCTTCCAAGCGGTCTCGGCATCAAAGTCGGTGGGGAAACCGTGTACCTCGTCGGTATTAACGCGCTGCTTGGTAATCACGTACTCATGACCTACCATCAGGTTCAACTTGTGATCCTCGTTCTTAATCAGATTCTTGAAGTCGTAGTTGATGGTGTTGGTATTGCGGAAGCGGTGACGGTTAGTTGATGTCAGTCGGATGGCTGGCATGTTCTGGTTGTCAACTGCTGGTACGTTCTTAATATAATAGGTGGTAAGACCCCAGTAACGCTGGTCGTAGTTGTTGTAGTCGTCGTAACCAAACTCGGTACGCAGCTTCAGGTCCTTGTAAATCTCCCATCCAAAAGCACCTGCAATGTTCAGGTTCTTACGTTCCTTCTTCTGGTCGTTATCCCACTGTGCCTGGATAGGATTGTAGAGGTTACCTAAGTCGTCATCGGCAGAACCGGCTGATGGATCAAGGTTCTTGATGGGGAATGGGCTGTAGATAACAGCATAACGCAGACGGTGGTCAGAATCGTATACACCAGTAGCATCCTGAGCACCACCACCACGGATATCGGTATCGGCATAACGTGCCTGGAAATCGAGTGTTGTGGTCTTGGTGGGCTTGGTGTTCAGCTTCAGACTGAAGTTATCACGCTTGAAGCTTGAACCAATCTGGATGGCCTTATCGTTCATGTGTGCATAGCTGAATGCATACTTGATATTCTCGGTACCACCATTGATGTTGATGTTGTGATTAAAGGTGTGACCGGTACGGCCGTAAACCAGATCCTGCCAATCGTTGGTGGCAATATTGTCGTACATATCCAGATCCTGATAGTTGCCGAAATAATCGGTGTACGACGAGATCTTCTCAGGATCGTTATTGTTCTTCAGCAAGGCCAGCTCGTACTGCCAGGTAGCATAGTCGCGTGCGCTCAGCACATCCTGCTTCTTGGCAATCTTCTTCCAGCTGTAGTAAGCATTGTAGCTTACCTTGGTCTTACCCTCCTTACCGCTCTTGGTGGTTACCAGGATAACACCATTAGCACCACGGCTACCATAGATGGCAGTAGATGATG
>Ga0265300_10003308_pt1 | contig 13305 bp, 10 predicted proteins | sample AusTroGonzalo_MG_FD_193482 | JGI IMG/M metagenome (GOLD analysis project Ga0265300, IMG submission 193482) | Bovine rumen microbial communities from tropical cattle in Woodstock, Queensland, Australia - Gonzalo_03 | ecosystem: Host-associated > Mammals > Digestive system > Stomach > Rumen ... | reverse complement strand
ACACTTCCCTAACGTCCACCGTCCAGCCCGCGATATCACCATTTTACCCCGCACCTTAGGGAGCCAGAAGATCCACAACGAGCTTTCCGTCCCTAAGGTGTAATCGGTAATTTTGCGTGCTCAGATTTTCGTAAAGTTAAATGCCCAGTTTTAAGAGGGTAAAATGAAGCACCCATATCTTTGTAAATGATCAAAAATACAAACAGATATGGATGCTTACGAACTCACGAGTCCGCAAAAGAAACTCGTTATGTGGTACAAATGTAGAGAATTATTTGACAAGGGCCTATCGAAAAGTCAGATATCACGGGATTTAGGCCTGAACAGGCGGACAGTACGCAAGTACCTGTCCATGACACTGGAAGAATTTGAAAACTGCGATGCTTACATACGCATGTACGCTCATAAACTCGACCCTTATGAGAGTTTTGTACGTAGCAGTCTGGAATCGCACAATGATTTATCCGCCAGCCAGATATATGACTGGCTAAGAGATAAATATGCGGATTTTCCTCACGTGAGTGAGAAGACGGTGTACAATTTTGTTGAGTATGTCAGGAGCAGATACAACATCCCCAAACCAGGCAGGTCACATACTAGAGAATATTGGCCAGTTGAAGAGACTGCTTATGGAGAGTATGCCCAGGCTGATTTTGGAGAGATGTGGATGAGATATGAAGACGGCCGTCGCGTAAAAGTATATTTTTTTGTCATGGTCCTGTGTCGCAGTCGCAAGAAGTACGTGTACTTCAATCGCACTCCATTCACAGCAGAAATGGCTGCATATGCTCATGAAAAGGCATTTGAGTACTATGGAGGCAAGCCCAAGAAGATAATTTATGACCAGGACGCTGTCCTTCTTAAGGATGAGAATCTGGGCTATTACATAATGACCAAGACCTTCCAGGCGTTTGTCCAGGCAGAGCATTTTGAATGCATCTTTTGCAGGAAAAGCGACCCTGAGTCAAAAGGCAAGGTTGAGAACGTGGTCAAGTATGTTAAATACAATTTCCTGCGCGGCAGGACTTTTGTGAGCATCGAGCAATTGAACGAAGAAGGGGTCCGTTGGCTGTCACGGACAGCCAACGGACTCCTTCATCATGGCACCCATAAAATACCAGATGAAGTGTTTAAGGAGGAGAGACAGTATCTGTTGCCTTATCATGGCACGCCAATGATGCCGGAGCGTGGAATGAAAATGTACAAGGTGCATAAGACCAATACCATAAGTTATCGCGGCAACATTTACAGTCTCCCATCCGGAACGTATAAAAGCAGTACCGGCAATGTGTGGGTGGATATAAGAGATGGGTATCTTGACATGTATGACATGGAAACGGGCAAACAGATAGCACATCATAAAGAGTCTTCAGAAAAAGGACAGTATATTAAAGATCCCTCACACAGGGTAATCACCCATGTATCACAGAACCAGTATGAGACAAAGATACTGGAATACTGCAAGCACGACGAACTGGCCGTGACATGGCTGGTAAAGGTGCGTGACAATAAGCCCCGCTATTACATGTCTGCTCTCAGGCTGCTCAACAAAGAGATCCCATATTACGGACTGGACACACTACACCGCGCCTTAGAGCTAAGTCTTGACAGGGGTATGTGCAACGCAAAAGACTTTATAGCGCTATGCGGACGCATAGGTAAGAGAATCTCTCCAAGAGATGCCACCAAATCATATAAGAACCATCTGCCTAAAGTGGCTACGGAGCGGCCTGATAAGGCGGACATTAATCATTATAACGTATATTTTACATGACACGAGCAGAAGAAATAAAGGAATACTGTGTGAGACTGAATCTGTGCTATATCCAACAGAAACTCAACAGTATGATCATTAAAGCGCAGGAAGAGAAACCTACATATATGGACTTCCTTGCAAACTCACTGAGGATGGAGGCAGAACTGCGTGAGTCGCATACAAGAGAACTAAGAGTGAAGATGTCCAGAATACCTCCCAAACATGACCTGGATGAGTATGACTATAATTTTGTATCCGGATTATCCGAGCGTCAGATCAAAGAGCTCAGACAGCTGGCGTGGATGGAACAAGCCTTTAATCTGATCCTGATGGGGCCATCCGGAACAGGCAAGACATATATTGCTGCAGGACTCATCTATGAAGCCATAAAGGTGGGCAAGAAAGCATATATGTTTACCATGGAAGAGGTGATAACGTGTCTGAGGACAAAAGATATATCAGCTGCCGCTCTGCAGACTTACAGGAAGATACTGAATGCAAATCTGCTGGCCATTGATGATATAATGCTCTTTCCTGTAAAGAAAGAAGACTCAGCTGCTTTCTTTAACCTTATAAACACTCTACACGAGAAGGTGTCAATCATAATAACAACCAATAAATCACCTACGGAATGGGCAGAAACACTGGATGATGAAGTACTGGCAAGTGCTTTGCTTGACCGTCTGTTATACAAATGTGAAGTGGTCAAGCTATCTGGAAACAGTTACCGGATGGAGAACAGGAAAACAATATTTAAACAAGAAAAAGAAACTGGGCAAGTGAGCAGTAAAACAACCTGATTAAACTGAGCATTTAATTTTACGAAAAAATGAGCACTTGCATCTTGCATATTACATAAGGTCACGCTCGCACCTGCGTTTTCCCCGCACAACCCCCTACCTTAGGGAGAGAATCCGCGCTACACGCACTACACTTCCCTAACGTCCACTGAAAAAATAAAGAAGAACGTCCGGACAATCCCGAACGTTCTTCATATTTATGTGTTTTTCTGTGTGTTTACTTGTACAGGCCGCGGCGGATGCTGCGCTTGGGAGTCTTCTCAAACTCCTCGGTGCGGATCTCAAGTTTGGAAACCTGTGAGTAGCCGGGAAGCATCTCGTTGATCTTCTTGCGGTCATCCTCAAGATGAGCCAGAACCTGCTGCTGATTCAGACCGGCAGCCTTGCCTGCTTCATAATCGGGGAATACCAGAGCTACGAGCTTGCGGTCGCGCTCAACAACCAGAACCTCAGATACCAGCTGCAGATTCATGTACATATCCTCAATCTCCTCGGGATAGATGTTCTGACCTGAGGGACCCAGAATCATGTTCTTGCTACGGCCCTTGATATAGATGTAACCCTGCTTGTCAATTGTACCAAGGTCACCGGTGTGGAACCAGCCCTCAGGGTCGATGACGTCACGTGTGGCGTTGGGGTTCTTGTAATAACCGAGCATCACGTTGTCACCACGTACAAGCAGCTCGCCGATGTTTCCGGGAGCGTCGCTGAACACCTCGACCGGACAACCGGGGATGGCGATACCGCATGAACCGGCTCTATACTTCTCCCAGTCAACATATGAGATAAGCGGAGCGCACTCGGTGCTGCCGTAACCTACGGTATAGGGGAAATGGAGCTTACGCAGGATCTTCTCTACATCGGCATTCAGGGCGGCACCACCTACAATCAGGCTGTCCATCTTGCCACCGAATGCATCGATTATCTTGGTGCGGATCTTTCCGCCAATGATACGGTTCACGCCGGGAATAGCCATCAGGACCTTCATCAGAGGCTTCTCCATTACCGGCTGTATCTTCTGCTTGATAACCTTCTCGATTACCAGAGGAACGGTGATGACCAGAGTAGGCTTCTCCTCGGCAAAGGCATCGAACAGAATCTTGGGTGAAGGCATCTTACCCAGGTAGCAGATGCTGGCGCCCAGCAGCAACTCAAACATGAGCTGGAATGCCAGACCGAACATATGAGCCATGGGAAGTATTGAAACCACGGTCTCACCCTTGGTAAGAGGCAGCACGCCGCAAGCGAACTTGAGGTTCACCAGCATAGCACGGTAAGGAACCATAACGCCCTTGGGATCACCTGTTGTGCCCGATGTATAGTTCAGAACGGCCAGGTCATTGGTATCCTTCTCGGCCTCATACTTTACGTCATCCTTGCTGAAGCCCTTGGGATACTTCTTGTCAAAGCTCTCATCAAGGGTCTCCATAGCCTTGGTCAGCTCCTCGGAGCGGCTGAACTGGAGTGACATATCGTTCATAAGGATCATGCCCAGGATATTAGGCATCTCAGAGGGAACCATTCCGGCCATTACCACATCACCCACCATAAGTATCTTGGCCTCGGAGTGGTTTACCAGAGTATGTACGTTTCCGGGTTTGAAATCATTCAGGATAGGTACGGGAATTGCACCGTATGTGTATACGCCAAAGAATGACACGCCCCATGCAAGGCAGTTCTTACCGCAAAGGGCAACCTTGTCACCACGTTTTACACCAGCGTTCTCAAGTATGATATGTACGCGTGCAACGCGCTTGGCAAGCTCGGCATATGTAATTCTTTCTCCGCGGAAATCGGCCAATGCAATATTGTCCCAATGACGGCGGAAACTGTCCTCATACATCTTGATCACGCTTGTGGCAGTCATGTCACAATTTGGAGTTCTGTTAATAATTCTAGCCATTTTGTATTAATGTCAATAATTTTGCCGCAAAAGTACTCCAAACGCCCATCTAATCCGATAAAACATCTGTTTTAGGGTCTTTCAGCACTTCCGATGTGGCGAACTGCCGCTAATCGGCCCCCGGCAGTTCACCCCACCCCCTCGATTTGGGCGATAAAGAAAGAATTTATATCTTCGCATATTCTAAAAAAACAAGACACTATGAACAAATTGCCCGATTACATGTTCACGAGGAGATTCCTTTTCCTCACGGTCTTGTTTATTGTGGTGTTCTCCATATTTTTCCTCCAGCTTTACTCACCGTTCTCATCGACCTACTGGTTCACATTGCGCGAAAGCTACAAGCTGCTGGGCACCGCCACCATGTATACCTTCGCAGTCCTGTTCCTTCTGTCCAGCAAGGTGCTGCTTATAGACCTTAACCGCCGATATGGAGTGAGCGGCTGGGGCCTGTTGCTGTTCTCGCTTGCCGAAGTGATAATAGTATCGGTCATATACGTAGCGATAACCATGCTGGTGAGGCAAAACGAAATCACATTGCAGGAGCTGTTTCCCCGGGCATTCTTCTGCATTCTGCTTATACTTGTAATACCTTATACAATAGCTTACCTGTACGGCTACGCCCACGGCCTCAAACGGGAGCCCGGAAGCAGCCCGACAAAACCGCAGGGAACGCTAATAGTATCAATTCATGACACAAAAGGAAACATCAAACTGTCCCTGAGGATCATGGACATACTCTATGCCGTATCGGAAGACAATTACGTAAAGATATTCTATGAGCAGGACGGAGTTGTGCGCAATTCCATGATTCGCACCACCGCCAAGAACATTGAGGATGATCTGGAGGGCCTTATAACCCGATGCCACCGGTCATACCTTATCAATATCGCCAAGGTCCGATTCTTCAACAACGACCGCGACAACCTCTACGTCATCCTGGATCAGGAGGGAATCAATCCGATACCCGTCTCCCGCTCCTATCGCGACACGATTGCAGCACTGCTGGCTAAGAGCACACAGTAGGCACAAAAAAAAATGAATTCACTCGCGTGAACTCAATTTTTTCAATTTCCTCCGCAGGGACCTTTTCCCCTTGGAGTGAGCCTTGCAATTTTCACAAATTCTCGGGCCCGAACCTAATTACTAACCTAATTACTAACCAATTAATGCTTATGAGAATTATCCTTTGTTTTCGACCGCAAAGGTCGGCACTTTTTCAATACGTTGTCACTTAAAATATTTTAAAGCGGTAAAAACAACGTTAACGAAATAATACTCATTAATTTATTGATTAGCAATCAGTTATGCTTAATAACATCCGTCCAGTCCCAACTAAATCCACCAAACAGTACCGAATATGTCACAAATCAGCTCTTGTCGGCACTCTAAAAACGGCAGTTTTTGCACGTCCGGACATCAGTTATCGGTCAATTCGGATGCAAAAATACAATCAAAAAAACACAACCGACTGTTAATGATTCAATAAAAAAAATAACTAAGTTTGTACTCATTACGTATTTAACCTAAAATTACCCAACCTTAAACATTATGAAAGCAATAAAAACCATTATCGCAGCAGCCATCCCTTTGTTGGCAATATCCTGCGCTAACAACTCAAATCAGTCACAAGCCAATATGGCCGTTCGTGACAACAATGTGATTGTCAACGTTCCTCGCGGAGAGCAGGCTCCTCCTGCAAATCCCGGCCAGAGAAACTTTGGCGGCATGATCCCGCAGAGCGGAAGCGCCAACCGTCAGCGCACCCAGCGTCCACAGGGACAGGCAACCCAACGTCCGGCTCAGATGCCCGCAATGCAGCGCCCCACCCCTCAGGTACGCACGGTATCACTTAAGGAGCTCTCCATGAGTGATCCTTTCATCTATCCGGATCCCGAGACCAAGACCTACTGGCTCACCAGCACCGGCGGCGCCCTCTATAAGAGCACAGACCTGGAGATGTGGACCGGTCCGTATAACGTAATCGATATCTCCGGCACATGGATGCAGGGACAGTTCGTGGCTGCAGCCGAGATCCACAAGTTCAACGGCAAGTTCTACTATGCCGGAACATGGAACAACCACGGAGTATGCATTGAGCAGGTTCCGCGCCGATACAACGTTCCTCTTAACCAGACACAGCTGCTTGTATCGGACAAGATTGACGGCCCGTACCTGCCTCTGGTAAAGGACTCACTGTTCTGCCTTGGCCCCACAGACTGGGATATCATTGACGGAACCCTCTATGAGGAGAATGATACCGTTTATATGGTATTCGTACATGAGTGGACACAGATCATTGACGGAACAATGGCCTATATGCCTCTGTCAAAGGACCTGACCCACCGCACTGCAGACCCCACCACCATTTTCCGTGCATCGGAAGCACCCTGGAGCAAGGAGATGAACTCTATCGGTGAGGCTACATTCGGCATGCGTATGCCGGGTTGGGTAACCGATGGCCCGCAGATGTTCCGCACACAGACCGGCCGTCTGGGTATGCTCTGGTCAAGCTGGGGCGAGAACCGTTACGCTCAGGGTATCGCATGGTCAGAGAGCGGAAGCATAAAGGGACCGTGGATCCAGGAGGAGAAGGCATTCAGAGGTGACAACTCAGGTCACGGCATGCTGTTCCGCACATTTGAGGGTCAGCTGCTCTATTCCGTACACCATGCAGAGGGCAACAGCGGTCAGCGCAAGCCCGAGATATGGACTGTCGATGACTCAGGCGACAACCTGATTCTTGGAAAGAGGATACATTAATACACCTCTTATTATAAAATAATACGCAAACCGTGGGTGTTAAGCCCGCGGTTTGTTGTATCTTCGCGTCTTAAACAGCAAACAGACAAAAAATGAAAATCTCAAACCGCGCTGAAATCATGCCCAGTTCGCCTATCCGCAAACTGTCAGGCATAGCACAGAAGATCAAATCTGAAGGAGTAAAGGTTTATCACCTGAACATAGGTCAGCCCGACCTGCCGTCACCTCAGATAGGTCTTGACACCCTCAAGAAAATTGACCGCAAGATTCTGGAGTACACCCCCTCACAGGGATTCCTGAGCCTGCGCAAGAAACTGTGCGACTATTACGAGCAATATCAGATCAAGTTTGAACCCGATGACATCATCGTTACCAGCGGCGGAAGTGAGGCGGTTCTGTTTGCGTTTATGACCTGTCTTAATCCCGGTGATGAGATCATAGTTCCGGAGCCCGCATATGCAAACTACATGGCATTCGCAGTATCAGCCGGCGCAGTGATCAAGCCCATCGTATCAACCATTGAGGACGGTTTTGCACTGCCCCCCATCGAGAAGTTCGAGGAACTCATCACGGAGCGTACCAAGGGCATACTCATCTGCAACCCCAACAACCCCACCGGATACCTGTACTCACGCAAGGAGATGCTCCAGCTGCGTGACCTGGTCAAGAAATATGACCTGTATCTCTTTTCCGATGAGGTTTACCGCGAGTTCATATACACCGGCTCACCCTATATCTCAGCCTGCCACCTGGAGGGTATCGAGGATCATGTTATCCTGATTGACTCAGTATCCAAGCGTTACTCAGAGTGCGGTATCCGCATAGGCGCCATCGCCACCAAGAACCAGCAGGTACGCGACGCCGTGATGAAATTCTGCCAGGCCCGTCTCTGCCCGCCACTTATAGGCCAGATCGTAGCCGAGGCTTCAATCTCAGCTCCGCGCGAATATATGACTGCCACTTATGAGGAGTTCATTGCCCGCCGTAAGTACCTTATTGACGGACTGAACAAGATACCCGGAGTATACTCCCCCATCCCCATGGGCGCATTCTACACCACCGCAAAGCTGCCTATCGATGACTGCGAGAAGTTCTGCAAGTGGTGTCTTACCGATTTCCGTCGTGACGGCAAGACCATCATGATGGCTCCCGGTACCGGATTCTATTCCGATCCCCAGTACGGCCGCGACCAGGTTCGTCTGGCCTACGTGCTCAACATAGAGGACCTCAAGGACGCTCTCAAGCTTCTGGCCGAGGCCCTGCAGGAGTATAACAGCCTACCCAAGAAGTAATGAAACGGCTGACATCCCTGCTCCTCACCCTTGCTGTGGCACTCACCTGCAGTGCCGCCGCACCCAAGCGCGAGTTCCGCGGAGCATGGATACAGGCTGTAAACCATCAGTTTGAGGGCATACCCACCGCAGATCTCAAGACCGAGCTCTCACGTCAGCTTGACTCACTGGCATCATGCGGCATCAACGCCATACTCTTTCAGGTACGCGTTGAGGCCGATGCCCTTTACAAGTCTGATCTGGAACCGTGGAGCGCTTTTCTGACCGGATTTCAGGGAGAGGCTCCCGATGAGGACTGGGATCCCCTTCAGTTCATGATTGACGAGTGTCATGCACGCAGTATGGAACTGCATGCATGGATCAACCCGTTCCGCGCCAAGACTGCCGCCACCACGGAGTTTGCCCCCACTCACCAGATGAAACTCCACCCGGAGAGAATAATAAAGTACGGTAACCTGGCCCTGTTTGACCCCGCGCTCAAGGAGAACCGCGACTACATCTGTCAGGTTGCAGCCGATATCGTTACCCGTTATGACATAGACGGATTCCACATAGACGACTACTTCTACCCCTACCCTGACGGGAACCGCAAGTTTGCCGATGACGCATCATTCCGTAAAGATCCCCGCGGATTCAAGGACAAGGATGATTGGCGCCGCGACAATGTAAACCTTTTCGTAGAGCAGCTCTACCACACGGTAAAGGATATAAAGCCATGGGTGAAATTCGGAATATCACCTTTTGGAATATACCGTAACAAATCCGCAGCTTACCCTGAAGGCAGCGAAACCACCGGTTTTGAGAACTGGAGCGGACTATATGCCGATGTGCTCTACTGGATAGAGAAAGGATGGATGGACTACTGCATCCCGCAGACCTACTGGAACACCGGTTACAAGGCTGCCGATTATGCGATACTGGCCAAGTGGTGGTCAGACCATGCCGGCGGATGCCTCATGTATCTGGGACAGGATGTGGAGCGCACCGTGACCGGTGTTGACCCAAGCCATCCGGAAAGCAACCAGCAGCGTCACAAACTCAATCTGGAACGTATCCTGAGCGGACTGCAGGGCAACTGCTTCTGGCCAGCAAAATCCGTGGTGGACAACCCAAGCAACTACCGCACCGTCCTAGCAACAGAATACAATATCTACCCTGCGCTCCAGCCTTTGGCCGATTACCTGCCCAAGAACACGCCGGGCAAGGTGCGCAAACTAATGCCCGTTGAGACCATTGACGGTCCGGTACTGTTCTGGACAGCACCCAAGGCGCGCAAGGAACTGGACAAAGCCGTACAATACGTGGTTTACCGTTTTGAGAAGGGACAGGATATCAATCTTGATGACCCGCGCAATATCGTGGCCATAACCCGCCGGTCATTCCTTAATCTCCCTTATCGTGACGGCAGCGCACAGTATATATATGTGGTAACCGCCCTTAACCGCATCCAGCGCGAGTCTGCTCCGGCAAAATGTAAGGTGAATTTATAGTTGCCAATTTGATAACTTCAAATAATCAGCAGCAAATCACATTTGTTGCTGATTTTCTTTTATTTACACTATTAATGCGCTCAGCATTTTAGTTAATTGCATTGTTAACGATGGATAAATAATTAACTTTCCAACTTAACTTCGCCTCACTTTTTGACTCTTAATTACGGAAGCCGCAAGAAAGCAGCCCCACAAAAAAAACAGTAAATAACAAAAACAAAAAAAATAAGGATTATGAAAAAGACTATCATCGCTGCCGTTGCAGCACTGTTCATCGGAGTTAACGTAAACGCTCAGAGTGTTAATGAAAATCAGTCTACCGTTGCCGACGTAGTTGCAGAACTCAATCAGGAAGATGCTCTCCAGTTCATCCCCATGTATCAGAAGATGCTCACAGACATTGAGAATGTATGCCGCAATGAGGAGAATGAGGACAAGAAGACCGCTAAGATTGAGGACATCAAGGATCTTTACTATGAGATCTTCAGCGAGGTCCTGGTAACTGACCAGAACGACGTAGCCATCAACAGCATTCCTATGGAGTATTTTGACAATCGCATATCAAAATAATACAGCGCAACATAGTTTCATAAGTTTAGGGTTAGTAATTATGAAAGAGCCGGACTGTGAAGCCCGGCTCTTTTCATATTTCAGTATCTGAACAGGATCAGAAATAAGTTTTCTTTTTATATTAAGTTTAGTTGGTTAGTCTCAATTTCTGCACGATTATAGTTAATTTTGCCGATATAAAAGACAGTTCATTCCTAATTCTAATCAGATATGTACAAGACCCAAGGACTTAAGAACAGCCGCATTGAGGTAGCCGATGCATTACGCGGGTTGGCAGTAGCCGGAATCATACTGTTTCACTCCGTGGAGCATTTCAACACGTTTGCACGTGACATAAAGTATACGCTTCCATGCGACGGAACGGTATTCAATGTACTGCAGGCATTGCTATCGGGCAAGATGTACGGAATATTCGCCATTCTTTTCGGACTCAGTTTCTTCATCATGCGTGACAACCAGGAGCAGAAGGGCAAGGATTTCTCCGCCCGTTTTGCCTGGCGTATGCTTCTGCTGTTCCTGTTCGGCGTACTGAACGTCTGCTTCTACGACGGCGACATTCTCATTACATACGCCGTACTAGGCCTTTTGCTCATTCCGGCCGGCTATCTTAACAACCGATGGCTATGGGCTATAACCATAATCCTTCTCATACAGCCACTGGAGATTTACTCACATGCCGTAGGTTGGCATCCTGACTCCCGATGGGTAGACATGGGTTATTTCAAACTCATGCAGGGACACGACACCTTCTGTCACTCAGTGGTGACCAATCTCAGATACGGCATTACTGTCACCTTAGGATGGTTCTGGTTCCACGGACGTATCACACAGACTCTGGGTCTGTTCTATCTGGGATTACTGTTTGGTCGACTACGCCTCTTCTATAATGAAGGTTCCAACCTTAAGGTCTGGAGAATCATCCTGGCTATATCGGCCGTATTGGTACTAACAGGAGCATTCACCGATTTCGGAAAGTATGATGACCTTATTCGCCCCATGTGGAATCTGGCCATACTCATGCTAATTCTTGCAGTGGGAGTACTCTTGTGGTACAGGTTCCAGGGGTTCCGCAATGCGTTCGGCAAACTGGGATTCTTTGGCCGCATGAGTCTGACCAACTATCTGATGCAGTCTATTCTGGGCAGCTTGCTGTTCTACGAATGGGGATTCAGCCTATATAATACGCTTGGCACCACCTGGTCTGCACTTGTAGGTCTGGGAATGATTGTGTTCCAGTATTGTCTGCTAAAGATATGGTCCGATAAACATGAACGCGGTCCGCTTGAAGGACTCTGGCGCCGTCTCACCTGGATTGGCAACAAAAATTGATCTTATGCGAATTACTATTTCAGAATTCCAACAGCAGTTCATCCCGGTCAAAGGCATTGTAAACGCCCGTGACCTGGGCGGTTATATAATGCAGGACGGACGCAAGCTCCGTGACGGACTACTCATCCGCGCCGCCCATCTGGCCGATGCCACCGATGCGGATCTGGAGTATCTCTCTTCACTTCCGGTAGCCAAGGTCATAGATTTCAGGAAAGATATTGAGAAAAAGGGAAAGACTGACCGCATGGTTCCCGGTGCGGAATACATCTGCCTTATGATAGATGCCAGCGGAAAACTGGTATCCCAGGCTACAGAAGACGAGAAAAGGCTATTTACCGGCAACAAGCAGTTTGACGTAAAGAAATTCATGGTAATGGCCGCGTTCAATTCAATGGCACAAAGAATTGCGCAGCAGATGTACCCCAACCTCATCAATGACCCGGATTGCAGGGAACAGTTCAAACAGTTCTTCCGCCTCATTCTGGAAACAGAGAAGGGTGCCGTCCTATATCACTGCACGCAAGGAAAAGACCGCACCGGGTTTGCATCGGCCCTGATTCTTGCAGCCTTAGGGGCCGACAGGGATACTATCGTGGCCGATTTTGATGCCACCAACCGCGTTTATGAAAAAGATGTCCGCCGATGCTGCCGCAATGTACGCCTTATGGGAGGCAAGGAAATAGAGATTTCAACCGTCAAATCATTCCTTGGAGCCAACACTGACAATTTCATCAAGGCTCTGGAAAGCATTGACCGCGAATACGGTTCAATGGAGGCCTACCTGAAAGGCCCCATCGGCCTCACAGATCAGGACATCCTTACTCTGAGAGCACGTTATCTCGAATGACCATGAGTTACTCACAGACAGAACGGACCGGTAGTTGCCAATGGCGGTAGCAGTAGCCCGATCTTATGTATCCATCAAAACAAATCCAAAGGCAGGCAGTAGCATCAATATCATTGGAGTTGGCATTGAACGAACCAGACCAGTAGCCAACATCGCCCGAAGTACCGCCATAATAATAAGGAAGGAAGATGGAGCGATCAGTGTAACCTGGCTTATTACTTGTTATCAGGAAACCTATCTTACCGTTCACTGATACCCAGGTCCAGGTACAGTTTTCTATGAGTTCATTTATCTCTTTAGTTGTGGGCATACGCCAACTGCCACCAAGTCTGGCGTGAGCTATGTCATCTTCACTCCAGGAATAAAATTCACCTATTTCTTCCGGTCCGGCAGCACCAACGTTACGCGTAGCCCATTTTACGCTCAAACCCAGGTCAACATAATCTGAGTTACCACCAACCATATCATAGGGGACATCCTGAAAAAACTCTATCTCAATATCTGCTCCATGACGGCGCCGGCTGCTCGACTGATTCTTAATTTTCACAAAGGCAG